>Ga0116149_1001290_pt1 | contig 30523 bp, 20 predicted proteins | sample AD_UKC057_MetaG_FD_89787 | JGI IMG/M metagenome (GOLD analysis project Ga0116149, IMG submission 89787) | Active sludge microbial communities of municipal wastewater-treating anaerobic digesters from USA - AD_UKC057_MetaG | ecosystem: Engineered > Bioreactor > Anaerobic > Digestate | place: USA...
GCTCGGGTTCCCAACACGTTTGTATGAAACGCGGTTGTTCCGCCGTAAGGGTGATTTCCTTTCCCCGGGGAAGACCGTCATAAACGAATCGTCCGTATTGGTCGCAGACTTCGTAGTACGCGCTGAGCACGCCGCGGCCCGAACCTGCCGCGCAGACCCACGCGTTGGCCAGCCCGCGCCCCTCCTTATCGACAACACGGCCCGACACGCGCACGCCTGGCTCCACAGACAAGTCAAGTTCAAAATCATCGCGGAGCAGCGTGGAATAGATGATGTATTTGCGGGCGTAGCCCGGACACAGCACGGCCAGTGTCTGATAGGCGTGATCCTGGCCCTCTATCTCATAGAACCCTTCGTTATCGCCCCCGACAAGCAGGCGGCTCGAGGTCCAGAGCTGTGGATGCGAGACAGGTTTGCCGGTTGTATTGTCGTACACCCGGCCATGAACAATGCACCGCTCTTCGGTGGGGATATTGGCGGGGATTTCCCTGTTCTCGCCGTTCGTGATGATTTGCCCGTGCGGCGCGGCGTCCGATTCTCCGCCGAATCGTCCCAGCCGCGCCGAGACCATCCATTGGCCCGGCGGCACCACGAGCGAATAGCGCCCGTCTTCATCCGCCACGGTTTCGCGAGTGTCGCGGGCCTGCATGGCAAAGCGGGCGGCCCAGACTTTGGCTTTTGGCAGCGCGCCGCCATTCGGCGCGTAAACCGTGCCCATAACCGTGTCCACCGCGTTTTCGTCCGCCTCTGTGCCCGGGTATCCCGCGGGAGCGACCACGCGGCCCGGCACAAGCGCTCCCGGCGCTGGTTCCGTTTTCCCGGGAGACGGGGGAGGGGAGGGCTCCGAAGTTTCGATTGCTGCAGGCATCTCCGGAGTTCCAAGAACCTCCGCGAGTGCCCGCGGCTCTTCTCGTGGGAGCGAAGGTCCCGCAGAAGCTTCGATGGTAATCGCTGCCTTTTCAGGCGCGGGCCCGCCGAAGATCGCACCGGTTCCCACGATGGTGATGCCTAAGACGGCCAGCACCGCTATTGTGCTTAACGCGACTTGTTTCGCGCCCCAAGCGGCAAACACCTCCTGAGCCACCGAGCTTATGGCGCCGGAAGGCGTCTGAACCGGCCGGCCTGCGGGTACGCTCATCGCGGCCGCTGGCGGCAAAGCCGCAATCACGCCGGCCGTGAACTTCTTGTCGGGCCGCGAACCCGCGAGCGAATTCTCGACAAGGGCCGCCATTTCGTCTTTGAGCATCCGGCGTCCCCGCAACAGGCGCTGTTTCACCGCGCTCTCCGACAAGCCCGTCGCCGCAGCCACCCGTTCTACCGAGTGACCTTCGCGGTAATACAGAATCAGAGGCACACGGTACGCTTCCGGGACCTTTTCCACGATTTGCCACACCAGCTTCTGTTCCTCGTGGAGGGTGGCAGCGTCCCGCGGTGTTTCACAGGACTGTTCGGCTGCCTGCGATGCCTGTTGAAGGACCTTCGTGTGCTCGGTCTCGCGCCGCCGTTTCCGAAGCGCCGAGAACGAGATGTGGCGCGCAACACTGCATAGCCACGAACGCAGCCTCTCAGGCTTGTCCAGACGGCTCAGATTCAGCCACGCCGCGACAAATGTCTCCTGCGCAAGGTCTTCCGAGGCCGCGTAATCCCCCGTGGCGCCGTAGGTGATCGCACACACCAGCGACTTGTAACGTTCAACGATCGCTTCGAAAGCGGAGCGATCCCCCCGCGTTGCCAGGCTTACCAACTGTGCGTCGTTCATATCGTTCCAGCCCCTGTTTGGAACTCATGCCCGTTCGTTCTCGCCAATAAGTGACCTGGCAGGCCAACCTGGTTACATCATACTCCTAACCGGCCACGGTACCGCGGCTTGCCAGGTCATGGTTCCTCAGCCGGGGGGCCAGGAACATACGGTAGATTCACGGTCAGGTAACAAAAGCCCACCCCTTTGTCAGAAGTCCACGGCGGTTCTCCTGCTTGTCCCTTGGGCCCCTTCTCAACTTCCGCCGCGCGCCTTGACAATTCCCCCGTCGTGTGGGACAAACCATGAGGAACGTTTTCAGGGCGACAAGAGGGAAGAACCTATGAAAAAGACGTGGTTGTTCCTGCCGGCGCTGCTCGTCTTACTCGTACTTTGTACAGGCTGTCCCATCACGGACGACACCGTACCCCCGGACGACACCAATCCCGTCCCGCAAGCCATCCTTGATATGGAGATGGACACCCATTACGCCATCAACGCCGAACGCGCCGCCGAATCTCTGCCCGCGCTCGTCATGGACGAGTCCCTTCGCGCCGTCGCGCGGGCCCACAGCCAGGATATGATCGATCGTGACTTCTTCGATCACACGAATCCCGATGGCGACGACGTCGGCGACCGCCTGGCCGATGCCGGCATCAGCTATGCTTGGGCCGGCGAGAACATCGCCTGGAACAGGGGCTACGCTGATCCTGTCGCGACCACCGTCGACGGCTGGATGGGCAGTCCCGGCCACCGCGCCAACATCCTCCGGTCCCAATTCACCCATACCGGCATCGGCATTGCCGTGACCACCGATAGCGCTTACTATTTCACCCAGGTCTTTACTGGTCCCAGCAAATCCGTCGGCGCACCCTATGCTGAGGTTTACACCTACGGCCCGCTCGCCATTGACAATCGCTAGAAACTCACGCAAGCGAGCGCGAAAGCGCGAGACGGGCCTGTCTGCCCCAGGTTCTTCGAGTAGAATCTCAGTTGTTGCGTGAGTCCCGCCACGCCGCTCTTACGATCGAAGGGCCGCAGTTCTTGTCATTCGTCCCTTTCGTCGATTGTGTCCCTGGGGGCACTTCCTTTTTCTTCTTTCGCGCAAGCTGCTCGAAGCTTACGCCTCCGCCTTCGCCGGCACGGTCTTCGCCGCCTCGCTTGGCACTTCCACGACGCGCGCCAGGGCGATCTGGGCCATCTTGTAGAGAACGACGGCGCTGAGGAACGGGAAGAAGAGCAGTTCGAAGAACAACAGTGCGGCGTACTGCACGAACATGAGCAGGCTCTCGTTGAGCAGATTCCCGAGCGAATTGGCGGCCTTGGTAAGGCCCTGTTTGAGCTGCTCGAGACTCTCGCCCGGGTTCACGAGCGACAGCTTCTCGCGCAGCATATTGAACTCGGTCTTGGTGCGCTCGAACTGTTTCACGACGGCGAAAATCTGCTCGCGGTTCTTTTCTTTGAGCGGCTCGATGTACACGTTGCCCAAGAGGTCCGTCGCGAGCAGCGCCAAGGGAACGACATATGCCACGAGCGCGCCAAGCGACACGAACCGAAGCCCGGCCCGGTTGAATGCGCGCCTCCGCTTCGGCCACAGCGCCGCCCCAGCCCAGAGGACCAGTCCTATGCCGATAATCTTAATGCCGACCGCGAGAAACCCCGTCTCGAGCAGCATCTTGTAGAACGCCAGGATGGTCAGCCCGTAGAGCAAAACCTTCCAGACGTAATCGATATAGTCGTAGACCGATTGCACGAGGTCGCCGATCTCGATGTTGAACCCCACCCCAATCGAGCTGCCCTCAATCACCGCCATGCCCGCTTTCACCGATGATACCCCCAGGAAGACATAGGCGTTCTTCTCCAAGGCGTCATCAATGGACCCAGCCGCCGAACTGTTGAGAAAATCGTACCCCGTAAGGTACTGAACGTCGCGCGTCAACAACAGACAAGCCAAGCCAATCAGGATTAACCCTGCCGCGCGCGCGTAGCGCCCCTGCGCAGTACCGAGTCCTTGTTTGATCTTCTCAAGCTGTTGTCGCATGGCCTTCCTCCAGAGGGAATTCACCCCGTGGCGCCCCACTACGGGGCGCTACGCACTATTATTCGCATTTCCGCGATTTGGTTCACTATTTGCCAAGCCAAAAAGGTGCAGACTGCGGCTAAAATGTGTATCCTGTGCATCTTGCAGCGTTCAAAAGCAACGGAGTTAGCCATGGCCGACGTACGCGTCCGTATCGCACCGTCTCCTACAGGTTTTCTGCACATCGGCACCGCCAAGACCGCACTGTTCAACTGGCTCTTTGCGCGCAAATATAACGGAACGTTCATCTTGCGACTCGAAGACACCGATGTCGAGCGCAGCGCCGAGGAATACGCCCAAGCTATGTGCGAAGGGTTTCACTGGCTGGGGATTGACTGGGACGAAGGCCCCGAGTTCGGCGGCGTACCCGAGAAGGGCGGCTACGGCCCTTACCGCCAGTCGCAGCGCCGGGAGCTGCACCGCCAGGAAGCGTTTCGCCTGCTCGCGGAGGGCAAGGCCTATAAATGCTTTTGCACGAAGGAAGAGCTCGAGGAGATGCGCGAACAGGCCCGCCAGCAGAAACTGCCTCCGCGCTATAACGGCACATGGCGCAATGCCACCCCCGAGCAGGTGGCCGCAATGGGCGACGCGCCGTACGCCGTTCGGTTCAAAGTCCCCGAGGGCGAGACGGTTATCCAGGACCTGGTGCAGGGCGAAGTGCGCACCAACAACAAGGAATACGACGATTTTGTCATTCTGAAACCCAACGGCGATCCGATTTTCCATCTCGCGGTGGTTGTCGACGACGGCACAATGAAGATCAGCCACGTTATCCGCGGCGACGACCACCTGACCAACGCCGCGCGCCACGTGATGCTGTTCAACGCCCTCGGATACGACCTTCCAAAGTTTGCCCATCTGCCCATGGTGCTTGACGAAGCTGGCAAGAAGTTCAGCAAACGCCTTCACGGCGCGAATGTGTTGGACTGGCGCGACGACGGGTATCTCCCCGAAGCACTCATCAACTACGTGGTCCTGCTCGGCTGGACCCCCGAGGAGGAAGGCCGCGAACTGTTCACGCGCGACGAGCTTGTCGAGCATTTCAGCGTGGAGCGCCTCGGGGCATCGCCCGCGAAGTTCGACCTCAAGAAGCTGCAGTGGCTCAACGGGCAGCATATCCGCCGCCTCACCGCCGAACAGTTGCGCGACCGGGTGGTTCCGATTCTCGAGAAGGCCGGTTTCGATACAGGCGCCAAATCCGAGGCCTGGCTCACCAAAATGACCGAGATCTGCCAGACGAAGATCCCGACCCTCAACGATATCGTGCCCTACACCGATTTCTTCTTCGCGGAACCGGCGGAATACGAGGAGAAGGCCGTCGGCAAGCAATGGCGGAAAGAAGGCGGTCTCGACAGAATGCGCACGATCCGCGGTCTACTCGAAGGCATCACCTCGTGGGACCACGATACGCTCAAAGCCGCTTACGAGAAGCTCAGCGAGGAGTCGGGCGTAGCGCTGGGCCAATTCGTCCATCCCACGCGTCTGGCTTGTACCGGAAAGAGTGTCGGTCCCGGATTGTTTGAATTGCTCGAGCTTCTGGGGAAAGACGTGTGCATGAAGCGCATGGACAAGGCTATCCGGTTTATCGAGACAACGGAGGAGAAGGCATCGTGACCAAAGCCATGATCGGGATCGATTTGGGCGGCACCAATGTCAAGACCGCCGTGGTAAGCCGCGAAGGCGAGGTGATGGGGAAAGACTCCCGGCCCACGGAAGCGGAAGAAGGCCTGGACGCTGTACTTGGCAAAATGGTCGAGGGCGTGGATGCCGCGCTTCACGACGCGAACATCCGGCGTTCGGACGTGCTCGCCATCGGAATCGGCGCGCCGGGACCGATGAACTGGCAGACTGGCGTGGTCTTCGCTCCCCCCAACCTCCCCGGCTGGAAGGATGTCCCCCTCGCCCAGCTCATGCGCGAACGCCTCGGTGTTCCGGTTTACGTCGACAACGACGCCAACGTGGCTTGCTACGGCGAGTTCTGGCTGGGCGCCGGCCGTAACGTCGATTCCATGGTCTTGCTGACCCTCGGCACGGGCGTGGGTGGCGGGATTGTCGTGATGGGCCAGTTGTTGCGCGGCCCCGACGGGACCGCGGGCGAGATCGGTCATCTGTGCGTGAAGCGCGACGGACGCCAGTGCAACTGCGGCGCCAAGGGATGCCTCGAACAGTACGCCTCCGTTTCAGGCATGTTGAAGACCGCCAGGAAGCGAATCGAGCAGGGCGGACTCGATACCGCACTGATTCGGATGTGCGGCGGAAACCTCGATAATCTTACCGGGAAAATGGTCTCCGATGCCGTCGAACAGGGCGACACCTTCGCGAAGTGGGTCATGGAAGAGACCGGCCGCTGGCTCGGTACCGGCATCGGAAGCATCATCAATCTCCTCAACCCCGAGATGGTCGTGTTGGCGGGCGGCATGATCGCCGCCGGAGACGTCCTCTTCACGCCCGTGCGCGAGACCGCCCGGGCGCAGTCCTTCGAGGTGCCTGGAAAACGCGCCGAGATCATCCCCGCGGGTCTAGGCGGCGACGCAGGCGTCATCGGCGCTGCAGGTTGCGCGCTGTCACGCGTAGAACAGAGTTAGGCAACAAGACTACCTTCTACCACGGAGAACACCGCAGAACGCGCGCGAAAAGAGAAGAAAGCAATGAGTCATCTGCTTTTCCTGGGGCGTATCACCTCAGGGAGGAAATGAGAATTGCGTGATTGTCCGGACAGTGTATGTGAGCGCGTTATGGGCGCGGCATTCGGGGTAGACGTCGTTTTCGAAAGCTGTTTGTTGGCGGAGCTGGAATTCGTCCCGGAATTGAACGGTCCGCACATGTCGGGGATCATAAGTTCCCGAAGGCTTCTTGATTTCAAACGCGGATATCTCATGAACTTCAATATGCGGCATATGGCAGCCGGTATCAGGCGGCTCTAATGAATGCTGCACCGGAGACAATGCGTGAGTATTAGAACGTGCGCCCTTTTCCGTGTCCTCCGCGGCAGTAGGTCTCGGGTTGTCTGTCCCGTGTATGGGAAACGCTTGAGCTTTTGCCGGCGTGGGGGACGGCAATGATCCTGACAGTGACCCCAAATCCGTGCGTCGACAAGACCGTTTTCATCGACAGACTCACTGTCGGCGCCTTCATTCGTTCCGGCAAGTGCACCTGCATCCCCGGCGGAAAGGGCGCCAACGTCTCGCGCGCCGTCAAAGCGCTGGGCCGTCCCACGAAAGCCATGGCCATCGTCGGAGGCCATCCCGGACGGCATGTTGTAGACATGATCGAACAGCAGGACGGGGTTAAGTGCATCCCCGCCTGGGTCGAATCGCAGACCCGTACCATCACCACCGTGCTCGAAGAACCCGTGCATCGCCAGACGGCCTTTTTCGAGCCCGGCTCGCGCGTCACCAGCGCTGAATATGCGGCGATCGTCGCGAAGTTCCAAGAAGCCGTTGCTGGGGCGCATGTGGTCACCTTCAACGGCACCGTCTGCGACAAGAGCATCAAAAACCTCTACCGTGACCTGATCCCCATCGCTAAACAGGCCGGCGCCACGACAATCCTTGATTCCCACGGCCCCGAATTCGCCCTTGGACTCGAATCCGTCCCTTACATGGTCAAACCCAACGTGGCCGAGACCGAGGAGGTGTTCGGGTACTCGCTCGAGACCGATCACGCCAAGTGGCAGGCCATCGCGCAGTTCCACGCCGGGGGCATCGAACTCGTCGCGCTCTCGTTGGGCGAACGGGGCGCCTTTGTCTCACGCGGCAACGAGCGGTTCCACGTTGTGCCGCCGAAAATCGCCGAGGTCAACCCCGTCGGTAGCGGGGACGCATTCGTAGCGGCATTCGCCATCGGACTGCTCGAGAACATGTCCCTGCGGGACATGGCAATGCTGGGATGCGCCGCCGGGGCAGCCAATGCCATGAACTGGGACATCGGACACTTCACCAAAGAAGAAGTCGAGACCCTCATGCCCAAGGTGGAAGTGCGCTCCTTCAACATGAACTCCGGCAAAGGTTTCTGAGCACACTGTGCGCAAGGGGAGTACATCGAAACGGTGAAAGAGGCATTTCCAGAGGGCCCTCAAATAGCAACAGAACCGTTACGCGCGCCAACGGCGCTGAAAAATCCCGGCTCATCGGGGTCCCCGAGGCGCATGGTACCGTACCTGGTTCCGCCGGTGCTTGCCCGGCGATCTGGGTCCGGACGAGCGCTTGATCCGTTAAGGGTTCTTTGAGATACTGGTCGGGTCGAACGTGCGGCCATCCCTGCGGATACAGAGTCCGCCGGTACGCCATGGCAAACGTCCGGCGTAATGACGCCAGGGCGCAAACACCTAGGGGGAAAGAATGCACATGGGAGCGGGACCCCAGATGTGGGGACTGTCGGTTTTCGACGTCATCATCATAGTTTCGTACGTTGTCGGCGTTGTCATCATCGGCACTTACTACGGCAAGTACGTAAAGTCTGCCAAGGACTTCTTCCTGGCGGGCCGGGCGCTTCCCTTTTGGGCCATCGGCATGTCGATCGTGGTAAGCGACATCGGCGCGAGCGATTTCGTTTTCGTGGGTGGGGCCACGTACACGTACGGGGTATCCGCCGCGAACTTTGACTGGATAGGCTCGATGCCCGCGATGGCTATCGCCGCTTTCATCTTCATGCCTTATTACTGGCGCGCCGGGGTGTATACGATCCCGGAGTTTCTCGGCCGGCGTTACAGCGCGGCCGTCCAGATCATTCACGCGGGGATCTGGGGTGTTTTCATGGTGACGATGCTGGGGGTCATCTTCCAGGCTACCGGTAGTTTCATGGAGAGCATCCTCGGCTGGCCGATGTGGGTGGGCGTGGCGATCACGATTGCGGCGGTTTTCATTTACACCTTTTCCGGCGGTCTCGCGGCCGTCGTCATGACGGACGTGATTCAGCTGATAGTGATGTTCGTGGGCGGCTTGGCGCTCCTTGCCCTGGCGATGTGGGAAGTGGGCGGATGGGGCGCATTGCAGGAACAGGTCATCGCGCTCAAGGGCCCCGGGCATCTCACCATGCTTCAACCGAACAACGACCCGAATACGCCGTACCCGTGGGCAGGTATCGTGTTCGGCTTGGGTCTGGTGATGTCGACGGCCTATTTCAGTGGGCATCAGGGCGTGGTTCAGCGCGTTTTCGGCGCCCGCTCGGAATGGGACGCGAAGGGCGGCATGCTGTTTGGCGGCTTCCTGAAGTCGTTCATTCCGTTGATGGTCGCGCTTCCCGGTCTGGCAGCCATTGTCATCCTGCCCGAAGGCGCCATCACCAAGGGCGACGCTGCGGTGCCCGCCATGATCCGGCACCTTATGCCGGCGGGGGTGCGCGGCCTGACGTTCTCGGCGCTCGTGGCGTCCTTTCTGTCGAGTGCCGACACCTATCTCAATTCCGCTTCCACCATCTGGACAACCGACCTGTACGGGCGGGCACACCAATTGATTACGGGCCACCTTCCCGGCGACCGGCACGGTCTCATCATGGGCCGGGCATTTACGGTTATTTTCGTGGTAATTGGGGCATCGCTGGTGCCCATCCTGGACCGTGTTGAGAGCATGTACAATTTCATTCAGACCTCGCTCTCAATGTTTCAGGGTCCGGTGTTCGCGATCCTGCTCATGGGTATCATGTGGCGCCGGACGAACCGGTGGGGCGGCCTGGTCGGCATGCTTTTCGGCGTGGCGTTCAGTACGGTACTCAATTTCACCGAGGGCTTATTCCCTTCGGCTGACGCGTTCCTGTTCGTTTCATGGTGGTCCTTTGTGTTCACAATCATCGTCACGGTCGTTGTAAGCCTGTTGACGAAGCCCGAGCCCGAGGAAAAGATCCGGGGCCTCGTTTTCGGCCAAGTCATGCAGGACGGCCAGATCCAGCGCGTTCTTGCGGAAAGGGTTGAGTAAATGGAAGAGCCCTCGAGCGGTCCGAACCTGATCACCCAGATATTCAAGCCCGTTCTGGAGCCATTTTTCAGCCCGATCAATGACTTCCTGGGCAGATACTACATGCCATGGGCGACGATATGCGCGCTGAGCCTTTTCGTTGGCACCATGATTTGGGTCTTCACGCTCCGTAAGGAGTACGTGAACGTAGACGCCCCGAAGAAAGGTTTCTTCTACGACCTGCGATTCTGGACCGTCATCTCGATGCTGCCTCATGTACTGGTATACCTTTACTTCTCGAAATGGAGCTAGCCGTGAGCGACCAAGATCCTCTCAACCTTGCTAAACGCGACTCCGAAGCCTTTCTGATCCTCGGCGCCTTTCTGGCTTTTCTGGCGCTCGTCGTTCTGGTTGCGACGGTGTTCCAGGCGCCCGGCCATGCCCGCGTGGTCAACTGCGGCGCGGGACTCACGCTGCTACTCATTGGCGGCGGCATGGCGGTGTGGGGCCGGATTCTGCGGAGACGGTTCTCGAAGTAGCCTGGACTTGGCACCGTGACACGGAGATAAGCGTCGGCAATCACCTTAGAGGCTGAGCCAGATGAGCAAGCCTGTCCGCTACAACTTCCGTTGGAGCAAGCATCGACATATTCGCATGAGTGCGCGCTCATTTGGGCCGGACCGGTCGGTGTTTTTCGTCATGGAACCGTGGACGCCGCCGATCGGAAACCTGCAAGGCAAGGTCAGCTATTACGCGCCCGAACGGATTGCCCGGATTCGGAAGCGGCTGGAGGGCGTCGACAGGACAGCGTACCTGCAGGGCATCCTCCAGCGTATCCTCGACGGGCGGATGGACGACAAGGCGCGCGTTGCACGAATCTGCGGGTTCGTAGCCGATGCCCTGTATTACAACCCGATCCAGCAACCCCAGGAGGGCGATACCGGCCCCATGCTGACGGACGCGGTGGAACTGCTCGAGCTGCATGACGGGCGGTGCGGGCAGGGCGTGCTCGTCACGCTGGCGTTGCTCGAACAGGCCGGACTGGAGTGCCGCCGCCGCGATGTGTTCCACCACGTCACGTGCGAGGCCCGGTACGGAGGCCGCTGGCATTTGGCCGACGCGCTCATGTTCGGCGCGAGCCAGCCCGAACGCGGCGGCGAAGTCCTGAACGTCGCCCAATTGCGGCGCGACCCCTATTTCGCCGATGCCTGGCCGCTGCGGCATTTCGCCTACACTCCTGAAGAGCTCTTGTCGCGCGACGGGTACCGGCTCCTCGGCTATTCATTTGGCGACTGGGGCACGCTCGCTTACTACAGCTGGTACATGGGCGGCGAAGAAGATTACCCGCCCATGATGCCCTGCGTACTGCCCCCGGAGCGTTTGAAAGGGCAGGGCGTGCGACTCCATTGGAGCCGGTCGGGAAAACGCAATGGCGGCCGCGTGCGGTATCGCGTATCGGTGTACCTCGACCGCGAACGCGCGCAACGGCTCTATTTCAAAGAAACGGACAAGACGTCCGTAATGTGGCGGGTACCGGAGATGAACCGGATGTATTTCATCGGGGTCTCCGCTACAGACGATCACGTTTTGAAGAATCCCGACACCTGGTATCCGGAGGCCGTCACCAACTTCGTCCTCGTGCCCAAAGAGCAATACGGCTGGTATGGCGTGCTCTAGCGGCTACGGCGCCGCGCTACTCCTTGATTTGTTCCGCCCCTTGTTTTCGCTGATGCAATTCCCGGGTGATCGCGTCCATACGCTCACGGGAAAGGTCGTATCGCAAGAGAATCAGCAGAGCGGCACATGCCGCGGCGCATGCAGGCGCCGCGTACAGGACACGCATCCGCCAGAGCGTGACGGCGGTCTGCACTGCGCCCTGGCCCTCCTGGTAGTGGACGACATATTTGAGCGCAAACCCGGTCCAGAAGATCGATGCCGCGTTGTATAGCTTGGTCAGGAAGCTGTTCGCGCCGTAGAACATGCCTTCGTTCGCCTCGCCCCGCTGCCACTCGCTGTGGGTGGCGATATCCGCCATCATGGATGTGGGAAACACGTACGCCGCGCAGTAGAAAAATGCCTGCAACAAACAGTAGAGGATAAGCAAGGGGAACGATTTTGGTGCGAACAGAAAATAGCTCGAACCGTAGACCAGCCCGATGCCCAGGATACCAAGCGAGAGGCAGGTCCGCTTCTCGAAGCGTTTGCCCAAGGCGTTCCAGAACGGAAGAAACAACACGCCGCATCCGATGGCGCAGAAAATATAGAGAAAGAACGCGTCCCGGAACGGACTGAGCGGCCCGACCAACACGCGCTGGGCGAACGGCGTATTCCACGTTCGCCCGAACCAGTCGTCGAGCAGGAACGTGTACATCCATATACCGGCAAGGATTCCCGCCTGGTACACAAACACCGCGAGGAAAAGGATGATGAAGTATTTGTCGCGAAACGCATAGCCGAGGGCGCGTGCGATACCGGCCATGTGCCGGGACAAATACGTGCGCAGCGCGTGTTTCTGCGCCTCGCCTTGTGCCCTCTGGCCCCGGGCCAAACGCTCTACCTGAGACAACGGCGGTTCCTTTACGAGGACCGCGAAGAGCCAGTAACAGACGATCATGACCGCCGAGGAATAGAGCGCGAATTCCTGGAAACCGGCGATCTCGTCTCCCCGCCATGAGCTGTACCAGCGAATGCAGCCTCCCCAGATGTTCCCGAGGTATGCGCCCGCCTGCATCCATGAAGCCAGCGCTGTTCGCGCGGAGTATCCCGTGGCGAGCTCGGGCACCAGTGCGGTGAATGGAATACCGGTCATCGTAATGCCGATCGAAAACACGATCTGCATGACGATCAGGTACGCGTAGAACTGGGCATGGGTAAGCCCGGGGGGCGCGAACCACATGCCGATGACGCCTGCCGCGTAAACGAACGAGCCGAGCGCGATGTAGGGCATGCGGCGGCCGAAGCGGCCCGGCGTCCTGTCCGAGATATACCCCATAATCGGGTCAAGGAACGCGTCGAACGCGATCGATAACCCGCGCACGTTGCCGACAATGACCGGGTCGTAGCCCAGGAACTTCGTGAAGTATAATTGCAGTTGCGCAAGCACGGTCAGGGGCCCGGCGCCGCCGAACATGCCGAGCCCGAACAAGATGCCGTGCGACCGTTTTAGCCCATTCGATGCCATCAGGGTGCCCCCTGGTAACGGATTATAGGGAAATGACCATGAAGACCGGAAGAGCTTTTATCGGGGCCTTGCTATGCGCTCTCTTTCAGTTTCTTACAGCGAATAGCGCAGAAGCGGCGGCGCGTGTTGTGGAGATTGCCCGGGGCCGCTCCTGGGTGAGCCCGTACTGGGGGTACAGTTCACCAAAGATCGTGAGCGACGGCCGCGCCTACTATACGGCGGGCCTGTGGGGTCCCGACCCGGACTCGTCGGCCGGGGTGCTCTACAAATACGACGGCGCGGCGTGGCATGAAGGCGCGCACTTGCCGGATATCTATCAGCCGGTCACCATGGTTCTCGATAGACAGGGCCGGCTTATCGCTGCACACACCGCGCAATCGAAACCGGTCCGCATCTACCGGTCAAACGTGCCGGGCAACATCGACGAGCTGGACCGGCTTCCCAGCCCGCCGGATATGAAGAACGCTTACTACATTGGTATCGCGATTCGTGAGGACACCCTTTACCTTGCCTATCTTGTCACTCCCGAATACTCGATGTTTCTGAGCAGCCTGAATCTGACGTCGCTCGAATGGGCCCCCAGCCGGCTGGTATGCCCGGGGCAGGCCGAGCACAAGCCCAAGACGGCGTGGACGTATCCAATACTGTTCCCAACAAAGGAAGGACTGCATTTCGTTGCGTCCAACGCCCCGGACGGCGGCGAGGGCAACACATACAACCAGGTTTGGTACCTGTTCTATCCGAATGGGGCGCAGGAACCGGCGGTTCGTGAAATGGTCGCTGCCACGCCCATGGGCCACATGTCCTACGCAACGGACCTTGCGGTCGACGCCAGCGGCACAGGCCACATCCTGTTCCTGTGGAACCAGCGTAAATACGGGGAACCCCTGCCGCCGGACAGTCCGCCCCCGGGCCTGTATCATGCTTGGCGCGACGGGACCTCGGGCGTGTGGCAGCGAGCGCGTTTGCTGCCCAGCGGGTATGCGGGGTTCTTTCAATCGGATAGAGACCTGATTGCCGCTGCGGCCTCGAATACGGCCTTTCTCTGGCAGGGACCCCGCGAGGGGTGGAAGACCGCCGGGCCCCTGTGCGAGACGTCGCAGATGCCGGGAGCGCCGGGGTTCTGGGATGTGATCTCGCCCGCGAGCGGCAGTGACCTAAGCAAAGGCCTCGCGATAGTCACGGACTCGCTGATGCCGGCCGAGGACGGCCAGCCGCAGGAACGGGTTCTCTGGGCAATCCTGCCGGAATGATCCGGAACATCCCTCTCTAAGGTGCGGCGCGGAGCGTGGTTGGCAGCCGCGCACTGCTGAGGGCCGGGCAAAGTAGCCCATGTTTTTCCGCAATCAGTGTTGATACAATCAACGCGAAGGAGCGGGCGGCGGCACGGGCGGAAGATCGGGGTGGGCTAAGACATGGGAAACGCCAAGAGCGGAGATGACGTAGCGGCTGGCGGCCTTGGGGCACACGCCGGTCTCTTTTCAATTCTCGCGATCGTCCTGTCGAATCTGATCCCGCTGTGGGGGGTGCTTTTCCGGGGCTGGGACGTGTTCGCCATCATGCTGTTGTTCTGGCTCGAGAATCTCGTCATCGGCGTGTTCAACGCCTGCCGGATGATAACGGTTCCGCCCTACACTGCTGGCGTGACCTTCTATAAGTTCTTCCTGATCCCCTTTTTCGTATTTCACTATGGCGTATTCCTGTTGGCTCACGGGCTATTCATCTTTGCTCTGTTTTGTCCGGAGTTTTTCGAGAAAGGCGATGCGCTGGCGGTCAACGACCACCTGTCGCTGTCGCAATTCTGGACCTTGCTCCGCGCTTTCGTCCCTCCAGCGATCCCGGTCGCCCTGGCGGCAATGGTTGTTAGCCACGGCGTGTCGTTTGTTTCCAACTTCTTGATGCAGGGAGAGTGCCGCTTGACAAGCGTGGACGCACTGATGACGGCTCCGTACCGCCGTGTCATTGTTTTGCACATTACGCTTATCGCCGCCGCCTTTATTGTCGTCGGTATCGGTGAGCCCAAGCTCGTCATCGCAGCGTTCGTCATTCTGAAGATCGTCATGGATGTCATAGGCCACAAGGCTGAGCGCAAACGCTATGCAAAAGCGAGAACCAATCTGTCCAAGGGCGCCGTGACACCCGGCCCAAGTGCCGCTTAAGCGGTTTTGACTGGCGAACCATCGACTTGGCATTGCGAGCGCATTCAAAGGAATTCGGCGTATACCCCAAGTCCCGGGCCAGCTAACCGCCGAGTGCCCAAGCGCGACACAAACCGTTCCGCCCGCTGTGAGGCGGATACTGATTCACGACCTCTACGGCTGGTACTATGCATTGACGAACGGAACTGGGTTACTGGAGGAACGTACCCATGCCGATGATCGCGATGATGCTTCTTGTGAACCTTCATGCTGTCCTTGCCGAACCGGTCTCCATCGGCAGCCAAAAGCAGTTCTTTATCGACAGCCTGTTTCTTGAGAATTCGCCGAACGTGGCGCTTCGTGTCTCTCCCGCGAGCAAGACGGGCGAGCGCACGCTGGAACCGGACAAGCCTTGGGAAAGCGCATCCCTCAATTGGTTCAGCGTTATGGAAGATGGCGGAAAGTGCCGCATGTGGTACGAGGCTTACGACGTCGAAGGCTGGCCTACGAGCGACGACACGTCTTTCTGTTACGCGGAGTCCGAGGATGGCGTGCATTGGAAGAAGCCTGATCTGAACCTGTTCCCCTACCATGGAATCGAGCAGACCAACATCCTCTTCCGCATGGTTGGGCCAGACGGTGCGCATTCCCGCGTTCATGGGAACGGGGTGTTTCTGGATCGCAATGCCCCGGCTGGCGAACGCTACAAGGCCGTTTCGCAGGGTCTCTTTCCGAAGGCAGGCGACCCGCCCTACTTTGTCGCGGGGATGTACAGCCCCGACGGCCTCCACTGGACGCGTTACCCCGAGCCGATCTGCCGCGTGTTCGCCGATAGCCAGTATTCGGCGTTCTGGGACGGCTCCTCCGCGCAGTATGTGTTGCTGGGGCGTGTCTCGGGGCACGGAAGAGCCATCGGGCGTTCTGCCAGCGACAATTTCGCCCATTTCGACCCATTAACGCTGGTGCTCGAAGCGCCCGAGCGCGATGCACCGCAGTGCGACGTCTACAATCCTGCCGCAATCAAATACCCGTTTGCGGAGAACGTCTATTTCATGTTCCCAAGCATTTACCATCACGACAACGACACGCTCGACATCGCCCTCGCGGCCAGCCGAGACGGCGTCAACTGGACATGGCCCGATTCGACAACGCCGTTCATCGCGCTCGGGGCCGCCGGCCAGTTCGACAGCGGTTCGCTCTACATGGGACAGGGCGTCATTCGCGTGGGAGACGAACTCTACCTGTATTACAGCGGCGGTCCCCTCAAACATAACGAAGCTGAACTTCCCAACCTTACCAAGCCCGGCAACCAGCGCATATACAGCCGGGTCAAGGTCCCGCTGGACCGGTTCGTGGCTGCAGCGGTTGGCCCCGAGGGCGGCAGTTTCGCCACGCCCCCGCTTGTATATGAGGGGGAGTGCCTCGTATTGAACGTGGACGTGCGCGAAGGCGGCCGGGTACGTGTCGGGCTCCTCGATGACCGCGGCGAGCCCGTGCCGGGGCGTGCCGTGGATGACTGTACACCCATCGGCGGAAATCATCTTGGCGTCACGGTCGAGTGGGAAGACGGTTCCAGCGTTTCTTCACGCGAGGGAGTCCCCACGCGGCTCGTTTTCTCCCTCGAAAACGCTTTCCTGTACACGTTCCAGTTCACCACGCCCAGCAACAAAAGCGGCTGAGTCTTGTCCGCCACCGACTCGTCCACCACAACATGGGAAGATGGCCCCGCTTCACTCGTATCATCCTGTTTCCCGTTACTTCTTCGGGTTTTCGCCGCAAGAAAAGCGACTGCCACAAACGGTTACGCCCGTGGGCGTGGATGATTCTCATAAGCGGGGCGGCGTGATTCGAGGCGGCTACTCCTGCTGCTCCTCTTGTTCCCCCTCCATATCCGGCTCGTTCGTCCGCGGCTGGCTTGCGATGGCGAACTCGAAGTCAACCGGGGTCTCACACCCCTCCCAGAGTTCCACCTGTTCCTCGAGTTCCAAAGGCTTGCGGCCTTCTTGAAGCAACGACGCCCGCACCGCATACGTCCCTGGCGGAAGTTGCCCGATGTGGTAATGGCCATCCGAATCAGACGTTGCGCCGGGTGAGCCAACCTGGGGAACATCCGCGTAGACGTACGCCCCGCCGGCGGGGCGGCCATCGCATGTGACCATACCGCTGATGACGCTTTCCGGTAACAGGACAAGCTCCACGGGACCCGCCCCCGCTGCCACGAACACGCTGGTGAGGGAGTGCCCCGGCGCGAACGCCGACAGCATGACCTCGCCCGATACGGGAACCATGGACGGATCGAGTTGAAACGCGCCATTTCGGTCGGTCGTGGCGACGGCCTTGTGCGCATCGTACGGACGCGTGACACCGCCCAGGAAAATGAGTGCGTTCGCTACGGCGCCTCCGTCCGGGTCGCAGACCTGGCCTTCGATAGGCGCTCCGCCGGGTTTCAGCGCTATCCGCAGGCCCGTATACGTCTGCCCTGTACGAACGATGCCCAGGTTCAACGTACCCGCGAAGTATCCGCGCGCCCGGACAAGTATTACGCAGATCCCCCTAACTCCGTCGAGGACAAAACGGCCCTCCGGATCGGATACTTGCTGGAACGCCCCGTTCAACTGCTCCGATGACGGCGTTTCCGAACGTACCGAGGCGACCTCGAACTCCGTTACCGGCGCACCGGTTCGGGCATCGACCACCCGTCCTTCGATGGAAGGAAGCCGCGGAAGAACAAAATCCACCCCTTGGCTGCCCGCTTCAACAAGTCGAGTTTTCGATTTGCCGTAGGGCGGAGTCTCTCGCACCCACATTTGGTACACGCCTTCAGACAATCCACGGAGTTCGTAGTTGCCCTGGTCGTCGGAATGGTGCTGTATCCTGTCGTTGTCCGATATGGCCCACATCATTGCGTAGGGGACGGGCGCGCCGTCTTCACCTTGCACGCGGCCCGAAATCGTCAGTACCCCTGATTCGTCGAGGACCAGCCGCACTCCAGTGAGCTTCTGCCCGGGATTCAAATGAACCGTCGCGGCGGTACAAGACATGGTGATATGGCCCAAAACGCTTCTCCCCACTTGCAGGTCGTAGTCCGCGGAAGCCAATTCCGGGATCAAGAACCTGCCCTCAGAATCGCTCTCAACAAGACGGGGATGCAAAAGGGCCTCGACGCCGGCAGGCACGCACTTCACCCAGGCCCGGGTAGGCTGGTTCAGCGTATTGACCACGTAACCGGCGATGAGGCAATTCAGCCCCGTACCCGCGACTACCCGAATATCGTTCAGGCCCTCCGGGCCAGCCCGGTAAGGCCCGTGGGGCTCGCTGAAGAGCTCCCGGGTTCGAGCGGTGATGGTCACGTCCTGGTTCGGTCGAACCTCCAGGGCAAACTCGCCGGCAGCATTACACCGCGCCTTACAGTCCGGACCTTGGGAGCTGTCGACTTGGGCGTATGGGAGCGGTTGCCCCTGCTTGTCTACGACAACGCCGCGTATGAACGTGCCGCGAGACAAACCGAAGTCGACGTTCTCGAGTACGCACCCGGGGGAAACCGAAACCGAGCGGTCCACCGCGGTGGCCAATTGGGCCGGAGCCCCTTCAGGCAAGGCGCAAGAGAGGCGATACAGTCCCGGGCCGAGGCCATGAATCTCGTAGTCGCCCGAAACGCCCGTGTGTTCGGAGACGCAGGAAGGAAAATGGGGTGGCTCCGATTTCTGAAAGGAAGCTCGTACCGTTGCGCCGGCGATGCCCGAATTCGTCGCCTTGTCGTAGACTCGGCCGCGAACGATTCCCGCAACCTCGAGCCTCAACACGATGTCCGGCACGGCGCCGCCCTCCGTCACGCGGGCGCGGACAGGCCCGTCCACGGTGGTCAACCGGCCATCTTCAGGCAGGAGAAGATACGTGTCGGGAGCAAGCATTTCGAACGCGAACCGTCCGGCGGCATCGGTTGTGGTTTTCTCGGGTTCGCGGGCGAGTTCTCTGCGCGCCAGAACAGAGATACCGGCGCAGGGCGCCTCGTCCGAAGCGTTCAGGCAAACGCCCAAGACGCTCCCGCCCCGGCTGAGCCGGATTACCGCATTCGACTGGCCGGCCTGCAAGGGCTCGGTGATGAGCGTGGCAAAGTCCGGGGCTTCCGCGCGCAACCGCCACGACACGGGTTTGAGCGCTTCAAACAGGAATCGCCCGTCCGGCCCGCTTTGCGTTTCGAGCGCACGCCCAAGCTCGAGGGGAAGCACGCGGCCATCGTTCTCCACGGGCATCAGAATCACCCCTGGCACGGGAATCCCGGCAGGATCAACCGTTGTTCCCGCCAGCGCGCTGCACGGGGTCAGCATGAGAGTGACCTCCCACACAGGCGCGGTCGGGGAGATACGCGCGCCGTCAATTGCCATGCAGTCTCCTTTGCGCGCAACGATCTTGTAGCCGCCACAAGGAAGTCCCGTGACGGCGAAGACGCCGGCCGCATCCGCCACGGCCGAAGAGGGTTTCGATTCCGCCAGCGTTTTTTCCGGCATCCAATAGCCGTCCGTAGAGACACGTACATCAGCTTCAGAGGCCGGTGACCCATCGTAGAGGTATGCCATGCCTTCAATAATCCCGTCAGCATCCTCGGATGGAGGCGGCGCGGACGCAGTCACGAGCGCCATGGCTCGCCGCAGTGGCTTTCGGGGTCCAACGGTGGCCCTCCCCGCCTGAATGCGGGGCCGCTGTGCTGGCGGTTTCTGCTCCTCTGAAGCCTCCCATGCCCGCCAACACCACCAGATCAGGCCCGCCGCTATAGCCAAAGCCAGCCCTGCTGAAACCAGCCTCCGCAACGACATCGCCCCGCCCTTATTGCACCAGGCCATAAGCCTCCACACGCACCTGCTCGTTCGTCTCACCCACCCGTGCGTGAAAAATGAGCGTCCCCTTCAGAACTCCCACAGGTGGCGACTTTTCTGTCGTTGATATTGTGACTTTCAGTCGATCGGGCAAGCCCCGCTCTTCAACGTTCCACGCGAAATAACCCGGCTTCGCGTTTTCTACACCTATAAGTTCCACCGCATGCCCATAAGGAGAGTATAGCTCAACTGTAGCCGAGACCGGGTCGCGAGCGCCGATGACACCTAGGTAAAGTGTCTTGTCGGACACCTCCAGAGGTAATAATACGTAGCCTGAGAACACGATAGACTTCTCAGGAACCTCCACGTCATTTGTTAACACTCGAAGTGTGGAACTGAAGTGTCCGTAAGGGATGGTGTCGCATAAAGCGGCAGTCACTTTCTGTGCACCTCTCCGAACCTCAGACATTTCAAAGGTGACATGAGAGGCGCGGCGATCATACGAGACGCTAAGAATGACGATCTCCGGCTGTCCTGGAAATGTGTTTATCTCGAAGGACTTCTTCACAGCCTCGCCCCTTCTAATCGTCCCGAATGAGACTGTCGTGGGATATTCCTCGACAACGTCTCCCTCAAGAAGAAAGAGCACCGGCTCCGAGCGCCCTTCTATCAGCACCGATACGGTAGCTTGCGCATGGCCTCCCTCGCTGCCAACATAGAATTCCACGGGTATATCTACTATATCACCCGGCAAAAGCGTGAGACTGTCCACCCCTCTAACGAGAGCACACGCGCAACTTGTGACGACTCTCGTGATTTTGAATGGGTCCGAATCAGAGTTGCGCAGTTCGAAAGTATGGTTGACAATGGCCCCTTGACGGGCCACAGGGAACGTGAAGCGGTGTTCTGGACCGACGGAGGCGCCGGTCCAGTGACTCCGGCTCGTTAGGACCAATAACGTAGCCGCTGATAGAAGGGTAACAAGCGGAACGCCCCACACGACCAGCTTCTTCATTTGAATGCGCATTATTGGTCTTCTCTGACTTCACGCGCATCACGCGCCGACGACTCTACACAAGCCGAACCGCGCTTGGTTCCACAACTTCTCAGGGCGCGGGTTGCCTGCCGCACCCACTCGTGCACAACTGCTCACTGCCGGGCGAGGCGGCTTATTCGGAGCTTGGGCACCGATCAGTTCCAACAGGTACCGTCCCCTGTAATGCTAACGTCGGAGACGTACTTTGTCTCCTTCTGTATATAGTTCTTACACATAAAGACGTTATCCCCTGGAACGTCGCAATGAGCGCACGGCGCTGGCGGGTTGGGGCCATCGCACTCAAGCGAGGAGTCCTTCGTGCATTTCCAGAGTGTCCCACACACATAGATGGGCGGGATCGACTCGAAGTCCAAGCCTCCCTCCGAATAGACTTCATAAAGTGGGACCACTTTCGCGTCTACTATACCGTCCAGGTACCGACACAGGCTGCCATAATCGCACTGCTGGTTGCATGGAGGTGGGGGACAAGGACCTTCTACTCTTCGATAACATATGGTCGCATCCACCTCACGACCCGTGGTTGTCACTATTCCGGCTACTACCATAAGTGCCGCGGGGACAATCGCACACAGCAAGTGCAGTCGCTTGATACCCCTGAAGTTAAACATGTGCTTCGCCTCCCTTCCGACCTCCCCCTGCTTGTTCGGGCTCTCAAGTTACCTCAGTTTCATGCCGATCGTTTTTCTACGACTCTGCTGATTTTCTGCGCCTTCTCGATTGCCAAAGCCTCCCGGGGCCATTTTCTTCACAAGCTCCTCCGGCACAAGCTCGCCGTCAACAATGTCCATGATCTGAAATTCGCCCGCGACATCGTGCCGGAACATCTGTACGGCCGGCCCGAGGGGCATCGTTTGCCACGTGAACAGGGCGTCGTCGAGGTCAGGATTTACTTCGATGGAAGTGATCTCGTTGAAGGTAGTCTGGATTACGCGTCGTTCCGTGGGCTTGGCCTCGACGTCGTAGGTCATCCGGCGCCACTCCTTTGGGAACCACATGCCGGGCATGATCTCGGCCGGCACCAGCGCGATTTCCTCGTTCAAGAATCCGTCGGGACCGTAGCGCCTCGTTTCGGTCGCCAGGAAGCCGTGTTCTCCGTCAAGAACCATCTCGAAAATGAGGCTTTTCTTGTAGAAGGCTCTAAGGGAATAAAGCCTGTCCGGCCCGGCCACCCGATCGACACGCAAACGCAGGTCCTTGCGAGTCTGAGCGCTTCGGAGGATTTGGGCCAAGGAATCGTTTCCGTTCCCGAAACCATGGCGGCGCGGCCCCCTCGCATCAAAAACACTCAGTGCATCGCGGGATTGGGGCGGCAGAGCATCAATACTGGCGTGTTCGCGGAGATAGGCCGCGGCGCTGGGCGTATGCGCTTGGGCCACATAGCGGTCGTTCATCACAAGGCATTCCACTTTTGAAATGATTGTCCGCTTCCCGCCATCAAAGCTCGCCGGGGCTGTTCCCGAACGCTCAACGCGAAGCCATGGCCCCTTTTCGAACTGTCTGTGCTCCATATTCCATTCATTGATTCCGTCGCGCGCCAACTCATCGAGGCGCGTCGTCCATCTCTCGTTCATCGTGAACGAGAAGGTCGTAATGGCGGCCAAGTACTTCTCTTGCTCGGCGACGACCGCGCCGAGCCAATGGACGGCTTCTTCGCCTTCCCAGACCGTGGCTTCTGGGCCGTTTTCTCCGCAACAGGGCATACTAAGGAGGAGCGCCCCGGCGGACGCCAGAAGGATGAAGCGGGCGCAGCGCTCTGAAGACGAGGTGTGTGTGCTTTTTGTGAGCGTTGCCGACATTCTCGGCTCCTTTTCGATGAAGCCTCAGCCGGAATTTGCCTTTGGCCGGTAGCAGGCATTCCCAGCAAACCATATAAGAGCACAATTTCACTAAATCAATTATGTGCCAATTCCGCGCGGGTGGCAATAGGAGTTTCCACGGAAAGATCTCACAAAACTCAGGCGCGACCACTCCCACACATAACGCTATATCTCAAAAGGTTACACAAGCAGGCAGGCTGATTCTGGGGGAACTTCTGGCGCCTGGTCGAGAAACCGGGCGGAGTCCGCCGCCACGGCTTCCTCCCGCCGAGTACCCGTCCGCATGACCGGGCCGCCGCTGTTTGCCGGGTTTCAGCTCAGGATGGCATTGACAACGAGCTGCACATCCACGGCGTTGACGGCTCCTGAAGCGTCCACGTCACCATTCGGTGGTTGGCCGATATTGAGCGCGGCGTTAACGACCAGCTGGAGGTCTGCCGCGTCGACATTGCCATCGCCGTTAATATCGAAGGGCGCGTAAGCGACTTTTGCCTGCTGCTCAGGACCGGAAGTGCGATACAAGGCCACGCCGTCAATGCCGGTCACGCTGGCCGCGCCCGGTTCCGCGTGTATGCTGTATCTCACCGTGGCCGGAAACTGAGGCACCGCAATCCAGACAAAGTCCAGTTCGCCCGAGTCGCCCTGAACGGGCGCGATCACGGGCGGTTCGATGTCATCGCCGAGGCTGTCGAAGACCCATCCGGGCGGCAGCGTTTCCACAAGCCCCAGGGCCGAGATCGGCTCGTCGCCGATGTGGGTGAGGGTCACTCCTACTTCAATGGCGCCCCCGGCGGCGGCCATGCTGCGCGCAGCTTCGAGGGCCGGCTGGGTGCCGTCCCCGGATGGGCCGGCATCAGCATCGGCCCGGAGGGCCATGCCTGTTCCCACGGGGGCGGCGCCCGGAGCGTACCCGTCTTCCGTATCCTCAGCAACATGGCAGCCGCCCAGATTGTAGAACTGGATTACGCGCAGGATCTCCGACACGCCGCTCTGCCAGTCCTGCGGATTGTAGTCGCAGTCGTGCGGCGCGCAGGTCATGTCCGGGGCGCCCGGAGGGCCGGGCTCGTATCCGTCTTCCGTTCCGGTGGCGCAATGATAGCCGCTGAGGTTGTAGAACTGGATTACGCGCAGGATCTCCGAAACACTTATGAAACCGTCGGCGGGACTATGGTCAAGCGAATGGTGTATGCGCTCGGCTACCGTACCCAGGCCGCCAATTGCCGCCGCTTGTTCAACGCCGCCGGACCGCTGGTACAGCACGCCGCCGGAGAAGGTGGCGTCGCCCGTTTGGCCTGACGGGACACTTACCCGGAAGGTCAACCCAGCCGGAAACGCGGGAACGTTGAGCCACTCGAACAAGAGCGTGCCTGTGGCGCCTTGAGCCGGTACGCTATCCGGCACAGCCCCGCTGACCACGGAATCATAGGACCAGCCAGATGGGATTCTTTCCTCGAGCTTCAGAACGGAGATGTCGCCCGGGCCGTCATTGTGAACGGTCACGGTTACATCCAGGGTGCTGCCCGGCAGATACTTGTAGTACCAGAATGACCGGTCCGCGCGTATGGTCCGCGCCACCACTTCTATAAACCCAGTCTTGGTAACGGAATTTGAGCCAAACTGGTTCTCAGCGGTCAAGCTGACGGTGTACAAGCCCGCGGCCTCATAGGTATGCATTGGGTTCTGGTCGGTGCTGGCTCCGCTTCCGTCCCCGAAATCCCAAAGCCACGATGTAGGGTTGTTCGCGGACTGGTCCGTGAACTGTACGGTTAACGGCGCATACCCCGAGTTCACATCAGCCGTGAAATCCACGGAAGGGGGGCCGGGGAAGTCCCCGTCATCAAGCGGGTTTGTGCCATGGATATACTCTTCCGCGTTCGTGTAGCCATCCTGGTCGAAGTCGTCGCCGGGAAGCACATCGGCAAGCGCCGCGACAGCGTCGTCCGGGTCGTAGTTGATGATCGGCCACTCAAACGTATCAGGCAGGCCGTCATTGTCGACGTCGGCGGGGTCCGGGACACCGTCGCCGTTGGAATCCGGCCCAGTTACCCGGAACAAGATGTGAGAGGGATGAGCCGCGTCGTGGTAGAGCGTATTGGTAGCCGGAACGGTGTGCGTATGCTCGTTGAACGGCTCGCCGGTGTTGGGATTCGCATCGAAGCGGGGGTAATTACTGCTCGAAATGGCCACGCGGATTCGGTGGCCGGCGTTGAACACGATGCATGTGTCCCAAAGGTCAATCTCGAACTCATAGACGGTTCCCGGTGTCATGAATTCACTGTAACGCTGGGTGTTGCGGTGGCGTGCGCGGATGATCCCATCGCAGACCAGCATCGAGGCGCCGTCGGGATACACGTCGCACAGCTTCGCCGTAAAATCGGTGTCCACCGCGCTGCTGGAAGCATACAACCGGACGAGCACCGTCCCCGTGATCTCGACGTAGCTGTCCAAGACCGGCGTGGTGAACACGATGACGTCGCTTCGGCTCAGCTGCGGATTCTGATCGTGGGGTCCGTTCGCGATGCTCAGATTGGCGCCGCCGTGTGTCGGCACGGGATCGACCGGGTCGTACCCGTACGTGTTGCTTGCTTCCGCGGCGGCCGGGGGCGTGGAGCTCAGGAGGCCGGCATCGTGGAAGTACATAGGCAGTTCGGTGGCGGGAACGGGCCAGTCGTCGGCAAACCGCCATTCGTTGCCCGGCCCTTCAGGGTGGTCCACGTCGCCCAGCACGTAATAGCATACCGGGGGCTGGTCCATGACGCCGTTCTCGGCTCCCTTGACCCAGTAGTCGAACCAGCGCGTGGTGTTGCCGTAAGCAGCGGGCGCGGAGTAACAATTGGCCGGCCAACTGAATTCACCGCCGCTTCCGTGGCCGTAAGGCCCGATGATGAGCCTTTGTTTGCCTTCGGCGTTGGGCTGGCCGTTATGTTGGATTAGGAGGAAGTTGTTGATTGTTCCGCGCTGAAAGCAATCGTACCAGCCGCCGCGATTGACAATGGGCCAATTGATGAGATGATAGCGGGTTTCAGGATTGAGATAGGGCCAAAACTCATCGTCGTAGTAGGGACGCGCAAGGATGACCTCATGCAGATACTGCAGGGACTCCGGACCGCGTCCCGCCATCCATCCCTCCGCCAGCTCATGCCGATAAGCTCCGCCCTGGAAGGTAGACTGCGTGTACAGGTTTGATGCGGCCACTTCGATGCTTTGGCATACCAAGCCCGAAGGGAGACTGCTGGCCAGGAAGTTCTGCGAGATCCCGCGGGCGCTGCCTCCCAACGTACAGATCTTTCCGTTGCACCAGTCCTGGGCTTGAATCCACTCGCACGTCTCGAATCCGTCCTGATTCTCGCCCCAGCCATCATCGAAGTAGCCACGGAAAATATCCTCGGAGTCGTAACAGCCGCGTATGTCTTGCGTAACGCACGCATACCCCTGGCTGTTCCAAGAGGGCCACGCTCCGACATTGTCGCTTGTCCTCCCGTAGGTGGTTCGGTAGAGGATGACGGGCCAGGGGCCATCGCCCGGCGGCAGATACACATCGGTCGCCAGGCATATTCCGTCGCTCATCGCGAGCAAGTAGGTCGTCTTGCTCGAAGTATTCTCGATAGCGAAATTGATCCCGCTGACGCTCTGGGAAAAGTTGATTTCCACCACGCCGGGTTTCGCTACATCCGCATGGGTGGGGGTGTTTCCGGCAAATGGAACACCGTCATACAGGCGGTTGGCGGCTCCGGAAACACGGGTGAAGACCAGTACACGGTCGAGGTTGGGAGTACTGCTGTCAATCTGGAAAACGTACTGCCCGGAGGCATTGGTCGAGGTCGTGGCTTCTACGGGAATAAGGGCGTCCGGCTGTCCGGCGCCCAGGCTGGCAACGCGCGTTGCTCCCACACTCCCCGCGACAATGGGGGCTCCCGTGTCCAAATCCGTCACTGTCCCAGAGAGCGTAATGGTTGCTGCCTGCGCGCCCCCAAGCAGTAACGCGAACAGGCATACAACAACTTCACCCCAGACCGGCCACTTTGGAGAGCAGCGATGAACAACCATGAACATCTCCTCTGCGAACCGCATCGGGGCGACCTGACTGCGCAGATTATACCAGTCGTTGTGCCGGCATCCAACCATGTGAAAAGTACAGGTCTCAGGGCGCAGCCGCGAACGCGTCGGAAGCTGAACAGCGCCCGGTCGGCCTCGCCAAGCACAACGCAGGACGCTGCATTTCGATAGTCCCCGTGCTCATCTCGTTTTCACGCCGATTGCGTTCAGCGGAACTATTGTCATCACGCTGTGCTTCTTTTCCGAGGTGTAGATAATGTAGAGGGAGCCTTGGTGTTCAGCCGCGCAGGGATAGGACCATTCTGGCCCAGCCTGCAATTGTTCGAGGTACCCGTCGCGGATTTTCCACATAGCAGACAGCGTGTGTTCGCCGGGGCGGCTGACCGCGATGGTGAGCAGGTGGCGGGTGCTTCCGGGCGACTTTGGATAATTCCACAGAAGACAGCGTTGGCCGGTGCTGAGTTGAAGCGCGAAGGGTTTACTGTCTTCCGCGGGTACGTTGTGTTGGAACGGGCCGCGCCACGTCCTGCCGAAGTTGCTGCTGGTGAAAACCAATCCGCCGCGAACGATGGCAGTGACATCGGGTCCGTCCAGCCAGACGGTGCTCTCTGGGAAGGCGGTATAGGGCCTGGAAATTCCGGCCATCATCGGAACTACATCCCATCGGCCGGTTAAATCCTTTCCGGACGAGATGGCCACCGCGGGCGTCTCCGGCGTAGTCGCCCGTCTAGCCGCCATGCGCCCCGCCATGATGAAATTGCCATCGTCCATCAACAGCGGCGGACAATTCGGCAGGAACGGGCCCGCAATATAGCCACGGGATGCCCACTGGTTGTCCGATTCGTTCAGACTGAAGGCTTCGCACCGCGTGACAAGATCATGGCCCGCCATATTCGAGACGAAAGCCAGAAGCTGTCCGCTGTAGGAGAGAAAGGTTACCGGCACATAGAAAACGCCTTGAGCGTTGTAGTCCGCCGCGATGACCTCCACGTTCGACCATGTTCTGCCCGCATCCAGCGAGCGTCTGGAACGGATACACGAGGACTCCGCGATCTCTGCTCTTGGACAGTTGTACCAGGCCGCGAAAAGAATGTCTTTGTGCCACACGACGGCATTGTCATGCAGGAACCGGAATTCTTCGTCCATCCGATGGACCATGACGTCGACGGCTTGATCCGGATACGTGAGACTTTCCGGCGATGGGAGCGGCACATTCTCGTCCCACAACATGAAATCCCCTGCGATCTCTATCTGGCCGGCGCTCGCTTCCGTACGGCCGGCAGGGGCGGGAATGTCTGCCGCAGGCGGCTTCTCTCCCTCGGCGGCATATGGGCTGCCACTGAGCGCTAAGACACATATTATCCATCCTATCAATGTGGCGCCTGCGTTCACGGTCGTTTCTCCGTTGCTTTCCTGCAAGTCCTCGCTTTTTCGTCTGGAGTCTACGCACCGAATGACGACTGCGTCGCGGGACCCTCTGCCGCCGCTCCAATCGTAACGAACGAGGGCGGCTTAGTATGCGACCTCACACGTCGCCTCCGCCGCCGCTTTGTCGCGCGCCGGAATATCCAGCGTGAAGTACCGGGCGTCTTCGACGGCCTGCACGCCTGTAAGGACAGCGCCGTCCGAAGCACCGGCCAGCGTGGCTTCCTGCACGCCTTCCGGCAGCAGGATTCTCACGTGGTACAGGTCGGGGTCCCCGCACAGGCGAAGCGAAATGCGTCTGTCCGCATGCGCGTACTCCATGGCAACGTAGGCGCCGCTGGGACCATACCTCAGACACACATAGGCGTGCGCAATACCGGCGGCCGGGAACCGCGGGGCGACGGTGACCGTCTGGAACAGCGTGGCTTCGTCGCGGATGCCAGCCAGGCCTTCCACCAAGGCAGAGAGCACGGCCGCCGCGGACCAGCCGGAGGGACCGCCAGCGATGTCTTTGCCGCTCATGTCGTAAAGAAACCGGATGACGCCGTCGTTGGCGACAAGCTGCTCGACGCGATTCAGGATGTCCGCCGCGTAGGCCTCGCGCCCGTGGTGGAAGGCTGCCTTGGCGAGTTCGCCCGCGACAAACCCGCAAATGCCGCCGTTGATGTAGTGGTTGGCTTCGTAGGGCCCGAATCGAGGATATGGGGGATGAATGGAGAACCATTCGGCGAAATAGGTGTCGCGCGTCGCGGCGCGGCGCCGCTGGTACTCGTCAACGATGCTGACAGCCATTTCGTGGGTCGGCAGGCCCCGGTTGATGTCGTACGTGTTCGAGAGCGACAGGATCTCCTCTTCCCGCACGCCGGTGTCGACGGGCTGCAGAAGAATCTGATGCGTATAGAAGCGCCCGTTGAAACAGAGCTTGTTGACGCGTTCACGCAGCGCGCCGCCGCGCTGTTGCCAGAGGTCCGCGCGCTCGTCATTGCCGGCCGCGCGCAACATGTCCGCCAGCTGGAGACAGGCCTGATAAAGGCCGCTGTTGTCGCCATGCATGATTCCCATGGGCATGCCGGGCTCGATCCGACGATTGTGGTCGGAAACGCCGTAAGTGAAATCCCACGTATCGATGCTGAACGTGCGCTTTAGCGCGCCGTGTTTGGCGTCCCACCGCGCCGGGTCGGTGAAATCATATTCGAGGGCGCGTTCCAGCGAGGGCAAACGGCGTTTCATGGCAACGTCGTCGCCGGTGGCCTTCCAGATACGGTGAGCCGCTTCAACCATGAGATACTCGATGTCGGCCTCCATCTCCAGACGAATCCAGCAGAGATCCTTGTCGTCTTCACGCAGGAAATACTTGGGCTGCACGAAATCCTGGTGGTCGTGCGCGGCGGGGCCGATGATCTCGTAATAGAATCCTTCCGGATGTTGCAGCGCGATCAACTCGTCCACGTAGGAAGTGAGGTCCCTTTCCCAGAACTGGTAGCCTTTCATCTCGTGGATATGGTCGCGCACCCATGTGGGATTTGCCGCAATCATACGGCCGTCGCGTTTCCAGTAACTCCGGTCGCCGCGAACCTGTGAGCACAACGTCTTGAACAACTCCGAGAACCGGTCCGCCTGCCAGTCGGTGGCCGTCGTAAACTGGACAGAGAACGTGCCCACGGACTCGCCGCCGCGCAATAATCCGAACGTGCGGACGCCTTGCACGCCCACGATACGGAACTGGGCCTCACCGTTTGCCGTGAAGGGCGTCTTGCGAGCCGGACGAGTGAGATCCGCGACCTCATACGAACCTTCTCCGGCATCTCGAAGTGTGCATGTCACTGGAACCAAGGGCTTGGCCGTGTCCGGATACTCGAGAACGCCTTGTTTGCCATCCTTACGCACAAAGCGCAAGGTTTGCACGATTGCATCGGGGGTTTCGGGATAGTCCAACGCAAGCAGCGCCGCGGACTCGTCATCGCTGGCCCGCCGGAGCACTACGTCGTCGTATTGCGTCCGCGCGTCACCCACGCGCAGGCCAATGACGCCAGCCCGGGGCTCGCGGTCGATTGCGGCCAGCGCGGGCAATCCGTTCACCCAGACGCCGAGCCGCTGACCGCGCGCCACGACCTTCAACGTGTACCAAGGGCCAACCTCGAGCGGCACCGGCGCTGTTTGAGCCGCCAGCCGAACCGTTTGAGGCCCGTACCGCACCGCGAGCACCTGATTCTCGAGCTGCTCCAGGTACAACTGCACGGCATTTGCGCCGTTCGTATCCGCGCGAATCAAGACCGGCGCCTCGACCCACGGCCTGGTTTCGACAAACCGAACCTTGGCTTCGAAC
>Ga0116149_1001291_pt1 | contig 30514 bp, 24 predicted proteins | sample AD_UKC057_MetaG_FD_89787 | JGI IMG/M metagenome (GOLD analysis project Ga0116149, IMG submission 89787) | Active sludge microbial communities of municipal wastewater-treating anaerobic digesters from USA - AD_UKC057_MetaG | ecosystem: Engineered > Bioreactor > Anaerobic > Digestate | place: USA...
GGTCGCGCACCAGCCCCGCCCCGGCCCCCGCCGCGGCCCGCTCGATCACGATCGACTTCACCCAGAGCACCGTGTTCTGCAGCCGCAGGTGAGGCCGCACGGCCTGGGCGATATCCATGGCCACCCACGGGTCCTTCGGCTTGGCGCCCACGTTCAGGAAGAGCGAGGCGCCAGGGCCCATGATCGCCCGCACGGCCTGCACCCACTCGCCCGTCCACTCGAGGTACCGGTCGCGCGGTACGGTGTCCTGGTAGGACCGATACTTCACGCCCAGGTTGTAGGGCGGCGAGGTGACGACCACGTCGACCCGTTCAGAGGCAAGACAGGGCAGCAGCTCGAGGCAGTCACCGAGAAAGAAGTCGAGAGAGCTGCCGTTGGGGTGGCGCAGCGAGGCGTACGGCGTGGGCCGGGCAGTCACCACCCCGGATTCTACGAAGCTTTGGCGACGACCACAACCGGGACGGCACCGGAGAAGCGGCGGGGGAGGGCATGATTCCGGCGGTGGTGGTGCATCGCGCACTCCACCCCCTTCTCTTCCACGTACACCACCTCGCGGGAACTCGAGAGCTCGAGATACCGGCCGACGACGCAGCCGCACTGGAGGGTGGCGAAGCCGAGGAGGCGAACGAGGCTCATATCAAGCTCCAGCCGAGCTGGGTGCAATCGGCGTGCCGCGGCTGGGGTTGCAGTGGCGACGATTCCAGCGTCGCAGAAGCCGGAATTCGGCACGAGCGTTCCTCGCCCCGCTGCCACGGTGGATCCGGAATGCTTCAGCCCGCTGGATCCGCCGGCCAACCGGTTGGATCGGCGCTTGAGGTGGCCGGGCATTCCGTATACCTTGGTGGCCGCATGAACGCCTGCCCAGGAAGTGACAGGATGTGGCGCCGGGTTGCCATTCTCTGCGCCATCGCGATGGCGCTCGCGGCCGCGGGCGCGGTCACCGGCGGACCCGGCGGGGCGAAGGGAGCCCCCGAGGACGCGGTCGCGGCCTTGATGCGGGATCCGTCCCTGCAGGCGGCGCTGGCCGGCGTGGAGGCAGCCGAACCGGCGCTGCTCGACGACCAGGTTGCGTTCACCGAGATCCCGGCGCCGCCCTTCGCCGAGCGCGTCCGCGCTGCCCGCCTGAAACAGGTGTTCGAAGCGCTGAAGCTGCGGAACGTCCGGATTGACGCGGCCGGCAACGTGATCGGCGAGCGTCCCGGCCTGGCCGCGCGGCCGAACCTCGTGGTGGCCGCACACCTCGACACGGTCTTCCCCGAGGGAACCCGCGTGAAGGTGACCAGGGAAGGTCCCATCCTGCGCGGGCCCGGCATTGCCGACGATGGCCGGGGGCTGGCGGTACTGGCGGGGGTCGCGCGGTCTCTCGACCGCGGCGGGGTGCGGACCCCGGGGACGATCACCTTCGTCGCCAACGTCGGCGAGGAGGGGCTGGGCGACCTGCGAGGAGTGAGACACCTCATCGGCCACGAGCTGAAGGGACGCGTGGACGCCTTCGTCTCGATCGACGGTTGCGGTCATGGGATCACGAACGTGGCGGTTGGCAGCCGCCGGTATCGCGTCACCTTCAAGGGGCCCGGGGGGCACAGCTTCGGCGCGTTCGGCACCGTCAACCCGGTGCACGCGCTGGGGCGGGCGGTGGCGCGGGTGGCCGACTTCGAGGTGCCGCGGTCGCCGAGGGTGACCTTCAACGTCGGCCGCATCGGCGGCGGCACCTCGGTCAACTCCATCTCCGAGGAGGCCTGGTTCGAGATCGACATGCGCTCTTCCGACGGCGCGGCGCTCGCCTCGATCGACGCGACCTTCAAGGGCGTCGTGGAGCAGGCGGTTCGCCAGGAAAACGAGCGGTGGGAGACGGGCCGCGTCGGGGTGCAGGTCGAGCCGGTCGGAAATCGCCCGGCGGGCCGGACCCCCGAGGATTCTTCGATCGTCAAGTCCGCCCTGGCGGTGAACCGGGCGCTGGGCCTGCCGGCCCGACTTGGCGAGGGCTCGACCGACGCGAACATCCCGATCGCCCTGGGGATCCCGGCCATCACGGTTGGCGGCGGCGGCCGCTCCACCGGCGCCCACACACTCGCCGAAAGCTTCGACAGCACCGATTCCTGGAAGGGGACCTCGCGGGTGACCGCGCTCGTGTTCGCGCTGGCCAGATGACCGCCGGCGGGCAGCGGCCAGTGGGCAGTGGCTAGTGGGCAGTGGGACAGGCGTCGCCGCCAGTCCGGCATCCATCCTTTCCAAGGAGGCCCCGTGCCCCACGTGACGCTCTACGCCGTCCCGGGTTGTCCCCGCTGCGAGGAGGTTCGCCAGTTCCTGCGCGGCCGGGGGATCGCCTTCGACGAGATCGACGTTCAAACCAATCCGCTGGCGTTCCACCGCACGATGATCTTCTCGGGAACCCCGGCCGTCCCGGCCCTGGACGTTGATGGGAGGGTAGTGGTTGGCGTCGATCCGGAAGGCCTCGAGGAGCTGCTGCGAGACTGAGACGACGGGGAGGGTTCGGATTCGTCAGCCGCTTACGCTTCTGAAATGCGCCGATTTCACCTGCATTCGGCGCATGCGGCTTCGGCGCGCAAGCTCAGCTGGACCGTCCCTTGCATGTCTCCATGATGGAGCACGAAGGCGCCGCGCAGGCGGACTAGCCCGCAAGTCCCATGGAGTGAATGAGAAAGGGCTTGCCCCGGCTGAGCATTCTGCTACAATGCCGGTGTCTTGTCCTGCCCCGGTCGTTGAAGCAACCGATGTCACTGCGTAGTCATCCCACGTGGGCTGCCCTGGCAGCCGCCTTGTGCGTGTCTTTCGGGCTCTCGGTCAGCCTGCCCGCGTCAGTGGCGGCGGCCGCGCAGAGTCGCGGGACGTCCGTACAAAAGTCGACCACCAAGAAGACTTCTACGGTCCGCCGTGCGAAGAGCCGAAGAACTGCCCGATCGAAGGCTGCCGCCGCCCGCCGCGCCAGGCTGGCGCGCGCCCGCGCTGCCGCCATCCGAGAAGCGCAGCTTCCCCGTTACAAGACCGATGCGACCGGGACTCTCGTCCCCGACCTGCACGCCGCGGCCGCCATCATCTACAACCCGGAGACCAAGCAGGTCCTGTGGGAGGAGCACTCCCAGGACAAGCGGTCGATCGCGAGCATCACCAAGGTGATGACAGCGGTCATCATCTCGGAGACCGACCCCGACCCCGCCCGGATGGTCACCATCGAGCGCGCCGACGTCTACGCCGCCTCGACCACGCACCTGCGCGCCAACTACGTCGTCTCGGTGGACGACCTGATGCACCTGCTGCTGATCTCCAGCGACAACGCCGCGGCCCGGGCACTTGCCCGCGTGTCGCCGTGGGGGGCGGACGGCTTCGTGCGCCGGATGAACGAGAAGGCGGTCGAGCTGGGGCTGCAGAGCACCGCCTACGCCGACCCCTCGGGGCTGGATGCGGCGAACGTCTCGTCGGCCTACGACATGGCGCGGCTCATCGCCTACGCCGCCGGCGACGAGTGGATCTCGGAGATCATGCGGAAGAAGGAGCACCAGCTGGTGCTCGGCAAGCGTGCGCGGACCATTCACAGCACGAACCGGCTGCTTGCCAACAGCGAGCTGCAGCCGAACGTGCTCGGCGGCAAGACCGGCTTCATCAACCGCGCGGGCTACTGCCTGGTCACCCTCCTGAAACTTCCCGAGGTGAACCAGCCCGTGGCGGTGGTCGTGCTGGGAGCGCGCTCGAACGCCGGGCGCTTCACCGAGGCGCGCAACCTGCTCGGGTGGGTGTCCGGCAAGGCCAAGGAACTCCTGGCCGGGAAGGACGAGAAGCCGGAGTAATCAGGATTCAGGATTCGGGATTCAGGATTCGGAATCCGGGGCGCGAGCGGCAGCGGCCGAATCGCGCCCTTCGTGTTTCGAGCCTCACCCCACCGCCCAGCCAGCCAACGCCTCTAACCTCTGTAACCCCGTTGGATCGCCGCGGCGTCGAGGGGCAGGGTCGCAACCGAATCGACCGCCAGCAGGACGTGGCGCCGGCCGGCGCGGACGTCGAAGGTCTTGAGGTAGCGGCGGCACACGTCGCAGGCCTCCAGGCGATACAGGCCGTCCCGGCTCCCGAACGAGGGCAGCAGGCTGCGGTCGTCGTTGCGGCAGAAGGGGCAGACGCCGCGTTCGAACCGCCATTCGGTGGTGCAGCGGCCGCACACGAGGCAGCGCTCGCCCTGCGGGTCGAGCGTGGCCAACTCCGGCTCGCCCCCGCACAGCGGGCACGAGGCCAGGTGCCAGGCGCTGAAGTCGGCCCGCTGGCGCACGGCCTCGGCGCACCGCTCGAGGAACGGGCGCAGCGTCAGCGCCAGCACCTGCTCGAGCGCCTCGGGGCTCACCGCAACCGGGAGGTCCGGAGGCGAACCGGCGCGAGCGGGGTCGGCGGCCCTATTGAACCAGTCCGCCACAAAGGGCTCGAGCGAGTGGCCGTCCCGCCCGAGCGCCTGCAACGCCCGGTAGTCGGCCGGCTCGAGCGCCTCGAAGCGGCGCAGCACGTCGGCCGTCTGGCGGAACACGAGCCGGACGTCGGTCCAGTCGAGCGGGATCTCCTCGAACCGGAGCAGCGGGCGCCCCGCCGCCTGCTGCGCCTTCAGCCAGTCGGGAGCGAATTCGATCCAGGGCACCGGCACGCGCGCCTGCACCCGCCGCTGCAGCTCGATCAGCGCGACCTGCAGGTCGACGGCCGGCGCCAGCTCGGGCTGGCGTTCCTTCAGCTGGCGCAGTTCGACGACTTCGCGAGGCTCGGCACGCGACGGCCGGGGTCTGGTCTGGGGCACGGGCCGATTGTACTCCTCCCAGAGAACTCGGACCATTTCGAGAAGACCTCTGCGCCTCTGCGCCTCTGCGGTGAAATGTACCTGACAGCCGCAGCGGCTTGTCCCCTATCATGGCCCCATGCCAGAGCGGTCCTCCCTCGGGCGGCTCGTCCGGCGGCTCCCTCGACGGGCCTTCGCGGCCGTCGCGCTGCTCCTCGCGATCGCCATCGCGGCCGCCTGGCTCGCCTGGCCTCGGCCGACCCGTAGTCCGGGCGGCATCGAGCTGGGCGGTCTGCCGGCCGGCGTCTCCCGCGACCGCCTGAACCTCGTCCTCGTCACGCTCGACACCACGCGCGCAGACCGGATCGGGGCGTACGGGGCCCGCGACGTCGAAACCCCGGCGATCGACGCGCTCGCCCGGGAAGGGGTGCTGTTCGAGCAGGCGGTGGCCGTGGCCCCTCTCACCCTGCCGGTCCATTCCACGCTTTTCACTGGCAAGTTCCCGCCCGAGCACGGGGTACGCGACAACGGCGGCTTCTTCCTCGGGGCGGAGCAGGTGACGCTGGCGGAGGTCCTGAAGGAGAAGGGCTACCGCACCGGCGGGTTCGTCGCCGCCTACGTGCTCGACTCGAAGTGGGGCGTCGACCAGGGGTTCGACACCTATTTCGACGACTTCGACCTGAGCAAGACGAAGGTCATGTCGATCGCGTCGATCCAGCGGCCGGGCAACGAGGTCGTGGACAAGGTGCTGCCCTGGCTGGATGGGGCAAAGGAGGCGCCCTTCTTCGCCTGGGTGCATCTCTACGACCCGCACACGCCCTACCGGCCTCCCGAGCCCTACGCCACCCGGTATGAGCAGCACCCCTACAACGGCGAGGTGGCGTTCGCCGACAGCCAGGTCGGGCGCATCGTCGAACGCCTGAAGACGCTCGGACTGTACGACCGGACGATCGTGGCGGTGATGGGCGACCACGGTGAGAGCCTTGGCGATCACGGCGAGGCGACGCACGGGTTCTTCATCTACAACCCGGTCACGCACGTCCCGTTCGTCATCCGGGCGCCCTTCGGCCTGACTGCCTCGCGCCGGGTGGCCGACCCGGTGCGCTCGGTGGACCTGATGCCGACACTGCTCGACCTGCTCGGCGTCGAGACGCCGGCCGGCGTCTCGGGTGCGAGCCTGGTGCCGCTGATGACGGGGGCGCGGCGCGAGATGGGCCTCGACGCGTACTCGGAGTCGATGTACCCGCTGCACCACTACGGCTGGTCCGACATCCGCGCCCTTCGGGCCGGCCGCTACAAGGTGATCGACGCCCCCAGGCCCGAGCTGTACGACCTCGAGCGCGACCCGGGCGAGCGCACCAATCTCTTCGGCGAGCGCCGGGCGATGGCCGACACGATGCTCGCGCAGCTGCGGCGGCTCGAGTCGCGATTCTCGAAGACCGAGGCGGCACTCCCGGCCTCGGACGCGGACCCCGAGGCGCGGGCCCGTCTCGCCGCGCTCGGCTACGTCGGCTCGTTCGTCGCCTCCGCCGCCGACTCCCGGACGGGGCGTGCCGACCCGAAGGACAAGATCGGGTTGTTCAACCAGCTCGGCCGCGCGATGGACCTCGCCAACGACAACGACGACGAGGCCGCACCGCCGTCGCAGAAGATGATCGCGCTGCTCGAGGACGTCATCGAGCAGGACCCGCAGGTCATCGACGCCTGGTTCACGCTGGGCACGCACTACCTGCGGCACGGCGAACCGCGCAAGTCGCTGGAGTACTTCCAGAGGGCGCTCAGCCTCAAGCCCGATTACGACCTGGCGGTGATCAACCTGGCGCGCGCGTACCGGGCGCTCGGCGACGACGAGGCGGCGCTGGCCGGGTTCGAGCGGTATCTCCAGATCGATCCGCGGGACGCGTACGTGTACTACCAGGTCGGCGAGCTCTGGCTCGATCGCGGTGACGCCGCGCGCGCGGAGGCGGCCTTCAGGAGAGCGCTCGAGATCGACCCGATGGTGGCGGGCGCGAAGAACGCGCTCGGCGTCATCGCGCTCGAGCGCGGCGACCTGGCCGGTGCCGAGCGCCTGGTGCGCGAGGCGATTGCCGCCAAGCCAGACGTCCGGCTCGCGCACTTCAACCTCGCGCTGCTCGCCGAGAAGCGCGGCGACCTCGCCGGCGCCGAGCGCGAGTACCTCGAGGAGCTGAAGCAGCACCCCGAGAGCTACAAGGCTGCCTTCAACCTCTCGCTGCTCTACGAGCAGGTGGGGGACCGCGAGGGGCAGATCGAGGCGCTGGAGCAGTCGATCGTCAGCAATCCCCGCTTCGCCGAGGGGCACTTCTACCTGGCGAAGGCGTACCTCGACGCCGGCTCGAACCTCGACGAGGCGATCCGTGTGGCGCGCAAGGGGCTGGAGCTGGGGCCGCAATCCGAGTACGCGGCGCTCGGCCACTACGTGCTCGCCGACCTGCTGAACCGCAAGGGGCTGGCGCGCGAGGCGGCGGTGCAGGTGTCGCTCGGGCGGGCGGCAGAGGCGAAGGGGAGGGGAGGGAAGTAAGGATCAGGGATCGGGGATCAGCAGGAAAAAAGGCGGGCCGGGCGAATCTCGTTCGCCCGGCCCGCTCTGCAGCGCCGTGAGCCGTGAGCCTTGAGCCTTGAGCCTTGAGCCCTAAGCCTCTTCTAGAACGACCACCTCGCGCCCAGCGTGACCTGGCGCGGGGTCTGGATCTCGGTCGGCCAGCCGTACAAGACCTGCTCGCCCCCGATGGTCGTGTACGGGTACCTCGTGTTCCTCGAGATCACGCCGGCCCTGTTCGTCAGGTTGTTGAAGTCGGCGTAGACCCCGAAACGCTGGCCCGAGACGTTGAACACCTTCTCGGCCCTGAGATCGAGCACGTGATAGAAGTCGTTGCGGTCGCTGCCTCGCTCCTTCAGGTAGATCCGGCGCCGGCTCGATCCGATGACGTTCAGGTCGCCCTCGCCGAACTGGGCGTAGGGGGTGTACGGGTAGCCGCTCATGCCGGTGTACGAGAGACCCAGCATCACGTCCACGTACGGCACCTTGTACGACGTGTGGATCTTGATCTCGTGTGTGCGTGAATTGCTGAGCTCCCCCCTGTTGTTGACGATCGCCTGGTTGGGCGACATCCATCGTGTACCGCCCAGCCAGTCGCCCCACCCGCTGTTGTCCATGTTCCCCTCGGATTTCGAGAGGACGTACGAGGCCTGGAACCCGAAGTTGCTGCGCAGGCTCCTGCTGAGGACGAACATCAGGCCCTTGTAGTTCCGCTCGGGGTCGGCCGTGGCGATGGTGCTGCCGTCGGCCGCCATGAACTTGTAGCCCTTGATGTTCTGGGTCATCACGCTCGTCGCGGTGTCCTCACGGTTCACCCAGTAGTATCCCGTGAAGTCCTGCCCGGTGAGGTCGTTGCGGAACGTGACCGGGCTCCAGATCGCGCCCGGGACCACGTTGTTGATGAAGTTCCCCCACGTCCGATAGATGCCGGTCACGGTGAAGCGCAGCGTCCTCGTGATCTGCTGCTCGAACGAGAGGTTGAACTCGTCGGTGCTCGGGTGCCTCACGTTGCTCGCCATCCCGTACAGGAAGCCGGGCGTGAGGACCTCGACGGTGTCGCTGAGTGTGCCGTCCTCGTTGTACGGCCGGACGCTGAAGTCGGAGACCCCGGGCGGGAGCGAGTACTCGAAGAACCCGGCCGACCCGCCCTCGAAGTACCGGCCCCAGAACCCCTTCAGCACGGTGTTGCCCTTGCCCGTCAGGTCGTAGGCCGCGCCGAGGCGAGGTCCCCACGACGCCTTCGGCTTGTAGACGTCGTAGTCGATGTTGTCGCCGCTGCCCCGGATGTGATCGAGGCGCACGCCGAGGTTCATCGTCAGGCGCCCGACGCTCCACTGGTCCTGGGCGAAGGCCGACATCCGCTTGTTCCGGGCGGGGAGGTCGTACGAATAGCTGTACTGGCCGTACGGCACCCCGTAGTAGCTGTAGATGTAGAAACCCGCCGGCCCGTAGGGCTGCGACTGGCTGCGCGCACGGCTGCGCTCGATCTCGGCGCCGAACTTGAGCGAGTGGCTGCCGAACTTCTGGGCGTAGCGCGTGAAGGACACGTTGACCTGGTTGCGGCCGCGGTCGGCGTAGTAGATCCCGCCGCCTCCGCCGCCGTACTCGCCGGTTCCGCCGTCGAAGCTGGGCGGATCGGGGTTGACGGGGTCGAGGTAGTAGTAGCCGCTGTACCCGGTGAACTTCGCCTCGAGCAGGGAGCTGGAGCCGAACACCCTGCGGTACTGCGCGTTCCACACCCACTCCGGGGCGTCCTCCTTGACCGTCGCGTCGTAGATCGTCTGGGCCGACGACCACCAGCCCACGCGGCCGTCCACGTTGTACTGGTCGTACTGGCCACCGAGGATGATGGTGTCCGACGAGGTGGGCTGCAGCGTCAGCTTGGCGTTGAAGCGCGGGCTGATCTCGGTGCGCTTGTTGAGGGGCGCGCTTGGAACCGCGTCAGTCGAGTACCTCTGGATGCTCGCGAAGCAGATCGCCCGGGCCTTCTTGAACGGCCCCCCCATCTGGACGGTGTAGTCGGTGAGCTTCCTCAGGACGTCGCCGCCCTCGCCGAGGCTCGGGTTCTGGTCGATGATCTCGTCCGTCACGTTGGTGGCGGCCCAGGCACCCCTCGTGTACCGCATCGAGAAGAGACCGGAGAACGTGTTGCCGCCCGACTTCGTGATGGTGTTGACCACGGCCCCGCTGAAGCCCCCGTACTCGGCCGGAACGCCAAGGCCGCCGATCTGGATGTCCTCGATCAGGTTCTGGTTGAAGAAGGTCCAGGCCGACCCCCCCTCCGGATCGCGCGTGTCGACGCCGTCGAGCAGGAGGGCGTTGCCGTAGTAGTCCTGCCCGCCGAAGGCCGACTCGTCGTTGATCCCGGGCGCGGCGTTCATCAGGCCCGTGGCCGTCGAGTCGTAGAGCGCGATCGAGGACAGCAGGTCGCCGCTCACGTTGGTCGTGGTCGCCGAGCTCTTCACGTCCACCGTGGACGCGGTGCCCGTCACCTCGACCGTCTCGGTCAGCCCGCCGACCTTCAGCGAGAAGTCGAGCGTCAGCGTTCGGCCCATCGTGACGATGACCCTGTCCTCCTGCTGGGGGGTGAAGCCGGCAAGTTCGGCCTTCAACGTGTAGGTGGCCGGCTGCACGCCCACGAACCGGTAGTTCCCCTCGGCATCGCTCACCGCGGTCTGGACCCCTCGCGGCCCTGTGAGCGTCACGGTGACGCCGGGAAGCACGGCGCCCTGCTGGTCCATGACGCGGCCCAGCACGGTGCCCGTCTGCGTCTGCGCCGAGGCCGCTCCCGCGAATGCGAGCGCCAGCAGCAGGAGCGCGGTGACGAGGCATGAAGCTCGTTTCATGGTCGCGCCTCCTACTTCTTCGCCGGCGAGGAGATGCGGTCGTTCTGCGTCGAGTACACCGCGTACCCGACGCCGGCCGCAAAGACGATGAGCGCCGCGATGCCGACCGGCTTCTTGAAGAACGACACCGACCCCGCATCGGAGGGACCGCTTTGTGCCGCCGGAGCGGCTGTCGCCGCGAGCGGCTCGCTCGTCGCGATGGCCGCCGCCGAGACCCTGATGCCCGGCTTCACCGCCGCTGGCCCCTCGTCGGCCAGGACGGGGAGGGGCAGGAGCGCGACCGCCAGTGCGAGCGCGAAGATCCGCCCGCAATGGCGCCGCCGGAGAAGAACCGACATGGATCCTCCTCTCCGCGATGGACGTGTGCGCGCGACGAACCGATTGGGTGTGGGACCGGGAGAACAGGCACATTCTGCGCCTGCATCCTCCAGGTAATCAAGAGTCCAATTTTCCTGCGGTGCCCGGATGGGCTGAGGAAGTGAGCCGGTCTAGCGTCCCAGCTTCTCGCCGAGCGCCGCCTCGCGGACGGCATCGGCGTGGCGGCCGACGCGGTTGTACAGGTCGGCGAGCACGTAGTGACCGAGCTGGGCCACGTCCCGGCGGGGTTGCAGGGCCAGGCCCTCGCGGGCCAGGTCGATTGCCTCCTGGAAGCGGACGCCATCCTCGAGGAATGCCTTCGCCAGGAAGATGCGACCTTCGGCAAACCGCGCGTTCATCTGCACGCTCTGCTCGAGCGCTGCCACCATGTCGGCGCGCTGACCGAGCCGCTCGTGCAGCCGCCCGAGGTTGAACGCGGCGCGGTAGGCGTTCTTGTGCAACTCGATCTCCCGCCGGTACTCCGCGAGGGCCGTCTGCCAGTCCTGCCGCTCCTCGGCGATCAGGGCCAGGTTGTAGTGGGCGAGCCGGACCGTGGGGCGGATGGCGAGCGCCGCGCGCGTCTCGCGCTCGGCGGCGGCGAGGTCGCCCCGCTGGAAGGCGATCACCCCCAGGGCGTTGCGGGCCGAGGCCTCGCGCGGATCGATCTCGAGCGCCTTCCGGAAGTTCTCCTCGGCTTGCGCCACGTCGCCCCGATCGAGGTAGATCTCGCCCATCTGGTAGCGGACGGGAGCGTTCTTCGGGTCGATGGTCAGGTAGTGCTCGTAGCCGGCCAGCGCGGCCTCGTCCTGCCCCAGCTGCCGGTACGCGTTGGCCATGTTGATGACCGGCAGGTCGTAATCCGGCTTCAGCTCGAGGGTCCTCTTGAAGTAGCCGATCGCGTCCTCGTAGCGCCGCTGCCGGAAATGGACGTTCCCCAGGTTGAACCAGGCGTCCACGACGTTCGGATCCTCGTCGAGCACCTTGCGGTAGAGGGCGACCACCTTCTCGAAGCCGCCCTCCTGCTGCGCCAGGTCGCGCGCCTCGCCCATCAGGTTGAACACGCCGATCTTGTCCTTGGGGTCGGCCCGCTCGCTGCGCGGGCCCGCGAGGGTCGCGACGAACGACCCGACGTACCCCAGCGCCGCCAGGCGTGCGCGCGCCTCGGGATCCACCTCGGGGGCCGGACGGGCAACCGTCTCGTCAGACTCGATCTCCGGCTGCCGCTCGCGGAGCCGCCGGATCATGCCGTCGGCGAGCGCCTGCCGCTCGGCGTACAGGTTGGCCGTCTCGTTCGGGTCGCGCTCCAGGTCGTACAGCTCCGGCCGGGGGGCGTCGATCACCTTGTACCGCCCCGAGCGCCACGCGCGCAGGTCGCTCCACCCGTAATGGTGAAGGGGGTAGAGCGCCTCGGCGTAGCCCTCGAGGTCGAGCGTCGGCCGGTCGCCGGTCATCAACGGGGCGAGGCTGACCCCGTCGATCCCCTCGGGCGCCGGGATCCCGAGGAGGTCGAGCGCCGTCGGCATCAGGTCCACGGTCCGCACCGGGTCGGCCACGCGCCGGCCGCGCGTCCGCTCGAACGGCGCCCGGACGATGAACGGCACCCGCGTGGTGCTTTCGTAGATGAAGAAGCCGTGAGTTCCCTCGTCGTGCTGGTTCAGCCCTTCCCCGTGATCGCCCACCACGACGATGACGGTACGGTCGAGCAGGGCATCGCGCTCGAGGAACTCGACGACCCGTGCCACCTGCGCGTCGGTGTAGGCGATCTCGGCATCGTACGGGTGCCCCGGGAAGCGCGAGGCGAACGGTTCGGGCGCGTCATAGGGCGTGTGCGGGTCGTAGAAGTGCAGCCAGGCGAAGAACCGCTCGCCCTTGACCTGCTCGAGCCACGGGAGCGCCTTGTCCACCACGTCGGCGCCCCGCCGCTGGATCTCCCCGACACTGAAGCCCCGGCCCGCGGGCCGATCCAGCTCGAAATCGTCGCCGTAGAAGTCGAAGCCCTGGTCCAGCCCCCACTTCCCGTCCAGCACGAAGGCGCCGACCACCGCTCCCGTCCGCAGCCCCCGCGCCTTCAGCTCGGTCGCCAGGGTCCGCTGCCGGGGCGAGAGGAAGAACCCCCCGTTGTCGCGCACGCCGTGCCGCGGCGGGTGCCGCGACGTGAAGATCGAGCAGTGTGCCGGGAGCGTGAGCGGCGCGTCGGTCATCGCCTGCTCGAAGACCACGCCCTCGCGCGCCAACCGGTCGATCGCCGGCGTTCGGGCACCGGCGTAACCGTAGGCCCCGATCCGGTCCGCTCGCGTCGTGTCGAGCGTGATGACCAGCAGGTTCAGCTCCGACGCCCGCCCCCCCCCGGTCGCAGCTCCGAGCGCGACGCCTGCAGCAGTTTCTTGCGGGCGCCGTCCTGCCCACCACCACGCGGCGCCGGCTGCCGCCAGCGCCATCACGGCGACGACCGCCCCCGCGCGAAGCCAGAGTCTCGGTGAACTGGAAGGGTTGGCCGGCGGAGCAGGGCGCGCGTCTTCTGGTCTGGGCATCGGGAATCCGGAGCGTGCTGGTTCATGCTCCACCGAGTGCCAGCGGGCCGTCAACCCATCCCGGTCGCCACCTTCAATCTCCGGACAGTTGGACACTTCATCCGACAATTTGGATCGTGACCGGGTGTCGCTGGCGTCGGAAGCGCCGTCGGCCTCGCCGGCTCAACAACTTGCGGGCGCATGCCTCGCCCGCGGCCACGGCAGGGCTTTTGATTGGGCAGGGCCAATCCCGTCCCGGTCGGTCATCGGTCCGGCCTCGTCCCCTGCCCCCGTGAAGGAGGAAGCGAAGGTGAGAGAACTCGTTCGAGCCTGGCGACCCGCCGTGCGACTGCTTGCACTCGCGCTTGCGGTCACCGTGCTCCCCTTGCCTGTGTCGGCAGGGCAACAGGACCAGACGACTCCGAAACCGGGGATCCGCGCGTCGATCGCCAAGGCGGTTGCGGTGGAGCCTCCGGCGGCGTCGAAGGATGCAGTAGCCGTGGTGCAGGACGACCCCGGCGCCAAGCTGAACTCGCCGTCGTTCTTCAAGACTCCAGCGGGAGTTGCCGTGATCGCCATCATCGCGGCGGGGACGGGGTTCGCCATCTACTCGGCGAGCAACGACCGCATCAAGTCACCGGGCCGCTAGGGGAGGCATGGACATCATGAAAAGAATCCTGATGGGCCTGGCCCTGATCGCGGCGTTGATGGCTTGTGCCGACGCGGCGGTTGCGCAGTCGCTCACCGGCACGATCGCCGGCCGGGTGGCCGACGAACAGGGCGGCGTGCTGCCGGGCGTCACCGTGACGCTGACGGGTCGGACCGGGTCTCAGACCCAGGTCACCGACGAGCGCGGCGAGTTCCGCTTCATCGCGCTCGAGCCCGGCATCTACTCGGTAAAGGCCGAGCTCGAGGGCTTCCGGGCGAAGGAAGAGGCGAACATCCAGGTCGGCATCGGGCGCACCGCCGACGTGCGCCTCGCGCTGGGCGTCGGCGGCCTCTCCGAGACCGTCGAGGTCACGGCCAACGCGGTGACGATCGACACGACGACGACCGCCACCGACAACACGATCTCGAAGGACCTGCTGTTCGCCATGCCGCTCACGCAGGCGAACCCGTCGGTCAACCTGCTCGACTACACGCCGGGCGTCAACGACAACTCGGCGTTCGGCGGCACGGGCAGCTACGGCAACGCCCTCCTGCTCGACGGCGTGGACACGCGCGACCCGGCGGGCGGCAGTTCCTGGACGTTCTACGGTTTCAACATGATCGAGGAGGTCCAGGTGGCCGGCCTCGGCCAGCCGGCCGAGTACGGCGGCTTCACCGGCGCGGTGGTCAACACGATCACCAAGTCGGGCGGCAACCGGTTCTCCAGCCTGCTGGAGTACCGCTACACCAACAAGGACCTGGCGGGTGACAACACCAGCGACGCGATCGCGGCCATCAACCCCGGGCTCGCGACCCCCTCGCGCTGGGACAAGATGAACGACTACACCGTCCAGCTGGGCGGCCCGCTGAAGAAGGACCGGCTGTTCTTCTTCGGCAGCGTGCAGCGGTACTCCATCAAGGAAGACCCGGACGGCCCCCGCACGGTTCGCACGGAGGTCAGCCCGCGCTTCAACTTCAAGCTGACGGCGAACCTCACGTCGAGCGACACGCTGAGCTTCGGTGGACAGTACGACTGGTACAACCAGACCGGGCGCGTGGCGTGGGGCCCGACCGCGGCTGCCACCGACGACCGCACCTCCGACCAGGACTCGCCCGAGGCGGTCTGGAACGCGCAGTACCGCAAGGTCTTCGGCTCGTCCACCTTCCTCGAGGCGAAGTTCACCGGGTGGTGGGGTTACTACTACGTCGATCCGATCAAGCCGGGAGCGGCGCACTACGACGTCGACAGCGGCGCGTACTCGGGCGGCGGCGGTGAGTACTTCTGGGCCGACCGCGGCCGCAACCAGGTGAACGTCTCGCTCTCGAAGTTCGTGCAGAAGGCCGGGCAGCACAACTTCAAGTTCGGCGTCGAGATCGAGCGCAGCCGCGTGCGCGACCGCTACGCGTATGCCGAGGAGCACGGCCGCCCGATCGCCTACTACGACTACGCCGGCGAGCCCTACATGGCGTACTCCTACTCGTACGACCTCCAGGGGCGCAACCAGCGCGAGTCGTTCTTCGCGCAGGACCAGTGGAAGATCGGGAACGTGACGGCCAACCTCGGCGTCCGCCTCGACAACATCCGCGGCCGCAGCCCGGTGCTCGACGAGACGCTCTACGACACCAAGTCGCTGGCGCCGCGCGTCGGCCTGGCCTGGGACGTCACCGGCAAGGGCGAGTCGGTGCTGCGCGCGTTCTACGGCCACCTTTACGAGGGGCCGCAGTACTACACCTTCTCGTACGCGCTGCCCGGGATCGGCGACTTCGTCGGCTACGAAGTGTTGCCGGGCTGGCAGTTGGGCGAGGAGATCTTCAGGGTGCCTGGCACGAGCAAGTACTCGATGGGCAAGGACCTGAAGCACCCGCGGGTGGACGAGTTCAACGTCTCGTACCAGCAGCAGTTCCTGCGGAACTACAAGTTCACGGCGACCTACGTCCGCCGCGACACCAAGAACGTCATCGACTCGGTGTTCCCGGAAGCCCGGTGGGAGCCCTTCTCGTACACGAACGCGAAGGGGCAGCAGATGACGCTGTACCGCTGGGCCAACGACGAGATCGACCAGAAGTTCGAGGTCCGCAACGTGGACGGCTTCCAGTTCCTGTCGCCGAGCGGGCAGGTGCTGGGCACCATCGACGCCTTCCGCAAGTACGACGGCATGATGTTCGTCCTCCAGCGCGCGCTCCGCAACCGCTGGCAGGCGCAGGTGTCGTACGTCTACTCGCGCACCAAGGGCACGGTTGACAACGACGGCAGCGACGGCCTGGGCGGCACCAACTTCCAGAACCCGAACACCATCCTCGTCAACCGCAACGGCTACGTGTCGAACGACCGCACCCACGAGGTGAAGGTGTTCGCCGGCTACCAGATCCCGGTCATCGAGGTCGGGGTCAGCGGGTACCTGTCGGTCATCAGCGGCTACCCGTACCAGCCGTACGAGCGCCTCACCGGCAGCCGGATCAACTGGACCGGCGCCAAGAACGTCTTCATCGAGTCGCGCGGCAGCTACCGCACCGACGCGATCACCGCCTTCGACTTCCGTGCCGAGAAGGTGTTCGAGTTCGCGCCGTACCGGTTCGGCCTGTACATGGACGCGAGGAACCTGTTCAACCAGGGGACGGTCACCTGGGTCCAGACGCGGTACCCCAGCGCCGAGATCTCGGGCGCGGCCGTGCCGTTCGGCGGCCCGGTGTACGTGCAGAGCGGCCGCCAGATCACCTTCGGCGGACGCTTCTCGTTCTAAAGGCCCAGGAGGGGGCAGGGCTTCGGCCCTGCCTGAACGTCGGCCCCGGGGGCTGCGGCTCCCGGGGCCTTTTTTCTGTACACTGGTCCGGCTCATGGCTCGAGGCTCAGGCCTCGAGGCGGAGGGCTGAAGGCCTCAGGGACTTGCGGCGCTGTCGCCGCAAGCGTAGCGAGCATGAAGACGTGGACGATCGGCGAGGCGGACGGCGGGGCGAGGCTCGACGCGTGGCTGGCCCGCCAGCCCGAGATCGGCTCGCGAGGGCGTGCGCGGTCGGCCATCGAGCGCGGCAAGGTGTTCCTCAACGGAGAGGGCCAGGACTTCGCCGACGCGGCAACCCGGCTGTCGCCGGGCGACCAGGTCGGGTACTGGGAGGACCGCCCCGGCTCGGCCCGCACCCCCGCTCGCGACGTCGTGTCCGCGCGTGCCGCCCTTCGCATCGTTCACGAAGACGCCGCCATCCTCGCCGTGGACAAGCAGCCCGGGTGGCTCGTCGAGCCGCTGCCGGGCGAGGAGGGGAGCGAGGTCACCCTGCTCGACCTCCTGCGCGACCACCTCCGCGCCGCCAGGCGCCGCCCCTTCGTCGTCCACCGCATCGACCGCGACACCAGCGGCCTCGTGCTGTTCGCCCTGACGCCGGCGGCCCGCGACGACCTCAAGCGGCAGTTCGAGCGACGCACACCAGAGCGGATCTACCTCGCGGTGGTCCACGGCCTGGTCGTGCCCGCCTCGGGAACCTGGCGCGATCACCTCGTATGGGACACGGAGCGCTTGATCCAGCGCCGCGCTCACATCCACGAGGAGCGCGCCCGCGAGGCGGTGGCTCGATACCGCGTCCTCGAGCAGCACGAGGGCGGGGCGGTGGTGGAAGTGTCGCTGGTGACGGGCAAACGCAACCAGATTCGTGTCCAGGCCGGCCTGCGGGGCTACCCTCTGGTAGGGGAGCGGCTCTACACCTACGGCCGCCAAGGGGAACCTGGCCCGCGCCTCGAGCTGGGCCGCCAGGCCCTGCACGCCGCCACCCTTGCCTTCCGCCATCCGGAGGACCACCGCCCCGTCCAGCTCGACGCTCCGCTCCCGGACGACCTGCGGAATCTGATCGATCGGCTGCGGGCAGGGAGCTGAGGGGCCTCCGTCACCCGCCTTCGCCAAACGCTCGCTACTCTCGGCTACGGGGGCAGGCCTCCAGCACCTCATGTGAGGTACACTGTGCCGTGCCTTCTCGACAGATCCTGATGATCGCCTCCGAGGCGGTCCCTTTCGCCAAGACCGGCGGCCTTGGCGACGTCGCCGGGGCGCTGCCGGCCGCGCTGGCCAGGCAGGGCTGCAGCGTCACGCTGATCGTGCCCCGCTACCGCGCCGTCGCGGGCGGAACGACCATCACGCGGTTCCCGGTCACCGTCGGCGGCCGCACGCTCGACGTGGGATTCGTGGAGCACCCGCTGGCCGGTGCCGCGCGCGCCGTGCTGGTGGACTGCCCCGAGCTGTTCGATCGGCCCGAGCTGTACGGCGTGGGGAACGCCGACTACCCCGACAACGCCTTCCGCTTCGGCGCCTTCACCCGGGCGGCCCTCGAGTTCGCCGCCCGCCTGGACCTGCACCCCGACATCGTCCACGCGCATGACTGGCAGTCGGGACTGGCACCCGTCTACATCCGCACGCTTTACGCGAACCATCCCGAGCTGGCCCGGGCCGGGCTCGTGTTCACGATTCACAACCTGGCGTACCAGGGGTTGTTCCCGCCACACTGGCTGCCCGCGCTCGACCTGGGCTGGGACCTGTTCGGCATCGACGGCCTGGAGTTCTGGGGCAAGGTCAGCTTCCTCAAAGCCGGCGTGAACTTCAGCGACGTCATCACGACGGTCAGCGCGCGGTACGCGAAGGAGATCCAGACGCCCGAGTACGGGTTCGGGTTCGACGGGATTCTCCGGCGCCGCGCCGACCGCCTCGTCGGCATCCTCAACGGGATCGACACCGCCGTGTGGGACCCGGCCTCCGATCCCCACCTGCCCGAGCCGTACGACGCGGACCGGCTCGAGCGCAAGCGGTCGTCGAAGCGCGCGCTGCTCGAGGCGGTCGGGCTGCCATCCGACGACCAGGCGCTGGCGCGCCCGCTGGTCGGGATGGTGTCGCGGCTGGTGGACCAGAAGGGGTTCGACCTGCTCGCGCTGCTGGGCGAACGTCTGCTGGCCCTCGATGCCTCCTTCGTGCTGCTCGGCAGCGGCGAGCCCCAGTACCAGGAACAGTGGCAGGGCCTTGCCGCCCGGGCGCCCTCCCGCGTGGCGGTCCGCATCGGATTCAACGAGCCGCTGGCGCACCTGATCGAGGCGGGCGCCGACATCTTCCTGATGCCCTCGCGCTTCGAGCCGTGCGGCTTGAACCAGATGTACAGCCTGAGGTACGGGACGGTCCCGGTGGTGCGGGCCACCGGCGGCCTGGATGATACGATCGTGAACTGGAGCCCGCGCACGGGCCGCGGGACGGGCTTCAAGTTCGCCGATGCCACGCCCGAAGCGCTTCTCGCGGCCTTGCGGAAGGCGCTCGAGGTGTACCGCGACCCCTCCGCCTGGCGCTCCCTCCAACTGCAGGGCATGGCCTGCGACTACTCGTGGGACGCCTCGGCCCGGCATTACGGAACGGTGTACGAGAACGCGATCCGCGCCAGGGCCAAGCGGGCGTAACCTGGGGCGCGGGCGGCGAATCCTTGAACAAGAACGGGGCAACGCCCCGCCGTCGAATCTTCAGCGAAGGAGCACTCATCCAATGGCAGCAGCCGCGATCCAGCAGGTGACCGACAGCACGTTCGAGCAGCTCGTCAAGTCGTCGACCCCCACCCTCATCGATTTCTGGGCCGAATGGTGCATGCCCTGCCGCCGTGTCGCCCCGGTCGTGGACGCGCTGGCCACCGAGTACGCCGGGCGGCTCAACGTCGCCAAGATGAACGTGGACGAGAACCAGAACGTGCCGATCCGCCTCGGGATCCAGAGCATCCCGACGCTGATGATCTTCAAGGACGGCAACCTCGTCGATATGCACGTCGGCGCCACCGACAAGGACGTCCTCAGGAAGATGGTGGACAAACACGTTAAGTGACCTGTCGGTTACCTGAGCCATGAACGAAGTGCGAGACGTCATCATCATCGGATCGGGGCCGGCCGGGCTCACCGCGGCGGTGTATGCCGCGCGCGCGAACCTCCGCCCCCTTCTCATCGAGGGGGCCGAGGCCGGCGGGCAGCTCATGCTCACAACGACCGTCGAGAACTACCCGGGGTTTGCCGACGGCATCCTCGGGCCCGAGCTGATCGGGGCGATGCGGAGCCAGGCCGAGCGGTTTGGTACCGAGTTCGTCCAGGCCAACGTCGAATCGGTGGAGCTGTCGAGTCCCCCCTACGTCGTGAAGACCGCCGACGAGGAATACCGCTGCCGGACCCTCATCGTGGCAACCGGTGCTTCGGCGCGCCTGCTCGGCCTGCCGTCCGAGCGGCACCTGATGGGGCACGGGGTCTCGACCTGCGCCACGTGCGACGGTTTCTTCTTCCGGGGCAAACCGATCGCGGTGGTGGGAGGCGGCGACTCGGCGCTGGAGGAGGCGAACTTCCTGACGCGGTTCGCCTCGAAGGTGACCGTGATTCACCGGCGCAACGCCTTGCGGGCGTCGAAGATCATGCAGGAGAAGGCGTTCGAGAACCCCAAGATCGAATTCCGGTGGAACTCCGTCGTCGAGGAGGTGAAGGACGTCACGCGCGGGCAGGTCACCAGCCTCGTCCTGCGCGACGTGCTCACCGGCGAGTTGAGCGAGCTTCGCGTGGACGGGTTGTTCGTCGCGATCGGCCACACGCCGAACACGTCGCTGTTCGCCGGCCAGCTCAAGATGGACGCCAACGGGTACTTGATCACCCACGACGGGACGCTGACCAACGTGCCGGGAGTGTTCGCCTGCGGCGACGTCCAGGATCACGTCTACCGCCAGGCCATCACGGCCGCCGGATCGGGCTGCAAGGCCGCGCTCGACGCCGAGCGTTACCTCGAGCACGTCATGGTCGAAGGCCTGGGGCGAGAGGTCGGCGACACCCTGAAGCCTGCGTAGGGTGCAGGATCATTCAATCCAGCCCCCACCCACGACCTCGTCCCCATCGTAGAAAACCGCCGCCTGGCCCGGCGTGATCGCGGCCTGGGGCTCGTGGAAGTCGGCACGAGCCCCAGCGTCGCCCTCCGGGCTCACCAGGGCCGGTGCGGCCTGGTGCCGTGAGCGGATCTGCACGTGCAGCGTCGCGGGCGATGCCGGCTGGCGCCCCGACACCCAGTTCACGCGCGCGGCCGACAGCGAGCGGCGCTCGAGCGCCTCGCGTGGCCCGACCATCACCTGGCCCGTCCCCGACGACACCCCGATCACGTACAACGGGACACCCACTGACAGGTTGAGGCCCTTCCGCTGCCCGACGGTGAAGCGGTGGATGCCGCCGTGGCGGCCCAGGACGCGCCCCTCGCGGTCGACGATCTCCCCCCCGGTCACGCCGGGTGCCGCACGCTCGACGACCGCCGCGTAGTCGCCGCCGGGGACGAAGCAGATCTCCTGGCTGTCGCGCTTGTCGGCGACTGCGAGGCCAAGCGACCGCGCGATGCGGCGGACCTCCGTCTTCTCGAGCCCCCCCAGCGGGAACATGGCGCGGGCGAGTTGCGCCTGGGTCAGCCCGAACAGGAAGTACGACTGGTCCTTCGAGGCGTCCACCCCGCGCAGGAGGCGGTACCTCCCCGCGTCGTCGTCCCGCTCGATGCGCGCGTAGTGGCCGGTCGCAACCGCCTCGGCGCCGAAGAGATCAGCCCGGCCGACCAGCTCGGCGAACTTGAGATCGGTGTTGCAGTGCGCGCAGGGCAGGGGAGTGCGTCCTGCCAGGTACTCCGCGACGAAGTTGTCGATGACCGTCTCCTGGAACCGGCGCTGCAGGTTGAGGACGTAATGGGGGATCCCAATTGCGGCGGCGACACGGCGGGCGTCGTGCAGGTCGTCGAGCGAGCAGCACGAGCCGAAGCCGGACGCCCCCTCGCGCTGGTCGTACACCTGCATCGACACGCCGATGACCTCGTAGCCGCGCTCGACGAGGAGCGCCGCCGTCACCGACGAATCCACGCCGCCGGACATGGCGGCGACAACTCTGGTCATGGTCAGGCTCAAGGCTCAGGTTCAAAGCTCAGGGCTCAGGCTCAGGGAATCGCGACGGCTCAGGCTCGAGGGCTCAGGCCCTACAACACGCGCCGGATTCGCTCGACGACCCCCGGGAGCACCGCGAGCACGCGGTCGATGTCCTCGTCGGTGGTCGCCGGCCCGAGGCTGAACCGGATGGCGCTCTGTACACGGGCCGGCGGAAGGCCCATCGCCCGCAGGACGTGGGACGGCTCCAGGGTGCCCGACGAGCAGGCCGACCCCGACGACACGGCAATCCCTTCCAGGTCGAGCGCGATCAGCAGCGACTCGGCCTCCGCGCCCGGGAAGCTGATGTTCGTCGTGTTCGGCACACGCCCGGCGCCGGCGCCGTTGACCACGCTGCCGGGCACCGCCGCCAGCACGGCTCGCTCGAGGCGGTCCCGGCGCCCGGCCACGGCCGCGCGCTTGTTCCGGCTTCCGGCAGCGAGCTCCGCCGCCACGCCCAGCCCGACGATCCCAGGGACGTTCTCGGTCCCCGGTCTCCGGTTGCGCTCCTGGCGCCCCCCGGTGAGGACGCCGGCCATCGGCACCCCTCGCCGGATCCACAGCGCCCCCGCGCCTTTCGGCCCCCCGAACTTGTGGCCGGTCAGCGACAGCAGGTCGACGTCCAGCTCGCGCACGTCGACCTCAATCTTCCCTATCGCCTGCACGGCGTCGGTGTGGAAGCGCGCGCCGGCGGCGTGCGCGAGCGACGCGAGGGCGGCAACCGGCTGCACTACGCCGGTCTCGTTGTTCGCGAGCATCACCGAAACCAGCGCGACGTCGGGCCCGAGGTGCGGAGCCAGCGCCTCTGGGGTGACCACTCCGTCGCTCGTCACGGGCACGATGGTCACCGGCCAGCCGCGGCGCTGCAGCGCCAGCGCGGTGTTGAGGACCGCCTCGTGCTCCACCGCCCCCACGACGAGCCTCCGGCGGGTCGCCGGCGCCGCTTCGAGCGCGCCGCGAACCGCCAGGTTGTCCGACTCGGTTCCCCCCGAGGTGAAGACGATGCCAGCCGGGTCGGCCCCAACCAGCGCGGCCACCGCCTGCCGCGCCTCGTCGAGCGCACGGCGCGCCCGCTGCCCGGGCGCGTGAAGGCTGGAGGCGTTGCCGAAGGTGTCGTGCAAGGCCGAAGCAACGGCTTCGGCAACCTCCGGGGCGACCGGGGTGGTGGCGTTGTGGTCGAGGTAGACGGGCACCATGGGACAGCACGCCGCGCTTTCTCGCCCGAATGCGCGTGGCGCGGCCTGACTCCATTATCCGTGGGGGGCTGGGGGTGGACAAGGTTCGCGCCGATACATATACTGGCGAGGCTTTTCTCGGCCACCTCAGCACAGGTTTGGCTGTCACCCCGGGTGCCCGTCCCCGCTGCCGCCAGCAGTGTGGGTGTTGGGAGGAATGAAGCAATGTGGAAGCGTGATGAGAGCGTGCGGCCGCCGTCCGGCCGCGACGCTGTGGGCGTGCAACCGCCCGTCCCGCAGGCAGGTGTCCCCGGCGCACCCGCGCAGGGGGCGGACATCGAGGGCAGACGCCACATGGAAACGAGAGACGTCGTGAACATTGGGAAATCCGTCGTCATCAAGGGCGAGCTCAACGGAAGCGAGGACCTGACCGTCGAGGGGCACGTCGAAGGCCGGATCGAGCTGAAGGATCACGCGCTGACCATCGGCCCGCACGGGCGCATCAAGGCCGAGATCCACGCCAAGTCCGTGATCATCCTCGGCGAGGTGACGGGGAACATCATCGCGAGCGAGAAGGTGGACATCCGCGACAACGGCTCGGTGGACGGCGACATCGTCGCCCCGCGGGTCGCGATTGCCGAGGGGGCGCACTTCCGGGGCAGCGTGGACATGCAGCGCAAGAGCGCGCCCACTCCGCCGCCGGCGCCCAAGGCCGAGGCCAAGCCGGCGCCGCCCGCCGCGCCGGGTCAGCCCGCCAAGGCCGGCGTCTAGCGAGACGCAGCCGGCCGCCCCTGCCGGGGCGACCTGCTAGACTTGGTCCACACAGGCAGCCCGGTTGGCCGGCCGGCACACGGCCGGCGGCCGGGCCTGCCCGCTCCACGATGAGAGGCAATCCCGTGTCGGGTGGTGGAAAGTGACGGGTTTCCTGTCGCGATTCGGCCAGCGCCGCGGGGCCGACCCCGACGACGTGCCGGAGACCGCCGGCGCCCCGGACACGGTGGTTGGCACCAAGGCGCTCCGCAAGTTCATCTCGTACCTGAAGTCGCGTCCGACGCCGGTGCTGCTCGACCTGGGCCCGGTCGTCGGTTCGAACATCAGCTTCTTCGGCGAGCAGATCGGCTGCAAGATCTTCGTCGAGGACCTGTTCGCCGACATCGACCGCCACGAGCGCGAGGGCCGGCTTGCCGACCTGCCGGCGTTCCTGCGCTCGCGCTTCCCGCAGGCCTCCGGCAGCGTGGACGGGGTGCTGTGCTGGGATCTCTTCGACTTCCTGGATCGCTCGGCGGCCCAGGCGGCCGCCGAGCAGCTGTCGCGGGTGCTGGCGGTCAACGGCGCGCTCTTCGGCTTCTTCGGCATGACGCGCCCTTCCGAGGTGCGCCTGACGAAGTTCGTCGTCGTCGATGACGCGAACCTGCGGCACCGGCCCTATTCCATCCCCCGCATGCGCCAGGCCGTGCTGCAGAACCGCGACATCACGCGCCTGTTCGAGCCGCTCCGGGTCTCAGACTCCTTCCTCCTCAAGAACAACGTCCGCGAGATCCTGTTCCGCAAGCCGGATTACATGGACAGCCGATAGCGCGCCGACCGAGGAGGGCTCGCTGCACACGCGCTGCCACGGCCCGGCATCCAAGGGTAGAATACCGGTGGGCAACTCATCGGGCCGCCGGCCTCGCCGGCGAGCCCTTGGAAGGCGGCCATGCGTCCAATCGTGGCGCTCCTCACCGATTTCGGCGTCCGCGATCACTACGCGGGCACGATGAAGGGCGTGATCCTGGGGATCTGCCCGGAAGCGACCCTCGTCGACATCTCGCACGACGTCCCGCCACACGACCTGCGGACCGCGTCGCTCGAACTGGCGGCCAGCTACAAGTACTTTCCCCCGGGCACCGTCTTCCTGGTCGTCGTCGACCCCGGCGTCGGGTCGGGGCGCAGGCCGCTGGCCGCCGAGGCGGGCGAGTACCGGTTCGTCGCGCCCGACAACGGCGTGCTGACAGCGGTGCTCAAGGAGACGCCGCCACGCCGCGTGGTGGAGCTGACCGAGCGCCGCTACGGCCGCCCGACCGTCAGCCGCACCTTCGAAGGACGCGACCGCTTCGCCCCGGCAGCGGCCTGGCTGGCCAAGGGTGTCGAGGTCAGGGCACTTGGCCGCCCGCTCGCCGACTACACGCTGCTCGACATCCCGGACGCGGAGGTCGGCACCGACGCGATTGTCGGCGCTGTGCTGCGCGTCGACCGGTTCGGCAACCTGATCACCAACATCGACCGGCGCTCGTTCGACCGCCTGGCGCGGCTGGGCGGCCGCCTGCACATCCGCGTGGGCGAGGCGGACGTGGCGCAGCTGGTGAGCACCTACGCGGAAGTGCCGGCCGGGGAAGTGGCCGGGCTGTTCGGCAGCAGTGATCACCTCGAGCTGGCGGCCAACAGCGCCAGCGCGGCCGGCCTGCTCGGCGCGGGGCCCGACGCGGTGGTCACCATCACGCGCATCGCCGAGGAACAGGTTTGAGATGGACTTCGACCTGGGGGAAGAACACCTGTTGCTGGAGCAGACCGTCCGCGAGTGGGCCGAGCGGGCGGTGGCACCGCGCATCCGCGAGCTGGACCGCGAACACCGCTTCGATGCGTCGATCCTCGCGCAGATGGCCGACCTGGGGCTGCTCGGCGTTTCTGTGCCGTCGTCCTACGGCGGCACCGGGACCGACTACATCAGCCTCGGGGTGGCCAGCGAGGAACTGGAGTACGTGGACACGTCGCTGCGCGTGATCCTGTCGGTACACGTCGGCCTCAACAGCCTGACCCTGCTGGCGTGGGGCACCGAGGCGCAGAAGCAGCGCTACCTGGTGCCGCAAGCCCAGGGAAAGAAGATTGCCACCTTCGGCCTGACCGAGCCTTCCGCCGGCAGCGACGTGCGCGGCATCCAGAGCGTGGCGGTCAAGCACGGCGACCGCTACCGGCTCACGGGTGAGAAGCAGTGGATCTCCCTGGCTGACGTCGCCGACCACTTCCTCGTCTTCGCCTGGACCGATCTCGAGAAGAAGAAGCAGCGCGACCCGTCCGGGCTGACGGCTTTCATCGTCGAGCGGATCTTCCCGGGCTTCTCGAGCGGGACGCTGAAGGAGAAGTGGGGCATCCTCGCCGGCAACACCGGCTTCTTCCGGATGGAGGAGGTCGAGGTACCCGAGGAGAACGTGGTCGGCCGGCCGGGCGAAGGGTTCAAGATCGCGATGTTCGCCCTCGACCAGGGCCGGTACACGGTGGCGGCGGGAGCGACGGGGCTGATTCGGGCGTGCCGCGACGCCTCGGTGAAGTACGCGAAGGAGCGCCGCGCCTTCGGCGTGGAAATCGCCCGGCACCAGCTGGTGAAGGCGATGATCGCGGGCATGGAGTCCGACTACCAGGCGGCCCGCCTCTTGTGGCTCCGCGCGGGCTGGCTGAAGAACCTCGGGCGCCGGAACACCCGCGAGACGAGCCTTGCCAAGTGGTTCGCCACCGTCGCCTCCGAACGCGCGGCCGGCAACGCGGTGCAGGTGCACGGCGCGAACGGCTACTCCGACGACTACCCGGTCGGGCGCTTCTACCGCAACTGCAAGGGCGCGGTGATCTACGAGGGGACGCGCGAGATCCACCAGCTGATGCAGGCTGATTACCTGCTCGGGTACCGCGAGGACCGCACCACGAGGTGCACGCTGCCCCCGGTTGGGAGCGGGGACACCTAATGTAGAAGCAGAATGTAGAAAGATCGATGAGACCACTCCGGCCTCCCTTTCTACATTCTTCATTTTTCATTCTACATTTCGAATCGAAGGGGGAGCCCCGTGGTCACCAACCTCTCGCTCGAGTTCCTTCGCGTCGTCGAGCGCGCCGCCATCGCGTGCGCGCACACCATGGGCCAGGGGGACGGCCCGCGCGCCGACCGTGCGGCCGTCGAGGCGATGCGACGCGAGATGGACGTGCTGCCGATCGACGGCACGGTGGTGATCGGCGAGGGCGAGCGCGACGAGGCGCCGATGCTCTACATCGGCGAGCGGGTTGGACAGGCGCACCTGCGGGGGGCAGCCGGCGGAGCGTTCGACAAGGTGGACATCGCGGTGGATCCCCTGGAAGGCACCAACCTCTGCGCAGTCGGTATGCCCGGGGCTATCTCCGTGCTGGCCGCCTCGGGGCCGGGCGGCCTGCTCCACGCGCCCGACCTTTACATGGAGAAGCTGATCGTCGGGCCGAAGTCGAAGCAGGCGGTCGATCTCGACGCGCCGGTGGCCGACAACCTCTCGGCGATCGCGCGGTGCCTGGAGCGCGAGGTGGGCGACCTGGTCGTAGTGGTGATGGACCGTCCGCGCCACGAGCGCCTGATCGCCGACATCCGCCGCGCGGGGGCCCGCATCCGCCTCATCACCGACGGGGATTTGTCGGCCGGCATCGCGGCCGCCGTGGTGGGCAGCGGCGTGCACGCGGTGATGGGGATTGGCGGGGCACCGGAGGGGGTGCTCACGGCCGCGGCGATGCGCTGCCTGAACGGCGAAATCTTCGGCCGCCTGGTCATCCGCACGGCCGAGGACGAGCGGCGCTGCCGCGAGATGGGGATCGAGGACGTGCGCCGGGTCTACCGCGCGGCCGACCTGGCGCCGGGCGGGAGCGTCATCTTCGCCGCTACCGGCGTGACCGACGGCACGCTGATGCGCGGCGTCCGTTTCTTCGGTGACGGCATCCGGACCAGCTCGCTGGTGATGCAGACCGACCCGCACCTGATCCGCTTCATCGACAGCATCTACGTGCAGTACGGGCAGGACGTCCGCATCCGCTTCTGACCCCTATCCCTCGTCTTGTCCCTTGTGCTTGCGCTTGCGCGCGGGGCGCTTGCGGCGGTCTTCGTGCGCGCCGCCGACCTGGCGGGGCAGGGGAACGCGGGGCAGCTTCGGCTTCCGGGTCCTGGGTGCTCGCTTCATGTCTGCCGAACCAGCGATGGCCTCTCCCGGGTCGAGGCCGAACGGACACGATTGAAGCCCTTGGTCCGCCGGTCACGCCTCGGCCGTGGATGCGATAATAGCAGCGTGCGCACGTGGACGGTGAACCCCTCGCGTCCCGACGAGTCGGTCCTCGCCGAGGCGGCGGCGGTCGTTCGGCAAGGCGGCGTCGTCGTCTTCCCGACAGACACGCTGTACGGCCTGGCTGCCGACCCGTGCGACGCGCGCGCGGTGGACAAGGTGTTCGCCGTCAAGGGCCGCGCCGGCCGCGAGCCGCTCCCGCTGATCGTCGCAGGCCTCGAGGAGGCCGAGACGATTGCGCGGATGACGACGCTTGCCCGGCGTCTCGCGGCCGTCTTCTGGCCGGGTCCTCTCACCCTGGTGGTTGACGACCGCGGCATCGTGGCGCCGGCAGCGCACGCCGGCACCGGCACGATCGGGATGCGCGTGCCCGCGAGCCCCGTCGCCGCGGGGCTGGCGCGCCTGGCGGGAGGCGTCGTAACCTCGACGAGCGCGAACCGCTCGGGCGCCCCGGCGCCGGTTTCGGCCGCCCAGGCCTGGGACGGGCTGGGGGAGGCGGTGGACGGGTTGCTCGACGGCGGGCCCGCGCCGGGTGGCCGCCCATCCACCATCGTGGACGCGCGCGGGGAGCGGCCCGTGATGCTGCGGGCGGGTGCGATCGAGTGGGAGCGGGTCGTGGAGGCCTTGGAACGTCGATGACGGCGAAGCGGCAGCGGGAGGCGGGAGAGCGTGCGGCCCTGGTCGGCCTGATCACGGGGCCGATTCGGCGGAGCGAGGCGGAGCGGTCGCTGGACGAACTGGCGGGCCTGGCGGACGCGGCGGGGGCTGCCGTGGTCCTGCGCGTGCTGCAGGAACGCGAACGCCCGGACGCCGCGACGTTCCTCGGGCGCGGCAAGCTCGAGGCGCTGGCCGCCGCCTGCGACGAGACAGGGGCCACGCTCGCGGTCTTCGACAACGAGCTGACGCCGGCGCAGCTGCGGCAGATCGAGAAGCAGCTGCAGGTCAAGGTCGTCGATCGGACGCAGTTGATCCTCGACATCTTCGCCGCGCGGGCCCGCACGCGGGAGGGCAAGCTGCAGGTGGAGCTGGCGCAGCTCCGCTACCTGATGCCGCGGCTGGCGGGCGGAAGCGAGTGGCTGTCGCGCCTGGGTGGAGGGATCGGCACGCGGGGACCAGGCGAGACCAAGCTCGAGGTGGATCGCCGGCGGATTCGCCAGCGCATCGCGGCGCTCGGCCGCCAGATCGAGGAGGTCCGGCGGCGGCGCCTCCAGTTGCGGGAGCGCCGTCACAAGGCGGAGGTACCGACCGTTGCACTGGTGGGCTACACCAATGCAGGGAAGACCACGCTCTTCAACCGCCTGGCCGGCGAGTCGGCCGTGGTCTCGAACGCGCTGTTCGTGACGCTCGACCCGCTGGTCCGGCGCGTCCGCCTGCCCGACCGCCGGGAGCTGCTCGTGTCGGACACGGTGGGCTTCATCGACCGCCTGCCGACGACGCTCGTGGCGGCGTTTCGTGCCACGCTCGAGGAAGTCGCGGGGGCCGACCTCCTGCTGCACGTGATCGACGCGGCGGCGCCGGGGCGCGACCGGCGGGTCGCGGCCGTGCGCCACACGCTCGAAGAGGTGGGGGCCTCCGAGGTGCCAACCCTCGACGTGTTCAACAAGTGCGACCTGCTCGAGACCGTCGAGCAGGAGCGGCTGCTGCGGCAGGAGCCCGACGCACTGTGCATCTCGGCCGCCACCGGGCAGGGGCGCGAGGAACTGCTCGAGGCGATCACCGCGCGGCTGGCCGTCGATGTGCGCCGGCTGGTGGCCCGCCTCGACCCGGCCAGCGAGTCGGACCGCCGGCGGCTGGCCGATATCTACCGCTTCGGGCGGGTGCACCAGCACGTCGAGCACGACGGCCGCGTGATGGTGGAGGCCGACGTTCCCGGCCGCCTCTGGGCGCGCCTGACCGCCGGAGGGCCTGCGGATGCGTGACCGACGCGCCTGGCACAAGAGGGAGGGTGTTCGCGCTGCGGCCTTGCTCGCCTGCCTGGCTGCCGCCGGGGGAGCGTGCGCGCCAAGGCTGGCGCCCGCCCCAACGGTGACCACGCCTGCGCACCCCGACTACGTCTACCCCGAGGTGCCGCCCGTCTTCACGCGCCCCGAGCTGACGCTCAGGCTCGATCGGGGCTGGGCGTTCCTGCAGACCGGAGACCCGGAGGCCGCGCGGCGCGAGTTCTCGGCCGCGCTCGCGGCCAACCCCGGCTTCCACCCGGCCGAGGCCGGGATCGCCTACGCGCGGCTGGCCGAGGGGGACGCCGATGCAGCCGCGTCGGCGTTCGACCGCGCGCTGGCACGCGACCCGGCGTACGTTCCGGCGCTCGTCGGGAGGGGTGACGCGCTACTCGCGCTCGATCGCCCCGACGAGGCAGCCGAGGCGTACCGCGCGGCCCTCGAGGCCCGCCCCGAACTTCCCGACGTGCGCCGCCGGCTCGAGACGATCTCGTTCCGGAGCCAACAGGCGGCGCTGCAGACGGCCCGCGAAACGGCGGCGTCCGGACGCTACGCGGAGTCGGTGGCGGCCTACGGCCGGGCGATCGCCAGCTCGCCCGAGAGCGGCTTTCTATACCGTGAGCTGGCGGTGGTCGAGCGGCGGCAGGGTGAGCGCGCCCGCGCGCTCGAGCACCTGCGCCGCGCGGTCGAGCTCGACCCGGGCGACCGGCAGTCGTGGCTGCTCATCGGCGAGCTGCTGGCCGAGGGGGAC
>Ga0116149_1001292_pt1 | contig 30469 bp, 27 predicted proteins | sample AD_UKC057_MetaG_FD_89787 | JGI IMG/M metagenome (GOLD analysis project Ga0116149, IMG submission 89787) | Active sludge microbial communities of municipal wastewater-treating anaerobic digesters from USA - AD_UKC057_MetaG | ecosystem: Engineered > Bioreactor > Anaerobic > Digestate | place: USA...
TGCAAAGAATTTTTCAATTTCTTCGGATTCAGTTTCGCACTTTTTAGCAACAAAAAAGGGCAGCTGTTTCTGGAAACAACCACCCTTAACAAACACGCTTACTTAATTATTGTCGCTTTGCACAATTACATAACTTACCAAAATGAAAAATGGTTGCACGGGTTTTTAATATTTTATGATTTTTTTCGAAATATTTTCGGTTTCACCCTCGACAACAACAGTAAAACTGTTCCCGGGCAATGTTGACACATCAATTACATTTTTTTCCGAATCAGAAATAAACTCCAGCAATTTCACGCCGGAAGCTGAATAAATACTAATTTTTAACCCAATAGCATTTTCAACAAAGAGAAAATTATTTGCCGGATTAGGATAAATTGAGGGTTCATTATCCCAATGCAGGTTATCATTGCCCGTTTGAATGGTTGTGCTATGAATTATCAGATCGGGAACCCGAAAATCGCCATCGGCTGTAATGATGACCATAAGTTCCTGAGAGGCCAATCCCGGTTTTTCGATACGGATATAATATGTTCCGGGAACCAGATCTCTGAATTCATAATATCCATTGTTTCGGGTTAGGGTAGAATTTAGTGGCCGCCTTGTATTGTCGAGAAGAAATACTACCATATTGGCAGCCCGGTCATCAGAAAATTCGGAACTTGTGTCGTACCAGATGTTTCCAAAAATACTATTCTCGTAAGTTGCATTTGCCGAACGAAATACGAGACCAAATAGTTTGGCGCTGCCATAATACACTTCTTCAGAAACCGATAAATTTATATGTATCAGCGTGTCGATCGGAAAGTTAATAAGTTTGGCCTGTTGCCATACAATTGAATCGGAAAAGTAAGTAGCCAGATATTTTGGAAAATACACCTCATCGATATCGAACCAGGGAATAGTGTGGATAATAAATTTCTTGCGGATATCTAAGTTTTCGAAATGAAAAATACCGTTGCTTATTGAAGCAAGCTCTATGGCGTCATAGCGGTTATTTGTTTTTTCATATAGAACGGCCATACCAGTGGGTAACAGATTATCCCCGACATGAACAACCCCTTCGATGTTGAGCAAAGGTACCACCTCGGGAACCCGCACTAAACGACTGGTCGAATCGCTGCATCCATAATATGATTCAAAATACAACCATACTACATACTCTCCGGGTTCATTAAATATATGAATCGGATTATCCTGACTGGAAGTATTCCCATCACCAAAATCCCATCGCAGCTGACTGTATTCGCCGTGAGAATTATTGACAAACCTGAAACAACCCGGAATATGGTGGTAAGTAAGGCTGTCGATTAAAATAGAGGCAATGCAGTTGTTGTTACAACCCACCTCATAACAATCGGTGGCGTAGCACCCGTTGATATCCGAAAGTGTTACGCAATAAACCCCCGGAACAAGATTGTCTATATATGCATCGTTGCTCCCATTGCTCCAGCTAACCGAAAAAACACTGAACGGAGCATCGGGTGAAACCAAAATCCAGCCGTTGTTATTATCAGGCTGAGTAGCATTGTGTGTTTGCGCGGAAATGGCAAATGTGCACAATCCGGGGTATTCGTTTATGCCAACAAAAACCTCTCTGTTTTTTACGTTTATGCACGATGCCGGAGTAATCAAGGTAAGATAAACCTGATATCGGCCCGGAGAACTATAGGTATGCACCGGGTTGACATCAAGAGAAACCTGACCATCGCCAAAGTCCCAGTAAAACTGCATAACTTCGCTCCCTGCCTGCGATTGATTATTAAAACTTATTTGTTGCGGATTTGAACCAACATTATAGGTAAACTCAGCATTACAGAATCCAAATACCACAGAAGCCTGAAGCAGAAGTATCCATATTAAAACTGTGTTTTTCATGGATTTATCAGATACGAATACTTAACCCCAACCGGATACCAAGCCGTGTCTGATTCCTGTTCAGCGATACATTGTCGCAATATAAAGGTGTCAGGGTTCGGGTAAACCATGGTTCAGCCATTAAGCCCAGATTTTCCATGAAATAATAGCGTACGTTTAATCCGGCATACCAACTTACCAAAACCTGACGCATGGGATACATATTCGTCATGTTATACGACAATTCATCCGACACCGGATAGCTGCCAGCCGAAGAAGAAAGGAAACCAAAAACGACACCCGTTTGCGGAGTAATACTCCAGTTCTTCAGGTGAAACGAATAGCCGGCAATCAATGGGACTTCGTAATAGGTGTATTTGTTATTATATAATGCGGTATCTTTCCTGAAAATTGTATCGTAAACAATTTCAACCGTTGAATCTGTAAGGTTTACCAAGGTACTGTCGACAAAAGGGAAATACACGGTATCGCCATGAAGCCAGACATCCAGATCGAGCAGCCAGGTGGTGTCGCGCTGCCAATCCTGATATTCAAATGTGTTGTATTCAAAACGGGTTTGAATGCTGCTTTCGGAGGAAATCTGCTGATACGACTCGCTGTTAACCGAGTAGCCGAGGCCGCTCAGCACACGTAAATGCCTGCTTTGCAAGGCAACATGAACATTGTAAGCGTAAGAATAATTTTGACTGAATATTGGGGATTTATCGGTAATACGAATCTCAGGCCGGGTCGAGAATATGTTCCCGCCAGTGTAAAAACCCGAATAATTTGGTTCGAAACTAATATACTGTCCCGCAACAATAATCGGGGTTCCCCTGTAATCGTAACCCAATGTGTCGGGAACGATGGGTGTTGGTCGTAATCCCTGCGAAAGTGCCAGCTTTTCCCAAATGTCAGGGTCGGGATTAAAACGCAATGCAAAAGCCGGATATTGCAATTTATTCAGATACATTTTAGTGATTGCTTTCTGACTTTCGGTTGGAATCGTTGAATTCTCCACTCCGTCGTTCACCGAATTGGCTGTAAGCACTTCATTCGCCGGTTGATTAATTTCAACATTCCTATTACCGGTGGTATTTTCAGAATTATTTTCTGCAACAACCGACTCAACCGATACGAAGATCTGGTTTTGTGTTGTCTGACCTACAGGTTTTTGTTGCGAAGAAGCGGTAAACTGATTGTTCACCACCGGAACAATTATACCGGGTTGAACATTCATTAAAATTTCGGGGGTAGCATTTCGTAAGGCGTCGTTTGAGGCAGCTCTATCGGTAACAAGGTTCTGAGAAGTTTCGTCTTTTGACTTACCGGAACCGAAAACACCCGACAACCATAAACCTGATCCGGCAACTGTGAGGGCTGCCACCAGATAATACACATTTATAGAATAGGGATTAAAAAACCAAAACCTATACCAGGCCAATCTTGCATTAACAGCAGACCAGATTGAGGAACCCGGTGCCTGCTGGTAACCTGTAAATGACTTTTTGTAGATGTAGGAAATTTTAGCCGGCAATACGCCCTGCTGCACTTTGTACCAAACTTTCGACGATGGTTTTACCTCATAATTGGCAAACGAATCCTGAAACAAACCGTCGATATTTTTATTTATTTCATTCATATATCACGGCATTTCGTTCTTTACTCAGCTGGGTCAGTTTATCCTGTAAAAATATTCTGGCACGATAATACTGCGATTTCGAGGTTCCCTGTTCAATACCCAGCATTTCTGATATCTCTTTGTGTTTCATCCCTTCGATGGCATGCAGGTTAAATATCAAACGATAGCCATCGGGTAAACTATTCATTGCCCAAAGCAGTTCTTCGCGTGTGAAATCGCTTCTAATATCAGCAGACGCGCTGTCGTCGGCCCTTAACTCAGCAATTTCATCGTAATCTTTCTGAAACAAATACTTCATGTTCTTCCTATAATGCGAAATAGCCGTGTTAATTAGTATGGTTTTCATCCAGGACTCGAAAGACCCGGTGTCTTCCCACAAATTAATCCTTGTAAAAATACGCACAAATGCCTCCTGCAACACATCTTCGGCGTCGGCCCTGTTCTTCCCGTAGCGCATGGCAATACCCATTAATACAGGCGAGTATTTATCGTACAATAATTTCTGCGCCCGTTTATCCATGCGACGGCAGCCGGCGATAATATCAAGTAAGTCTGGCATATTGTGCGATTACATAACTATCGAATTCGAAAAAAGGTTGCATCAGCCATAATGCAAATATAACATTTTGATTTGCGCAACAGGTTTTATATTTTTGAAATAATTATTGAATACCATGGATGTACTCGATTGGGCAGAGTTAAAGTTGGAAATAAAATATTGCACAAAATGCCGTTTGTGCGAAACGCGAAAGAACACAGTTTTTGGAATGGGTAATCCATCCGCAGGAGTTCTTATAATCGGCGAAGGCCCCGGGCAACAGGAAGATGAGCAGGGATTGCCTTTTGTTGGCCGGTCGGGTCAGCTGCTCGATAAAATACTGGAAGCCTGTGGATTCAACCGAAACGAGCACGTTTTTATCGGAAATATTGTCAAGTGCCGCCCACCCGAGAATAGAGATCCAAAACCCGATGAGAGAGAGGCTTGCATTGGCTATCTGCTCAAGCAAATCGATTTCATGCAGCCCAAAATTATTGTTCTGTTGGGCAGAACTGCCCTTCAGGGTCTTATTGACCCGCAGTTGAGTATTACCCGGTTACGTGGAACATGGTTAGAATGGAATGGGATTCAGGTGTTGCCGACCTACCACCCATCGGCCTTGCTGCGTAATCCAAACTTAAAAAAAGATGCATGGGATGATTTCCGAAAGCTTGTAGCCAAATACATAGAATTAATCGCCCCTGATTTTCGTCCGCCATATTTTGATAAACCAAAATAAATCAGGCTTTTGCCAACACGGCAACACTAAGCTTCAGACCAGCCACCTGCAACAGGGTTTCGGCTACTGCTTCGAGCGTTGAACCGGTTGTTATCACATCGTCAACCAACAGAACATGTTTATTCTCCAATAATTGGACATCGGGAACATCAAATTTCCCGGATACATTTTTCCAGCGTTCCTCCCGGGTTTTCCGGGTTTGAGTCTGGGTTGCTTCTGTCCTAACTACAGCTCCGTCAAAAAGTGGAATACCGGTCACTTCGCTAATGCCCTGTCCTATCATTGTGCTTTGATTATAGCCCCGTTGTTTCAAGCGACTGACATGCAAGGGAACAGGTACGATAAAATCGACTGCAGTAAAATAAGGAGATTCATTAATCCGGGCGCCCAATTCTCTGCCAAGTAATACTCCAATCTCAGGTTTACTGCCATACTTTAACCGGTGCAACAACTTCCGGTAACGGCTTCCTTTGGCAAAATAAAACAAGGCAGTAGCCATTTCGACCCGCACCTTACCCCAGAATAACTGACTCACCGGGTTCTCATAATTGGTGTGGTAGGTCGTAAATGGCATATCGGCCATACACTTCAAACATATAATCTTCTCACCGGTCACCAGCGATTTCCGACATATTTCGCACACGTCAGGATAGAACAAATACACAAAATCGCCAAGCCATTTTTTAATATTTCCCAAAAATATTTTCATTCCCGTAAAGCTAATAAACGCAACGAAAAATTCAAAGTTTTATAAAAATGCCCGAAATAAATTTTCATGTATTTATGGAAATCGTTTTTCGAAATCATCATAGCGGTGTAAAACAAAAACAAACCTTAAAAACAATAGCACTATGAAACGAACCATGTTATTTTTGGCAATCTGCACCCTACTGATTGGAGCAGGCCATACAGCCGTAGTAAAAGGAACTGTTTACGATTCGGGAACAGGCAGCTACATCGCGAAAGCTTCGGTAATAATAGCAAAAACCGATGGCACAACGCTAAAAACCACCGCTTCTGATGCCAATGGAGATTTTGAAATCACCATCGAAGATCAGGGAAACTTTATTTTAAAGGTGAACTTTAAAGGCTACGAAATTTATGAACTCAGTTTTTCGCTGGCGGCAAAAGAAACCAAGCAGCTTTATGTGTATCTGGTTCCTCAAATTAACGTGGTCGATGATGTAAAGGTAGCCGAAGAAAAAGAAGAAGTAGAATATTTTACCATTCAAACCGGCCGCACCAGTTGTTCGAAAAAAGACTATGCAAGTGCTCCCTGCGGAGGTGTCGCCTACAACAGTTTTGCTTATGATGAACAAGCTGTAGACTGGAATACCGAGTCGTATGACTACATCAACGAAAACAAATTCAAGGAAGTCAGCAACGACCCACTAAGTACTTTTTCTATCGATGTTGACAGGGCGTCATACAGTAACGTGCGCCGATTCATCAACAGCAATCAGACACCCTATCCCGATGCCGTTAGAATCGAAGAAATGATTAACTACTTCGACTACAACTACAAGCAACCCACCGGAGAACACCCGTTCTCAACCAGTCTGGAACTTGGCGAATGTCCGTGGAACAAAAATCACCAATTGCTATTGGTTGGAATCCAGGGAAAAAAGATGATTTCGGAAGAAATACCTGCTACCAATCTTGTTTTTCTGATTGATGTTTCAGGCTCGATGAGCGACTACAATAAACTTCCGTTGCTGAAGCAGGCATTTAAAATTTTGGTAGAGCAACTCCGCCCGCAAGACAGGGTAGCGATAGTGGTTTATGCAGGTGCGGCCGGATTGGTATTGCCATCAACTTCGGGGAAGGATAAAGCAACAATTCTCGCTGCTATCGACCGTCTCGAAGCCGGAGGTTCAACTGCCGGTGGAGCCGGAATTAATTTAGCCTACAAAATTGCCAAGGAAAATTACATTCCCAAAGGTAACAACCGGGTGATTCTGGCAACCGACGGCGATTTTAATGTGGGCGAAAGCAGCGATGCATCCATGGAACGGCTTATCGAAGAAAAACGTGAATCAGGAGTATACCTGTCGATACTCGGCTTCGGAATGGGCAACTACAAAGATTCGAAAATGGAGAAACTCAGCAACAAAGGCAATGGAAACTATGCCTACATCGACAACATCATGGAAGCCCGTAAAATTTTCAGTGAAGAATTGTGGGGAACATTATTCACAATCGCCAAGGATGTTAAAATTCAGATTGAATTTAATCCTGCAAAAGTGAAAGCATACCGACTGATTGGCTACGAAAACCGAATTCTTAACAAAGAAGATTTTAACAATGACAAAATTGACGCCGGCGAAATTGGCAGTGGCCATAGCGTAACCGCTTTGTACGAAATAATTCCCGGAACTTCGGACGAACCCGTTGCCAATGTAGATCCCCTGAGTTATCAGGAAATAACCGTCAGAAAGAGCGGAGACCTGATGACACTGAAAATTCGCTATAAAGACCCCGATGGTACCGAAAGTAAATTAATCAGTTCAAGGCTTACTCCTACCGATTTCGGTAAAATCAGCGACAACTTCAAGCTGGCTGCCTCAGTTGCCGAATTCGGTATGTTGCTCCGCAATTCTGAATTCAAAGGCCTGTCGAGCTACGACGAAGCCATTCGCCTCGCTAAAGAATCGAAGGGCAGCGATCCGTATGGTTACAGGGCCGAATATATTGTGTTGTTAGAAAAAGCAAAACTCATGAGCAAGTAGTGTTGTTAAGCATCTGAGGTTTCAACCACATTTTACGCAAATAAAATGTGGTTTTTTATTTGGTTTTTAAAAATATTGTTATTTTTGCACGCCGAAAGATTGAATGTTCTTTGTCTGTCCGATGGTGTAATGGTAGCACTGCAGATTTTGGTTCTGCCTGTCCAGGTTCGAATCCTAGTCGGACAACCAAAATATATATTGACCTGTGGTGTAATTGGCAACACGTGAGATTCTGGCTCTCAAATTCAGGGTTCAAGTCCTTGCAGGTCAACAAAAAAAGCCGCTCAAAAGAGTGGCTTTTTTATTTGTTACATACCCTTACTTATTGTTGTCGGGTTGATTTGAAAACACTTTGTAGCTAAAATCGCCGCCTGTATTTGTCTTGATTGTTGTTTGATAAATCGTTGATTGTGGCAATGGTTTCGCAGGTTTTAGCTTACCGTAGCCCAGCGCAAAGAAAATTAATGAACCGAGACTGCAGATAATAACGAAAACCCAGATGTACCAGAATGATGCTGATGCCTCGCGCGGGTTTCGGTTATCGTAAGAAACCGGCACCTCATCACCCACCTCATAATTACCCTGCTGAACCGTGGTTGAATAGGTAGCTCCATTCTCAGCACAAAAACTGATGGTATATTCGTAGGTCGGTCCCTGCCCTCGGTTTCCTCCTTTCGATACCTGTCGTATATGGGTTACCACCCCTGTTGTTTTTTCGGAATGCGCATAAAAATCAGCAACCTGAATTATCGCAAAAATATCTGCAATAAAAAATAAAGCTGCGAAAACCAATAAAACCACTCCTTGTAACCTGCGTTTTTTATTCATCTTACACCACGTTTAGAATTTGCAAAACCCAACTATTTCTCATCAATATTCACCAGTTTGTAATTTTTTGTTCCCAGCCCCAGTTCAGCAGCATATTCAATCTGGCGTTTGCCACTTACCGAATTGGCTTTTAAAAACGCATCATCGCATTGATGTGCCTGATCAACCAGATCGTGAGCAGCAGCCTCGATGGCCACAATGTCGGTCGAAACCAGAATGCCAATATCGGGTACAAATGGTTTTTTGGGGTTGCGCATACAATCGCAGCTCGGCGACACATTAATAATAATGTTGAAGTACAATGAATTGGTGTGTTCAATCACCGGCTTAGCGTATTCCACCAGACCTTCGAGAAAACGAAGGGTTTGCTCCTCATCGTCAGGTTTGGTAATTGCACCAAAAGGGCAGGTAGAAATACATTTACCGCAACCAATGCACTTTTCTTTATCGATACTCAAGGGATTCAGGGTAATTGCATTGGCAGGGCATTCACTTACACAAGCACCACAGCCAACGCATTGTTTATTCTCTGATTTCGGAAAATCGTCGAAGTGCATATCACGCTTTCCATCGGGAGTTGCCATTCCCATCGAAACATTTTTAATGCATCCCCCAAAACCCGATCGGCCATGTCCCTTAAAATGGGTAAAATAGATTATCGTTTCGTAATTCTCAAAGTTTTTTCCGATTAAAGCCGTTTTAAAATGCTTACCGCCAACGATGGGCAGACTTAACGTTCCTCCATCATCGAGAATATCAATCGGAGCAAACGTAAAACCATGGTCATGCGCCAGTTCAATATGGGTTGCTGTAGTATTCCGACGACCGGAATACGCTACATTTGTTTCAATCAAGGTAGCATTCAGTTCCTTGCAAAGTGGCTCAACCATGCTTGCCGGCACAAAATAGGTGTTCCCATCTTCCCCAAAGTGCACTTTAATTCCAACCTTGCCTTTTACATTCGAACGAACAAAGCCAAATATTTTCATTACCCCTTCGGGAGATATATCTTTAGTAAAATAAACGATGGCAGTATCGTTACGCACTTGCGAAAACGAAGGAGTCAAACCCACCAGAATAATTGGCAGAATTAACAGAATAGCCTGACGCATGTAAACTCTAAGTAAATTCATAATCATTGTATTGCAAAAAAGTAGAAGCAAAAATAAAATAAAATCACAATTTCTAATGGGTTTTCCAATAACACTTTGAATGATCTCAATTTTTACAGCATAAAAAAAGCAGGAACCTTGTCCTGCTTTTAGAAGAATAAATTTAAAATTATTGTCTGATATCAAGCTCTTCGATAATATTGGATGCTCCGGCATATTTGTCAATTACCCAAAGTACATAACGCGAATCAACATTGATTGTGCGTTGAAGCGGGATACTGAAAATAAGGTTGCTGCAAAGCCATTCCCAGTTACCGTCGAAAGCCAGACCAATCAGTTCGCCTTTTCCGTTAATTATCGGACTACCCGAATTACCACCGGTAATGTCGTTGTTACTGAGGAAACATACGGGCAAATGTCCAGTTTTATCAGCATAACGGCCATAGTCTTTATTTTTAATGAGTTGAATCAATTTCGGGTCAACATCAAATTCCAAATCACCCGGAACATATTTTTCGAGAATTCCTTCGGCATAGGTTAACCAATGATATTGAACCGCATCGCGTGGATCGTAGTCCTGAACGGTTCCGTAAGTAAGTCTCAATGTTGAGTTGGCATCGGGATAAAACGATCTTTCGGGTTGATATTTACGCATGGCTTCCATATAAAGCCTTTCACTTTCATCTATCTTACCCATTACACCCATATAAGCCATCTGAACAGTCATAATACCACCATAAATTGACTCCATAAATTTATATAGGGGATCGGCAGCGAGAACTTTCTTCGAAGGTTTTTCGAGGAAAGCAGCCAAGCGGGTTTTATCAACAAAAATACTGCGCGCATACACATCGTTTATAAATTTGGTGATTGATTCCTGTTCCGATTTACCCTTGTAGGTTTTAAAAATAAAGTTGGCAAATACTTCGGCACGTTCTGCCGCCGGTATTTCCTTGATGTAAAGATTCAGCATGGCTTCGAAAACCTTCTTGTCGGTAGCCTGAAAATACTTGGCAAAACTATCGTCGAGGCCGGTTTTAAACTCGGCAACCATAGCATCAATACTTTCTTTATTCGCTTTGGGGTCGTCTAAATAACCTGCCAGACTGAAATATTCCAGAACATTCATACCGCGGCTGGTTCCCTGAAACAAAGCCAGGAAATAATAATACATACTTTTACTGGCATCTCCATAGGTTTTATAGTCGGCAGCAAGGCTTTCGAGAGCACTTCCATAGATTTTTTTGCGTTGTTCGTCGGCATTCACCCATTCGAAAAATCCTTTTTCGTACGCTTTGCGCTGATCAATGGCATCAGTGGTTCTCAATGTCTGCATTTCGCCGTCAAAAAGTTTGCGTCCGTTGGCGTAACTGGCATACGAATCGGCAAGAGCAAGTCTGATTGCCGGGTCTTTATCCATATCTTCCTTCATTTTATCAAGCATTGTACCCAGCAGGGTAACCAAAGCCGGATCGAAAACATCGCGTTTGAATTCCATTCCCGCCGACGACAGATAGCGCTCTGTTTCGCCGGGGTAGCCCATAATCATTGTAAAATCTCCTTCTTCAATGCCTTTTATTGATATGGGCAGATAATGCAAGGGTTTGTAAGGAACATTGTTTTTGTCATATCCTTCAGTTGGCATTCCATCGGGCGACATATATACGCGGAACATCGAAAAATCGCCTGTGTGACGTGGCCACATCCAGTTATCGGTATCACCGCCAAATTTCCCGATTGATGATGGGGGAGCGCCTACAAAACGAACATCACCAAAAACCTCGTAAACGAACAGGTAGTATTCACCACCTTTATACATTTCTTTAACTTTCACTTCGTAATGGGTATTGCCTTTGGCTTCTTTTTCGATTTCGGCAATTGCTTTTTTAATTTTGCTATCGCGTTCGCTACCCGGTGTTTCGGCGGTAATGCCTGCCAAAACCCTGTCGGTAACATGCTCAATACGAACCACGCGTGAAACCGATACTCCGGGAACCGAAATTTCTTCTCCATAATTACGTGCCCAGTAGCCGTTGTCGAGATAGTTGTTTTCGAGGGTGCTCAACGTAGCAATGGCTTCGTATCCACAATGGTGGTTGGTAAACAACAATCCTTTGGTTGAAACAATTTCGCCGGTGCAGAACCCGTTGCCACCTTCGCCCAACAACTGAAAGATTGCATCTTTCATACTGCTGTTATTGATGCTGTAGATTTGCTCGGGAGTGAGTTCACAACCCAGCTTTTGCATATCGGCATAATTCATTTTGCTCATGTGACCGGGAATCCACATTCCCTCGTCTGCTCTGGAGGTAAAACTCACGAGCATTAATAAGCCCATTAAAAAATAGAACGATTTTTTCATATTCAGTCGGTTAAGTTTATTTTTTACAAAAGAAACGAATTAAATTGAATGCTTCACCCGCAAAAACTTAAAATGTTCTTAAAACCTGAAAATCAAAGCTCAGGAACCTGGAATCCATGAATTTCAAGATAGCGGCTCAAAATATGCCTCACATTGAGAAAAGTTTTTTTCATGGGTTTATTCAGGTTTTCGGGGCTAACCCATTTTGCGCGGGTAATATCCTCGACCGATTGGGGCTGCAATATTTCGTTACCGGAATATTTCATCTCGTACCAACGGGTCCGCTTTATCACAAATTCGGTGTTCTCCTCGTAAATATGCCAGGCATTATCAATAAAACCGACAATTTCAAGAAAACCGGGGTCAATTCCACATTCCTCGCTCACTTCGCGAATGGCTGTAATAGTAATGTCCTCTCCCTTATCCTTTTTCCCCTTGGGCAAATCCCACTTTCCACGACGCCTGATTATCAGAACCTCATTGTCGGTATTCACTACCACACCACCTGCTGCCTTTACATAAACAAACAGTTTCCGAAGCTTTTTCAGGATTTTTTCGGGCTTCTTACCAAACAGGTGCAGACTTCTGATGTGGTTGTTTGCAAGGAATTTATAAATCTCTATATTTAGGTCGTGAATTTTGCTGAACTCCCTGTTGAGGGCACCGGGCCGTTCCACAGCTGATTCACTGATACTTATGAAACGATTTTTATAATAAACTATATTCATTTTTTTATGAAAAACATAGCTGAACAAATCGCAGAACAACTTCTGCAAATTAAAGCAATAAAACTGGAGCCGACAAATCATTTTACATGGGCCTCGGGCTGGTATTCTCCAATTTATTGCGACAACCGCAAAACCTTGTCGTTTCCTTCGGTACGCGGTTTTATCAGAGATTCGTTTGTAGATGTAATAAACCAAAACTTCGCTGATTACGATGTGATTGCCGGTGTTGCCACCGGAGCCATTGCCCAGGGAGCGCTGGTTGCCGATGCATTAAAAAAACCTTTCATTTATATTCGTTCGAAAGCCAAAGACCATGGCCTCGAAAATCTTATTGAAGGGTATCTGGAACCCAATAGCAAAGTGTTGGTAATCGAAGATCTGATTTCGACCGGCGGAAGCAGTCTCAGTGCTGTAAAAGCCGTTCGTGCAGCCGGCTCAGAAGTTGTGGGTATGGCGGCCATCTTTTCTTACAATTTCGAAACTGCGCGTAAGGCTTTCGAAGCTGAAGGAGTAAAACTGGTTACGCTCAGTAATTACGACGTACTTCTTAAGCACGCTACTGAAACAGGATACATTAAGCAAAGCGACATGGCCACCCTCGAAGAATGGCGCCGCGATCCGGGAAGCTGGAAGAAATAAAGCCCATGAGCGATCTCCATATCGAAAGTAAAATCGTGAAAAACCGCTGTGAACAGGAGCGGATTTACACATTTCTTGCTGACTTCAGAAATTTCGAAAACCTGCTGCCACCCGATGTCGGCAACCGGCATTTCGAAGCCGAAACATGTTCATTTTCGGCCAAAGGGCAACAGGTTACACTAAATTTTGTAAGCAAAGAGCCTTACGATTGCCTTAAAATCGGAAGTTCGGGCACACCCTTACAGGAAGTTTTCCTGTGGGTACAGCTTAAGAAAACCGAAGATTTACAAACAGCCATCAAGCTCACACTTAAAGCTGATGTAAATATGTTTCTGAAAAACATGGTCGAAAAACCCATGAAAGCCGTACTCGACACCCTGGCTGACAGGCTGGCAGTGATGGATTTTAACCGATAATCGTATCGGTTATCGGATTATTACTTTTTTCGAAATTTCGTTGTGTTGCAAACGATTACTAAATGTAAACACATAGGTGCCTTTAGCCAGATTGCTCACATCAATATAATCGTGGCGACGAACATTTTGTGAAAACACTATCTGACCCGCACTATTAATTACCTGTAACATGTACTCAGGAATAGCACCACCCCAGTTTACCTGAATCTGTTCGGAAGCCGGGTTCGGATAAACCACAAACTCGAGGGCAACGGGAGAAAAAATCTGTGTATTGACAAATAGGGAATAATAGTAATTTCCTTTGCTCCCGTTTTCCCAATGGTCGTCAAGCCACGACTCCTGATTCACTTCGGTAATCATATACTGGTACTCATAGTTTCCGGGCACATACAGGTCGGTTACATCATATTCATAATTATAAATGTACGAAGTTCTCGACCCGGGAACCCACTCAGTGTCTTTCTCCCAAATAATTCCACCGGTGGACGAATAAATAAGCGTTTCGAGGTTATTCAGAAAATCGTAGGCATACTCGTACTTTTCGGAGTAGGTCCAGATGTGTTGTTCCCAATCAAAATAGGCAGTATATTTTTCGGTCAGCAGGTTTTGCTTGTCGTAAATCATTTCTGTTTTATAGTTACCTACCCAATCTTCGGCCTCGTAGTCCCAATACATCTCGGTGTGCAGAACCAGATTTCCGTATTCATCGTATTGCTCTTCGTAGCGGTAACTGTTTTCCCATTGATTGAGTTCCGCGTTCCAGTAAAAACTGGTAAAGCTCAGCAGATTTCCGGTTTCGTCGTATTCCTTTTCGGAGTGATCCGAAACCACCCATGAGCCATTCCAACTGTAATTTGTCTGCGCAATTTCAAGGAATTCCTCATTATATTCATACTCTGATTTATATGAGTTCACCCAATACACATATTGCCACTCCTTCGACAGAATCTCAATGATATCGTTATGATCGTTGTAGGTGTAATTTGTTTGATACGATGGAATCCAGTAATTCAACGTCTGGTTCCAGTTCGAAGTGGTGGTGTTATTAACAAAACCTGCTTCATTATAAGTATACTCTATTTTCTGCGTCTGCACCCATTCGCCTTGTTCGTAATCCCAACCCGACTGTATTTCCTGCGTCAGTAATCCGTCTTCGTTGTACTCGTAATTGTAAAGCGAAGAATACATCCATCCGCCGTTTTCCCAATCGGAATACGACATAATCCATGTTTTAAGCAATCCCGTATTGTAGAACTCATATTCTTCCTTCGAGCTGTTAAGCCATTGGTCGTAATCATACCAAAGCCATACCAACGAATCGAGTTCGTAAATTTCGGGTTCGTCTTTACAATGATTTTTAGAGGAAAACCGACTCGGCTGATTCAAATTTTGAGCTTTGATTAAATGCGTATTGTTCAGTTTATTACTGACAGAAATTGGATTTTTTTCAGTATTGAAACGCTGAGCCAATACAGGTTGCATTATCAGCACAAGAATGATAAATACAATGGTTGGTTTCATAGGGTTGTTTTTTTAGTGATTGAGGGAATTAAGCATGTAAAAATCTTAATCATGGCAAGCGATATATTTATTATGCTTGAATTCATGAGGTTGTTTTTGCAAATTTATGAAATAACCTGATATCAAGCCTTTTTAAAGTATAATTATTCAACCCTATAATATTAAGTTTTTACTCTATCTGATAGGATACAGCTTTCATCAATAATCAAGTCTGATACCAATATTTTACATTAAAATCATCATTGAACAACAAACATTTCAAATCAATCTTTTCATTTATTTTGCAAAAAACAATTCGACTTGCAATTATTTTGGCAAATAGGATTTCTGGTGGCAGTAGCTGCGGTGTTTTTTGCCGCATTCAGCATGCAGGCAAAGCAAAAATATCTGTTTGCATTATGTTTGCTTTTGGTAGCCGGATTGGCCCTGCGCCTGTTTTCGGGTTTCGATATGTACCTGCACCCCTGGGATGAGCGCTATCATGCGCTGGTAGCCAAAAATATGCTCCACAACCCGATGGTCCCGATGCTCTATACCGACAGCATTATCCCACTCGACTACCGCAATTGGTGCGCCTGCGGGGTGTGGCTTCACAAGCAGCCTGTCCCGCTTTGGATGATGTCGGCAGGTATTGCATTGTTTGGCGAAAACGAACTGGCGGTAAGGCTTCCATCGATTTTATTTTCGACTGTAGGGATATGGCTTATCTACATGCTTGCCATGCAGTTTTACAGCCGTAGGGTAGCATTTTTGTCGGCCTTTTTATTTGCCATTCACGGGTTGATTCTCGACATAACAGCCGGACGGGTGGCAACCGATCATATTGATTTGTTTTTTCTGATTTTCATTCTTGCGGCGGTTTTAGCTTCGGCCAAAGCCGTGAAAACAAAGCAATGGACTTATCCTTTGCTGAGTGGGTTGTTTATTGGTATGGCCATCCTGTCGAAATGGCTTCCGGCGCTGATTGTATTTGGCATCTGGGGCTTGCTGGCATACCGTAAAATAAGCCTTCGTCAGGCTTTTCTACAGTTTTCGATCATGGCGGTTGTCTGCATTGCGGTGGCCCTGCCCTGGCAGGTTTATATCTTCACCCGATATCCAGCCGAAGCAGCCTGGGAAGCATCGTTCAACATGCGACATATCACCGAAGTACTCGACAGCAACAGTGGCCCGTTTTATTATCATTTTGCAAAAATGGGTATGCTTTTCGGTGAGCTGATTTATTTGGCATTGCTCTGGTTCGTTGTAAAATCCGTCCGGATGAAAAACAACAACACGCGGTGGGCATGGTTGGGCTGGATTCTGGTTCCCTATATTTTCTTTTCGATACCCATGACCAAAATGCAGGCATACACGTTGTTTACAGCCCCCGCATTGTTCATTCTAACCGCCTTGTTTGCAGATTATCTGCTTCGTGTTAAATCGCGGTTCAAAGCCAAATGGCTGGTCTGGATTGTGGTGGTGCTTCTGTTTGCACTACCCGTCCGCTACAGCATCGAAAGGCTGAAAATTTTCGAAGAACAGGAACGACAACCACCGTGGACAACCGACATTAAACAATTGCGCGACCAACTGAACGGTGGAGATGGAAAAACGGTAATATTCAATGCGTCGCATCCCATCGAGACCATGTTTTATATCGATTGCATTGCCTACGACTTCACACCCAGCGCAGGGGGAATCGAAAAAATTGAAAAGCAGGGTTACCGGGTTATTGTTTTACCCGATTAGGGACTCAGTATTTTTTTTCTTCGGTTAGTGTTCCGTTTTCGTCCCACATTTTCCAGGTGCCCGATTTATTTCCTTTATCGTAGTACATTTCGTAACGCAACACACCATTATTATCCCAGATCAGCCATCTGCCGGTTTTACGGTTGTTATCGTAAACTGCCATGGCCGTTTGAACACCATTTACATCGTAACCTTTCCATTCACCATGTTTTTTTCCGGCACTGTAATTTCTGATTTCCTGAATTTTTCCCTCGGGATAATACAACACCGTCTCTCCATCGCGCAAACCATTAACAATATGTGTTTTAATTTTCACGGTACCCGATTCGTAAAACTCGATAAAATCGCCGGTGTATAATTCGTTGTTTTCGGTATAATAGAGCCCGTCATCGCTTTTAAGCACCTGTGCCAGCCCTGGTTGGGCACTAATAAAAAGCACAATTACAGTAATAAACAGGTATGCTTTTTTCATGTCAGAAGTTTTTGAAACCAAGTCACCGGGTCAAAGATAATACCAAAAACCGATAATTATCAGTCGTTCAGGCTTTTTAGTTCCATTCTGATAACCTGTTTCTGACCGGGTTGAATTTTCAGATTGCTGAGTGTCAGGCTTTCGTAGCTGATATAATTGGCCTGAATCTGATAAACATGGTTCGCATCAACTTCAATGTTGAAATTTCCATCGAGGTCGGTATAGCTGGTCAAACCATTTCCCAGACAAACTTTAACACCGCTGAGTCCTTCACCGGTAAGCTGATCGACTACTTTGCCGCTAATGGTTCCGTTCTGCTTTTTTTCGGGAGAATTGGGATTATCGTTGCCGGCATGAGCCGAAAAACCGAAGAGAAGGCTTGCGAATAGAATCAATGCAATGTGTTTCATATTGTTGTTATTAATTAACGATACAAAAAAAACATATCATCGTGAACTGAAATTTAACCGAATATTAAGCAATGGTTAAATGTGGTTTTTGAATTCACAGCCAAATGTTTAAAAATAGCTGATACATTATTTATTCGCTTATCTGATAATGTTGTATTTTAACAACCTGTTTAAATTAAAATTCGGATGAAAAGAATTTACTCAATTTGCCTGTTATTTGTGGCATTCATTTTAAGTACTAATTTGATGGCACAAGCTCCAGTTATTGTGGAGCATCCAAACTCCGGCACAAAATGTGTCGGCAATCAGATAAGTTTCACTGTGGTTGCTTCAGGATCGGGAACCCTGCATTACCAGTGGTATTTCGAGGGAAATCCGGTTGGGATCGATTCCCCTACTCATACAATAGTTTCGGTGAGCACTTCCGATCAGGGTTTCTATTATTGTAATGTGAGTAATGGGTCGGAGTCGGCCAACAGCAACCAGGCACAATTGGTTGTGGCTTCGGGTATTCCGGTAATTAATTCATTCAGCGATGACCAGAATTTATGTCAGGGCGAAGCCATGAGTCTCTCGGTTGATGCAACCGCCGATTTTGCAGCCTACCGCTGGTATGTCGAAGGGAATACTGAAATTGTTCATTTGGGACAAACCTATACCGAAACAGAGACAGATGCCACATTATCGGGTAACTATTATTGTGAGGTTACGAATGTTTGCGGAATGGTTTCAACTGAATTGATAAACGTAGTAATTACCGACTTACCGGTATTTATAAGCATGCCCGAAGGCACACAAATTTGCGAAGGCAACGATGTGAGTTTCAGTGTTGTTGCCGGTGGAAGCAATATTCAGTATAAATGGCTTGCCGACGGAGATGAAATAATAGGAGAAACAAGCTCGAGCCTTGTTATCGAAGACGTTTTGTATCCCCATGATATTTTATACACCCCCGTCATATATAATTCCTGTGCCGAGCTTGAGGGTAATGAAATAGGGATTCTTGTATTTGCCAATCCCGCAATCACCGGACAGCCTATTGAGCAGGGTGCTTGCGGAGGTGATGAAATTACGCTGTATGCCACTGCTTTCAGCAACACAGACCTAAGCTATCAATGGTATTTTAACGGCGATATTTTAAGCGGAGAAACAACAACCAGCCTCGAAATCCAGACCGAAGAAGGCGTAATCGACGAATATTATTGTCTGATTTCGAACCTATGTAGTACTGTTTCAACCGACACCATCGAAATAATTGGTTATGAAGCTCCCTACATAACCATGCAACCCCACGATTCGATAACCTGTGCCGGCAACGATGCCAGTTTTGCCTGCAAAGCTAACGGCGAAGAGCCTTTGTCGTATGAATGGCTATTCAACGGGGCTATAGTTCCTTTTGGAAACGTAAGCGGTATTGATGTAAACACCTTGCAGTTCAGTTCGGTGTTCACCGGAGAGCAGGGAGCCTATACTTGTTTTGTGTACAACGAGTGCGGTTCGGTGCTAACCGATGAGGCAATCCTGACTGTAAACACACCCCCGTCGATTATTGCACAACCCGAAGATGCCAGTGTGTGCTCGGGAAATGAGGTTGATTTTGAAGTGTTGGCCAACGGAACTGAACCCATAACATACGAGTGGATATATCTGGAAAACGGACAAACAGCCGGAAGCAGTGCCTTACTTCACATATCGGCGACCGAGGATTTTGCAGGGCAATATTATTGTATGCTAGAGAATCAGTGCGGTGAAGCAACAACCAACAATGTAACACTCACTGTGAAGATCGCTCCCGGTGTTTCGGTGCAACCCGACGACATTATGGCCTGCGACGGTGATTCCATTGCATTGATTGTTGATGCCTATGGCACCGAACCCATCAGTTATCTGTGGTACCGAAACAACTCGGCAGAATCGTGGGCAACCAACGATACCATAATTTTTAACCCGGTACTGTTCGGTAACACCGGCACCTATTTCTGCCGACTCATGAATGAATGTGGAACCACCGATTCCGACCCGTTCCTGTTCCATGTCGGCACACCGCCTACCATAGAATGGCATTCCGGTGACCAGTACCTGTGCGAAAACGACACGCTCAGGATTGAAGTTGACCCTGCGGGTGAGAATTTATTTTTTGAATGGACACATAATGATGAGATTTTAATTGGGGCAAACGATTCGATATTGGAAATTCCCTGGATAAACCCCTTGCATGCCGGAGAATATATTTGCAGAATCTTCAACGCGTGCAGCGAAATATTTACCGATACGGTAAACGTAACCATCAATCCTGCTCCCGAAGTTGATTTGGGGCAGGATATTGAGGCTTGCTTTGGCACCCCGGTATCGCTGCATCCGCAGGGTGAATTTCAATCATACAACTGGAACAACGGAGAGGGAACTGCACCCTGGTTCGATGTAACCGAAAGCGGTAGTTATTTCGTAAGGGCTATGGGGGACAATGGATGCTACAACTACGATACCGTCGAGGTAGTGCTGCATCCTGTGGTCGCAGTAAATCTGGGTGATGATATCTCAATTTGCGGACCCGTTGAGTTGAGCGGACCCGAAGGCGCCTACAGCTACCTCTGGAGTACAGGGGGGAATAGTGCCGGATTATTAATCAGCGAAAGTGGTGATTACTGGTTGAGAACCACCGGTAGTGACTATGGTTGCGAAGCCTCCGACACAATCCACATTGACATTTACGAAATTCCTGACATAAATTTAGGGCCTGACCACACCATTGCAGCTGATTCAACAATAAGTGTCGGAGTAGATGCCGTGTATGATGACTACATGTGGTATAATGGTTTTAACGGACCAATTTTAACGATAACCGGTTCAATGCTGGGTTTGGGAACACATACCATCTGGCTGAGGGTTTATACCGAAAACAACTGCACCGACACCGACACGGTGGAAATTACAGTTCAGCCGGCTCAGTCAATCGGCAATCTTGCAAATGCTGATAACTGTTTAGTGTATCCAAATCCGGCACGTGAACAGTTCTGTATATCACCCAATATATCCGGAAACGGTAAATGCCTCATCAGTCTGGTTGATTTGCACGGAAAAGTTGTGAGTGCTTACACGAAAAACTATTACGATGGTGTCGAATGGTCGTTCGAAGCTTCCGGGCTTGCTCCGGGATTGTATTATCTCGAATTGCAGTTCGATACGGGAACAAAAATCACAAAAAAAATCAGCATTCAATAATTCATTATGAAATCCAACAAAGAAAAAGGAGCCATAAAGAGCAGGCTGCGCGGAGCCTACTTTACTTCGAGTATCTCGGTGTCGCTGGTGCTATTTCTGCTGGGCATTATCGGGCTGCTGGTGCTCAATGCCAAAATGATTTCTGATTATGTAAAGGAAAACATCTGTTTTACACTGATATTGAAAGAAGACATCAAGGAACCGGATATTAAGAAATTTCAAAAAACACTCGATACATACGATTACATCAAATCAACCGAATATATTACCAAGGAAAAAGCTGCGGAAATCATGAAAAACGATTTGGGCGACGACTTCGTGCAAACCCTGGGCTATAATCCGTTGCTGCCTTCGATTGATGTTTATCTCGATGCCGGATATGCCAACCCCGACAGTCTGGTGGCCATCGAAAAGAAATTTAATTCCTATACCGATTATGTAAAAGAGGTTTCATATCAAAAAAATCTGGTGCATTTGATTAGCGAAAATGTAAGTAAGATTAGTTTGTTTCTTTTAGTTTTCAGCGTATTGCTGATGCTTGTATCGTTTGCCCTGATTAACAACACCATACGCTTAATGGTTTACTCGAAACGCTTCTTAATAAGAACCATGCAACTGGTGGGTGCCACAAAGGGTTTCATCCGGAAACCATTTCTGCTGAGTGGCCTGTATCAGGGCATTGCCAGTTCGATGGTAGCCATTATCCTCTTGACGGTGATGATATACTTCTCATCGTCTCAACTTAAAGAAATCATAAATGTGGAGGATTATTATAAAATTATTGCCAGCCTTTACCTAATTGTATTATCTTTGGGCGTTATAATTTCGGTGACTTCTACCTATTTAGCAGTGAACCGGTATCTGAAAATTAAAACGTCAAATTTGTACTATTGATATGGCAACAAAAAAAGAAAACAAGGCACCCGAAAAGCCGGTCGATACCACGGGGTTTGTGTTGGCAAAACAAAACTACATTATTTTACTGATAGGTTTTTTGGTGATTGTTACAGGCTTTGTGCTGATGGCTGGTGGCGGAACTGACGACCCTGCTGTTTTCAGCGATAAAATTTTCAGTTTCAGGCGTATTACCCTGGCTCCCATTTTGGTAATTATTGGGTTTGCCATCGAAATATTTGCAATCATGAAAAGGCCTTCCGAACGCAAAGACGAAAGCGGAAACGCGGCAAAATAATCAATAACAAGCAATCATGAACTGGTATGAAGCGCTTATCCTTGGGATTATCCAGGGACTTACCGAATTTTTACCTGTCAGCAGCAGCGGTCATCTCGAAATAGGGAAAGCCCTGTTTGGTATCAGCGGCAGCGAAAACCTTAATTTTTCGATTGTGGTGCATGGTGCTACGGTTTTGAGTACAATTCTCGTACTTCGGCACGAAATACTCAAACTACTCACCGGGTTGTTTAAGTTCAGGATGAACGAAGAAACCATATATGTGCTAAAAATCGCTATTTCGATGATACCTGTGCTTTTGGTGGGCATTTTGTTCAAAGACATAATTAAAACCCTGTTCGATGGTTCTGCCATGTGGTTTATCGGAGCTATGCTGCTCGTAACTGCCCTTTTGCTGTGGCTTACAACCATCATTAAACCCAAAGAAAAACCCCTTACCTACTGGAGGGCTTTACTTATTGGCGTTGCTCAGGCAATTGCTGTTGTTCCGGGAATCAGCCGTTCGGGAGCTACCATTGCCACCGGGCTGATGTTGGGAACCCGTAAAGAAGAAGTTGCCAAATTTTCGTTTCTCATGGTGTTAATTCCTATATTGGGAGAAAACTTTCTCGACCTCATGTCAGGAAGTTTTTCAAATAATGCTTCGTTACCGGTGTCGAGTTTACTCATCGGATTTATTGCAGCTTTTGTTACCGGGTGGTTTGCCTGCAGTTTTATGCTCCGCATCGTAAAGCGGGGTAAGCTCATTTGGTTTGCCATCTATTGCACCCTGGTCGGAATATTAACTATCTTGTTTCTATAGCACACAATGCAGATTTTCGACGGAAATAACGTAGATTTTTTTGAGGGACAACTCATTGTGGTAAACAAACCCCTGGGATGGACATCGTTTGATGTGGTCAACAAAATCAGACACCTTTCGTGTAAGCAATATAAAGTCGATAAGCTTCGTGTGGGGCATGCCGGCACCCTAGATCCTATGGCAACGGGAGTGTTACTTATCTGCACGGGAAAATACACCAAATCAATCGATCTGTTGCAGGATGGTAATAAGGAATATATTGCCGGTTTAAAATTCGGAGTCACTACCCCCTCATACGACAGCGAAACCGAGGAAGATGAAAGCTTTGCCTGGGAACATATCACACGCACCTTATTTGAAGAAAAACTGCTTCAGTTTACCGGTGATATTGAGCAAATACCGCCCTTATTTTCGGCTGTAAAACTCGACGGAAAAAGAGCCTATAAAATTGCACGGAAAGGCAGAAACCCCGAAGTAAAAACCCGGAATGTACGAATCGATTCCATTGCCATAGAACATTTTGAGATGCCATTTGTTACTATACGTGTAAAATGCAGCAAAGGCACCTATATCAGGGCATTGGTCCGCGATATTGGCGAAGCACTCGGCAGCGGAGCGTATTTAACACGCTTAATTCGCACACGTTCAGGCAATTATTCGCTCGAAAATGCGTTGGATATTGACGAAATTGAAAATATTATCAGGAATTTGTAACCTTTTTGTAACTAATCAGGTATAAAAGAAAGTTTTTTACACATTATGAAACTATCACAATTTAAGTATGTTTTACCGGAAGAACTGGTAGCGCTGCATCCGGCCGACAATCGTGACGAATCGCGTCTGCTGGTATTACACCGCAAAACCGGAGAAATCGAGCACAAAAATTTTAAAGATATTAAAGACTATTTCGACGATGGCGACGTAATGGTTTTTAACAATACCAAGGTATTCCCTGCCCGGTTATATGGCAATAAGGAAAAAACCGGTGCACGCATCGAAGTATTTTTGCTGAGGGAGCTGAACAAAGACCAGCGCTTATGGGATGTTTTGGTAGATCCTGCACGCAAAATCCGTATCGGAAATAAGCTGTACTTTGGCCCCGACGATTCTCTGGTAGCCGAAGTTATTGATAATACCACCTCTCGGGGTCGGACCCTACGGTTTCTTTTCGACGGACCGTATGATGATTTCAAAAAAACGCTGTATCAATTGGGAGAAACGCCCCTGCCGAAATTTATCAAAAGGCCGGTGGAAGAAGAAGACGAACACCGCTATCAGACCATTTTCGCCCAGCATGAAGGAGCCGTTGCCGCACCCACTGCCGGAATGCACTTCAGCCGTGAACTGATGAAACGCCTCGAAATTATCGGGGTCAATTTCGCATTTGTTACCCTGCACGTTGGACTCGGTAACTTCAGGCATGTTGATGTGGAAGACCTGACTAAGCACAAAATGGACAGTGAACAGATTTTGATTTCGGAGGACGCTGTAAATATTGTGAACGAAGCCAAATTGAATCAAAAGCATGTTTGTGCAATTGGCACAACGGTATTGCGCACCCTCGAAAGTTCGGTGACAACGAACCAAATGCTAAAACCTTACGACGGCTGGACAAACAAATTTATTTTTCCACCCTATGATGTTCAGGTTCCAACCCGTCTGGTCAGCAATTTTCACCTGCCATACACCACCCTACTTATGATGGTGGCCGCTTTTGGCGGATACGACGAAGTAATGAATGCGTATAAAATTGCCATTAAGGAAAAATACCGTTTTGGCACTTACGGCGATGCTATGCTAATTATCTGATGCATGGTTTTGACCAAACACAAAAACCGGTCCGGCTATAGGTTCAGATCGGTTTTTGTTTTTTGTGGCTACAATAGAATTACTATATTCACTTGAACCGAATAAAAACAAAAAGTCTTTGCATTTGTTGTAATCAAAAAACCTATCACCATGTTACTCAAAGGGAAAAAAGGAATAATATTCGGCGTTCTCGACGAAAACAGTATCGCATGGCATGTCGCCCGACGTTCTGTTGAAGAAGGGGCAATGCTGGTTCTCAGCAATACCGAAATGGCACTTCGGCTGGGAAAAACCGATGAACTTGCACAACTGATCAATGCTCCGTTTATTGCCGCTGATGCAGTTGATACCGCCGATATCGAAAATCTGCTTACCGAAACGATGAAGTATTTTGGCGGAGAAATAGATTTCATTCTGCATTCAATTGGCATGTCGCCCAACGTAAGAAAACAAAAACCCTACTACGACCTCGACTACTCCTATTTCGAAAAAACCCTGGATGTGTCGGCTCTCTCCTTACACAAAATATTACAATCGGCATGGAAACTCGACGCCCTTAACACGCATGCATCGGTGGTAGCACTCAGCTATATTGCAGCACAACGCACATTTTCGGGCTATGGCGACATGGCCGAAGCCAAGGCACTGCTCGAATCGGTGGTACGCAGTTTCGGTTATCACTATGGAAAACGCAAAAAAGTGAGAATCAACAGTGTGTCGCAGGCCCCAACTCAAACAACAGCGGGTAGTAGCGTTGGCGGATTTGCAAACCTGTATGCCTTCAGCGATAAGATGGCTCCCCTGGGTAACCCCGATGCTTCAGCCTGTGCAGATTTCTGTGTAACACTATTCAGTGATTATACCCGGGGAGTGAGCATGCAAAATCTTTTTCATGATGGGGGCTATTCGAGCATGGGCATGGGTGAAACCCTGATGGATGATATTAAAAACTGTATCACAGGCGAAAAACCTCTTTAATTTAACCATAATTTCTATCTGTTTTTTAGTATATTTCGCCTGAAAAATCAAGGTGAAATGATAACGAAAACCTCCATAAAAAACTGGGCAAGCGACGACAGACCCCGCGAAAAAATGATACAGAAGGGAACCGCAGCACTTAGTGATGCAGAACTTATAGCCATTCTGTTGCGTACAGGAAGCCGCGATAAGTCAGCAGTTGAGCTGGCCCGCGAAATACTGGAATCGAGCAGCAACAACCTGAATCTTCTCGGAAAGAAAAGCATCTCTGAGTTCCGAAAAATAAAAGGTATTGGTATGGCCAAGGCCGTCGAAATTGCGGCTGCACTGGAACTGGGTCGTCGCCGGAAAATGTCGGAAATTATCGAAAAGCCTTCGATAAGGAGCAGCGCTGATGCTTATCAACTTTTTGAACCTTTGGTGGCCGATCTGTCGCATGAAGAATTCTGGGTAGCCCTGCTCAACCGTGCCAACCATGTTACCGATACTTTCCGCCTTAGTCAGGGTGGTACAGCAGGCACTGTGATGGATGTAAAAATTATCATGAAACGGGCTCTTGAACAATTGGCTCACGGCATAATCATTTCGCATAATCATCCCAGCGGCAATCGCCAGCCCAGCGATGCCGACCGCAACATTACCCGCAAACTGGCCGAAGCTGCAAAACTGTTCGACATACAACTACTCGATCATATTGTGGTAGCCAACCATAGTTACTACAGTTTTGCCGATGAAGGTCAATTATAAACTTTTTGTTTTTAAATAAGTATATTTGCCTGATGATTACGGTTCTGGCAGATACAATCAATCCCCGTGTAGCCTATGCTGTTTCGCTGGTTCTGAAACAGGTACTGCATGTGGAATACCATCTTACCAATTCTCCCGTTGAAGTTACCGGATATTGTATCAATTATTCACATCATCGGGTTGATGGTGCTCTGTGCATCGCACAGCACAGTTTACTCACCGAAAACAACATTCAGGCTATTGACCCGGAAGTAAGCCTTTGGCGCGGGTTACCCGTTTTTTTTGATACCGATGCATCACAACAAATACCTTTCGATATTTTTGCCGCATCGTTTTGGCTGGCAACGCGCTATGAGGAATATACCTGCGAAATTACCGACAATTTCGGACGCTACCCTGCACATATGAGCCATGCCTTCCGTAACCAATATCTTGAAAAACCAGTGATAAACCTTTGGGCTGCCGAGTTGAAAAAAGAAATGCAGCAACAATTCGGTGAACTAAATATTCCACAACCCGAATACCGCTTTGTCCCTACCGTCGATATCGACAGTATGTTTAAATACCAGTACAAGGGTTTTTTGCGCAACTTTGGTGGTTTTTTCCGCGATTTATTTCACCGGGAGTTCACATTGTGTACACAACGAATTAAGGTATTGACAGGAATAGAAAAAGACCCCTGGGATATTTTCGACAATATCATTGCCCTGCACCGAACCCATGGGTTGTATCCCTTGTTCTTTGTGTTGTGCGCCAAAAAACCGGGTAAATACGATAAAAACATTTCTCCTTCGAAAAAAATATTTTTTACACGCTTACAGGAATTAAAAAAACAGCACCGCATCGGAATTCACCCTTCGTTTCAGGGACATTTTGAAGATGCGGCCTGGGAAAACGAAACCAACATACTTCGCAAACTGTTGCAACAACCTGTTTACGAAGCCCGGATGCACTATCTGAAGATACAGATTCCACACACATACCGCGAATTAATTCGGATGGGGGTTGAGTTCGATTTCAGCATGGCCTATGCCGGGGCACCCGGTTTCAGGGCGGGATTGTGTTCCCCGTTTTTCTTCTATGATCTGGCCAACGAAACCGAAACCAACCTGAGTGTGGTTCCCCTTGGAATTATGGATGTAAGCATGAAAAAATATTTAAAGCTCAGCCGCAACGAATCGATAGCACTGGTCGACAGGATGGTTGACACCGTAAGAAATTGCGGAGGCGTGTTCGTAAGCCTATGGCATAACGAAAGCTTTGCCGAAGACAGCGACTGTAATCGTGTTTACGAACACTTACTCGAAAAGGCCCGATAGATGAATCTGCAATACCTCACCCATAACACCATCGACCGGCAAGCCTGGGATGCCTGCGTTGCAGAATCACCGATTCCCATGATTTATGGAACCACTGCTTTTCTCGATGTAACGGCACCCAATTGGGATGGTATCGTTGCCGATAACTACCGTACGGTAATGCCGGTTCCCCACCGGAAAAAAATGGGGATTCACTACGCCTTCAGACCTGTGCTTACCCAACAATTGGGCGTATTTGGCAAACAAGCTGACCATGTTGAAACGGTACAACAGTTTATTGATTTTTTGAGTTTACATTTTCGTTTTGCCGAAATACCGTTAAATACGACAAACCCGGCAACCGGACGCATATATGGTACCGGTGTAACACACTATTTAGCCTTGGATGAAAGTTTTGAAACCATTTCGAAAAGTTTTACCATCAACCACCGGCGTAATATCAGCAAAGCACAAAAAGCAGGTTACATTTTTGCAGAACACATGCAATTTGATGACCTGCAGACAATAGTTGCCGAAAGCCCCGAAGAATGGATAAAAGCCATTGATAAATCGTATGCTCACGAAATGCTTATGGCTATAGAGATACTCATTAACAGGAAAGTAGCACGCTTGTTTGCCATAAATAATCCACAGGGAGTTCCGGTTGCCATGGCACTCTTTTCGGAATACAACAATCAGCTGAACTACCTATTCGGTATTTCGAACCACGAAGGAAAACAAAACCGTGCCATGTTCCTGATGTTCAGCAGTATAATCGAGATGTATTCCGGCACCGGAAAACAACTTGATTTTGAAGGGTCCGAAACCGAAAGTATTGCCCGCTTTTTCAGAGGGTTCGGTGGACTGCCGGCAAATTATGCGAAAATCAGAATTAATCGCTTACCTGCGGTAGTAGGATTTTTGAAAAACAAAAAAAAGTAGTATTATTACTTCATCATAAAAACACACACTATGAAAATAGTAAACCTGGGGGGAAAGGGGACACTGCTCGACCAATTTCTGGCAGAAATTCGCGATGAGGCCATACAGTTGGATCGTATGCGTTTTCGTAAAAATCTGGCACGAACTGCAAACATTTTTGCTTACGAAATCAGCAAGGCATTGCCTTTTAATGATGAAGAAATTCAAACTCCGCTTGGAGTAGCCATTGTACCAACCATGAAGGAACAACCGGTAATTGCTTCGGTTTTACGTGCGGGATTACCTATGCACGAGGGTTTCCTGTCGTTTTTCGACCATGCCGATTCGGCTTTTATTGCCGGATACCGCAAATACGAAAAAAACGAAACTTTCGATATACAAATCGATTACATCACTTCGCCCGGAATCGAAAAACGTTTTCTGATAATCTGCGATCCGATGCTGGCTACAGGTCAAAGCATGGAGCTCACCTACAAGGGTATGCTGAAACATGGCAAACCCAAACACACCCATATTGCAGCACTCATTGCCAGCAAAGAGGGTATTGAGCACCTCCAGAAATATCTTCCCGACAACGAAGTAACCATTTGGGTGGCAGCCATCGACGACGAACTTACGGTGAAATCGTATATTGTACCCGGTCTGGGCGATGCCGGCGATCTGGCATTCGGATCAAAAGAGTAAGAAATAATCATAATTTTGAGCAAAATTTAGTAAAATGAAGAAAACCATTATTATTACCGGTGGGGCGGGATTTATCGGTTCGCATGTAGTGCGCCTGTTTGTAAATCAATATCCCGACTATCTGATTGTTAATCTCGATAAACTTACCTATGCCGGAAACCTTGCCAACCTGAAAGATATTGAAGCAAAACCGAATTATCGTTTTGAGCGCGCCGATATTGTTGACGGCGATGCCATCATGAATATTTTTGAGCAATATCGCCCCGATGGTGTAATACATCTGGCCGCCGAAAGTCATGTTGACCGAAGCATTTCGAACCCCACCGAATTTATTTTTACCAATATTGTAGGAACTGTAAACCTGCTGAATGCTGCCCGACATATCTGGCAGGGAAATTCTGAAGGCCGCCGGTTCTATCACATTTCTACCGACGAGGTATATGGTTCGCTGGGCGATGAAGGCTTTTTCACCGAAGAAACCGCCTACGATCCGCGCTCGCCCTATTCGGCATCGAAAGCCAGCAGCGACCATTTGGTAAGGGCTTATCACCATACCTTCGGGCTTCCGGTGGTTGTGTCGAATTGCTCGAACAATTACGGACCCAATCATTTCCCCGAAAAACTGATTCCACTGGCCATCAATAACATAAAAAACATGAAACCCATTCCGGTGTATGGCAAAGGCGAAAATGTACGCGACTGGCTCTATGTGCTCGACCATGCCCGTGCTATTGATACCATTTTCCATCATGGGAAAAACGGAGAAACCTATAATATCGGTGGTAACAACGAGTGGAAAAACATTGATTTAATACGACTTCTCTGCAGTATTATGGACAATAAACTGGGTCGTGCCCCGGGTACCGGCGAATCGCTGATTACCTTTGTGAAAGACCGTGCCGGACACGACCTGCGTTATGCCATTGATTCCACAAAATTACAACAGGAACTCGGATGGAAACCATCGTTGCAATTCGAAGAAGGACTGGAACGCACGGTGGATTGGTATCTGGCAAACGAAGAATGGCTTAGCAACATTGTTTCGGGTGATTATATGCAGTATTACGTACA
>Ga0116149_1001293_pt1 | contig 30449 bp, 27 predicted proteins | sample AD_UKC057_MetaG_FD_89787 | JGI IMG/M metagenome (GOLD analysis project Ga0116149, IMG submission 89787) | Active sludge microbial communities of municipal wastewater-treating anaerobic digesters from USA - AD_UKC057_MetaG | ecosystem: Engineered > Bioreactor > Anaerobic > Digestate | place: USA...
GGCGGCAGGCGGCAGGCGGGATGCTGGACACGGTAGCGGGACATAAAGTGTATGCGCCCGCTAAAAATAATACTCAAATCCTGCGGTTATGCAGTTTCTGATTTCTGTTCCCTTTGCATTTTTCAACCAGGTTTCGTATTGCAAAGCGGCTTCGGCATCGACTGCAGCCTTATCCGCGTCGTTCAGCTTGTTAGCATCCTCGACCTCGTAATCGAATCCGGCATAGGTATAAATCGATTTCGAAACGCCGGGATTAATATCAATTTCAAAGCGGTACCCGAGCTTGAAGACCATGTAACCGCCTGTTTTCAATACGGGCAGCCTGCACAGGGCGTTGAAACCGGTCTGCACTCGGTGGCGAATTGTATTCTGCTTCATGAAGGGATTCGAGTAGAAAAAGGCATGGCCAACGTCAGAAGCAGAATTGTTGTTGATCGATCCGTCCGAAAGATAGACACCCTCTTTGATAAGATATTCGCGCACCCATTTTTGTTCGAGACCTTCGTTCACATTTCCATGACGAGTATACATGCCAACCAGATCGATGTCGAAGTCTTCGAGGGGCCGCAGGGTAATTTTCAAGTTAAGACGATCCGAATTCGGTTCAAGCGATGCCCCGAATGATGCGCCGGCATGGGTATAATTCTGATAATTGATCTGGGCCAGGGTCTCTTTGTCGCTCCCGATCCGATGAGTATAGGTATAGGGCATAACTGCCGTATAGTCGAGCGAAACATGCGAAACTATTCCCGACCGTACAGGTGCCCAGGATGCTCCTACCTGCGCACTGAATCTGAGCTTGGTGTCAAAATCCAGCTTTACCAGATCGTTGAAGCTCAGGTCGTCGGCATAAAACACTGCATCAAGCTTGAGCCCGTCAACCGGACGGCCAGAGAACATGAGTCCAAGCCAGCTGCTGTCTGCGAACCCATAGAGGCCTTGCGTTATCATGAAGGGAGTAAACGGAAAAAGATACGCAGGATCAAACCGGTTTCCATACACGACAGATTCCAGCAGAGATGCTGAAAATCGCTCGAACGGACGGAATTCCAGGGAGTGGACAACCAGATACTTTTCGGGATACAGAGTCGTGTTGTTGTCGCTGATCACATTGGCAACGCTGGTAGCGCTGAGCGAATACAGGGAAAAATTGAAGGCCCAAAGGTCCCGGTCGACCAGGAAATTCGCCTGTCCCGTGTGCAGAGCCTGAGGCCCTGCAATGACGCCGTTCCGATAGAATGGGCCCCAGGACGCACGCATCAGGCCGGTTGAAAGGTAGGTATCCGGGGTTCCGACAGCCATAGCGGTGTTGATCGAAGGAAGCATCCATAAGTGACCGATTTTTGCATTATCTTCCAGAACATCTTTCGCGGAAGCATCTCCGGCTGTAAGAATTTCATCGTCCGGGAGCTTGTTGATTGCCCACACATCGACAGATGCAGACGCGGAAAGAAGCGGGCTCGCAAGATAGTTCAGATCGTACGACAGAGCTGCTCCAATCTGTTTATTGCCGGAATTGACATCCAAAGCCGCTTCGGATTTTCCTCCGAAAGTTGCGGTACGCGAAAAAAAGCGACGATAGTGCGCATCAGCGATGGCGCGTTGAACAGGATCACCTTTTTCCATCACCGATTCAAGAGCCGGTTTTATTACCTGCAGAGGATAGGGACGCGCATGGGGCAGGTTTTTCACCAAGCCAAGAGTCTCCCAACGCTCCAGATCGGCATAGAAGAAATCGTGAATGTCGGCTGCAACCTGCGCATACACAGAAACCGCACTCAAAAAGAGAACCGCCAGCATTACTTTTTTCATTGTATCACCCCGTGTGCATGTATCATGCAAAAACAATTACTGGAGCCGATTTTAAAAGTCGGTTGCTTTTGAAATCGGCTCAGTATGGTTTTGCGTTTCAGGCTCACCGAATCCGTGACTCAGTTCGAGGCCTGTTGTAGATAAATTCTGCTATATCATCCAGCCCGTTTATCGGACGAATTCGCTCAACATTTTTCTGAACCTGCTCCAATGCTTCCGGATTCCCGAGCAGGGAAACCGCTTTTTGAATAATGAGTTCCGGTTTTCTGATCAGCCAGCCGGCACCGTTGTAAACCGTATACAGCACATTGCCAAGTTCCTGCCCGCGAATAAAGGTCGAAAAAATAACCGGTTTTCCGGCAGCGAGGGTTTCCATCAACAAAGATGCCCCTCCTTTGGTGATAACGCAGTCGGCTATATTAAGCAGATTATGCATGAAATCAACGAATCCGAATACCATAATATTGGCAACTGCGGTATCGTGTACAATTTTTTCCGCACGGCGCTTGAGTCTGAGGTCCCTTCCGCATACGACCAGGAGAAACATGTCCGGCGAGGCTTTCGCAAAACAGGAGACGATCTTGTCGGCACCTTTCAGCCCTTCCCCGCCCCCGGCAATCAGCAGGACTTTTTTCCCCTCTGGTATTCCCAGTCTTTTTCTGAACAGCGCAGATTCCTCTGCAGTCGGACGAGTGCTGTTTTCCCGCGAGAGAATGAACGGAAAATGATAAATTCGGTCTGCCGGGAATCCCCACCGATTGACGGCCTCATCCCGCAACTTCCGGGAAAAAACGACCAGATCGGTATTCTTTTCGTAAAACCATAAAGCGTGGGCGGTAAACGGGTCCGTGACAATGGTAATCAGGGGGATTGCCGGATCGACCCGATTGATCGCGTTCCGGGTCATCAGTATAAGCACTTCATGCAAGCAGACCACCTTTGTGATCCGCTCGGTCCGGAGAAAATTTGCAAGATAAGACACGCCCTGCAGCGATATCAGATAATTACCGAATTCGATACTGGGAGCGCATTGCGTAAAACGATAAAAAGTCACATAGGCACTTTCGAACGCATTGGAAGTAAGTCGGTAACCGTCCTCAAAGAAAAATCGGGAATACCGCATGTGTTCGCTGAAACCTTTTTTTAGGAACGACTGCACGTTTCCCGGATATCGTTCTTCCATGGCACCGGCAAGTGCCCGCGCAGGTGAAACATGTCCGTATCCGGTGTCAAGATACAGAAACGCTATCCGTTCTCCAGTCATCCGCGCACCCTGTGTGCACTGATAGTTTCGGTATAAATTGCTTGCAGTTTCCCGGCCATAGTATCGATAGTCCAGGATTTGGAATGCTCGCGCGCATCAGCGGCTTTCGCGGCGTACAGATCCGGATCACGAAGCAAATCGCGAACACGGGAAGAAAACTCATGTTCATCATGACTGACCATAAAGCCGCCGTTGTCCCCGCCCATCACTGTCAGAGTCCCCATCGCACCGATAGCAACGACTGGTATTCCCGAAAGCATCGCTTCTATGGTTACGAGCCCCTGCGTTTCAGTTACCGACGGAAATACAAAAATCGAAGACATCGCATACGCGAGAGACAGATCCTTTCGATCCAGGTATCCAGAAAACACACAGCGATCTGAAAGACCGGCAGCTGCGGCTTCGTCTTCGAAGATGCTGAGATCGGGACCGTTTCCAACGATCAATAGTACCGTATCCGGAAATTCCCGGAACACGTCCGGCAAAGCCCTGAACAAAAAAGAAATATTCTTTTCTTTCCCGATTCTTCCGGCAAAAAGAAGTATGCGTTTTCCGGCAAGAACAGGATACTTGGCATCCATACCGGCGCGGAATTCGCGGACGGATTCGGGAGAATTGGCGAACATCGCCGGGTCTATTCCGGTAGGCAACAGATACACCGGTTTTTTGATTTTATATTTGACAAGGACATCCTGAATCTGCCTGGAAGGCGCAATAACCGTATCAGAACGGGACGCCATGTTCTTGATTATACGGCGGGCGAAAAAACGGAGCAGAAACTCGGGTACATGGGGAATGTAGTTGACCGCATAATCTTCCCACAGGGTATGAAAGGTGTACACAATTGGAATGCTATTGATTTTTCCGTAGTAAAAGCCGAACTCTCCGATCACAAACTCGGAATTGACATGGATAATATCGGGTTTGAACACATCGAGCTGTTTCGATACCCAAAACCATTTATGGAATTTTGCAACCCGGTCTTCTTTCGATATCGGCAGCGGATACGATGGAACTCGCAATACAACGGGATCGGTATCTGTATCGCGCTTGTCCATGACAGGGTTGGACATACGTTGAATCGCCTGACTGTCCGGATAAAACGAACAGATGACAACAACCTTGTGGCCGGCTCTGATCAGAGCCCGTGAAAAGGACTCGACCGACACGGTCACTCCGTTCACCCGGGGCCAATAAGCGTCAGTGCACATTACGATGTTCATTCAGTCAAGACTCCTTGTACCATGCCTGCGGGATTGCAGAAAATCTGGCGTATGAACAACCGCTCCATACGCAGGTGCATTGTATCACATTATTGAACCGGATGGGAATTCGCGGTATTATGAAGGCCAATGACTGCAGAAGACAAGAAACAGCTGTATACTTTTTTAACCACTGTCGAAGACTGGATTAACGGCTACAAGACTGCCAGCCAGGACGTACAATTCGCAGACGACATCGATTTATCCCGTGGATTCGCCTCTCTTGGAGAAATCGCCGAACAGGTTGCCTCCTGCAAAGCATGTCGCCTTTCCTTGAACAGAAGCCTGGCAGTGCCTGGAGAAGGTCCAGCTGGAACGGAACGCATTCAGGTGGTTGTTATCGGAGAAGGCCCCGGAGCCGACGAAGACGCAAGCGGCAGGCCCTTTGTGGGCAAAGCAGGGCAGCTTCTGGACAAAATGCTCGCCGCGATCTCGCTTTCGCGCTCCGAAAACTGCTTTATTGCCAACATAGTCAAGTGCCGGCCTCCGCAGAACAGGGAGCCTTCTCCCGATGAGGCAGCTACCTGCCTGCCGTTCCTGGAAGCTCAGATCGCGCTTGCCAATCCCCTGCTTATTCTTGCGCTTGGAAGAACAGCAGCGCAGACTCTTCTTGGCACCCCAGAGGGCATCACCATGCTCCGCGGCCGTTTTTACGACTACCGCGGCATCCCTGTCCTTCCGACCTACCATCCGAGCGCGCTGCTTCGGGACGAAGCGCTCAAGCGTCCCGCCTGGGAAGATCTGAAGCTTTTCAGGGCCGAACTCGACCGGTTGATCAGCGGAGACCGGTAATGGCCCGCTGGGTTGAAGTACTCCTGAATGTGCCCGTACACCAGTCTTTTACGTATCGAAATCCCGGAACGCCCGGCCAGGAGATTCTGACAGGCAGGCGGGTCGAAGTCCACTTCGGATCGAGGAGAATGATCGGCTATGCAGTCGACGATTCGGACGAACTGCCGGCACATTTTCCGCTCGCCGAGGATGCGGTCAAACCGATTGTCCGCGTAGTCGACGCCGAACCGGTGTTCGGCAAAGACCAGATAGAACTGTCCCGCTGGATTTCCGCCTTTTATCTGTGCGCTCAGGGCGAAGCACTCGGTGCTATGCTGCCCGCGGGGAAACGGGAGAGCGAAACCGGCGGCATAGCCTTTGACGATGAAGATTTTTCAGCCTCCAGGGCGGTTCTGTCCGACGAACAGGCAGCGGCCGTAGGGGGAATTACCGAAACCGCTGATGCCCGTCCGGTATATCTGTTCGGTGTAACCGGTTCGGGAAAAACAGAGGTGTTCCTCCAGGCAGCCGAAGCCGTGCTTGCACAGGGACACAGCGTTATCTATCTTGTTCCGGAAATATCGCTCACCCATCAGGTCGTGGAATCCGTGGTCCAGCGGTTCGGAAACCGGTCCGCAGTGCTCCATTCAGGACTCGCCGGAAGCAAAAAGCTTGCGGAATGGATGCGCATCATGCGGGGCGAAGCGTCCGTGGTTGTCGGAGCCCGAAGCGCGATTTTTGCTCCAGTTCAGAATCTGGGCCTTGTCATTATCGATGAAGAGCACGATCAGTCCTACAAATCGGGTACAACTCCCCGGTATCACGCGCGGCAAGTCGCCATGCACCGTTGCGCGCTCGCCCGATGCCCGCTGGTTATGGGAAGCGCGACGCCTTCCCTTGAAGCCTGGCATCAAATTAAAAGCGGTTCGATTCGCATGCACAGCCTGACAAAACGCTTGTCCGGAGGCGCTCCGCCGGAGATGAGAATCGTCAGTCTTGGCGGATCGACGGGAGCCATCTCTGCAGAGCTTGCCAAAGAAATTCGGGAAACCAAAGAAGCAGGACGCCAGTCCATCCTGTTTTTGAATCGGCGGGGCTTTACCCACTTTTTTAGATGCGCTACCTGCGGCTTTGAACTGAAATGCAAAAACTGTTCCGTTCCCCTGACCTGGCATCGGCAAATCGGCGTCATGAAATGCCACTACTGCGGCTGGCAGCTTTCCCCGCCGTCCAGCTGCCCCGAATGCGGCTCCCTGGACGTAGGTTACGCCGGGTTCGGCACCGAGTTTATCGAAGACGAAGTGAAAAAGACCTTTCCGGACTGCTCAGTCCGCAGGGTAGATACCGATTCACTCACTGCAAAAGGCGAACTGAAAAAAGCCCTTGACGAATTTAGAAGCGGCAAAACCGATATTCTGCTCGGCACGCAAATGGTTGCAAAGGGGCTCAATTTCCCTGGAGTCAGACTGGTCGGCATTGCCCTTGCTGATACAGGCCTGCACATGCCGGATTTCCGCGCGGCGGAGCGCACGTTTGCGCTGATTGTGCAAGTCGCGGGCCGTGCCGGGCGTTTCTTCCCGGACGGACGGGTGCTTATCCAGACCTGGAGCAAGAATCATCCAGCCATCCAGTATGCCTGCCGCTCCGATATTGAAGGATTCTATGAATGGGAGCTTGCCCAGCGAAAGGAGCTTGGATTTCCGCCTTTTACACGACTGATACGCCTGGTATTTCGCAGCAAGAATCCGGAGGTTTCGCGAACCGGAGCAGAGGGGGCGGCACACATTATTGCAGAAGAACTCGGACAGAACGGCGAGCTTATGGGACCGGCCGAATGTCCGATCGGCATGATTTCCGGAAACACACGGTGGCACATTATCCTCAGGGGAGAAAAACTTCCCCCGCTTGCCCGAGCGGTCAAACGGTTTCTTGTGGCCTACAAGCCGCCGGCCTCCTTGTACATAGAGACCGACGTCGATCCTTCAAGCCTGCTGTAGTTCAGCCAGGAAAATGCTCAGCTCTCCCACCCCGGATACCGGACGTTCCACAGAAAAAGCCCGTCTCCAGGCGCAGTCGGACCAGCTTCTTTTCGGTTTCCGGATTCAAGCCGCCGGCGAAACTCCTGCACAGACGCATGAATGGAATCGAGATGAATCAACGTTCCCGTTATTGAGCGAACCATGCGCCACAGAAATGCGTTTGCAGTAATCTCGAACACGAGCTTCTCGCCTTCCGGATAAAACGAGGCGCCGTACAGATACCGGGTTTTTGACGAGCTCTGATCGCCGGCAGCGGCAAATGTCGAGCAGTCGATCTCGCCGTACAGGCTCCCGGCCATCCGGTTAAGCCGGGCAATGTCCGGCCATCTGCCCAGATGCCAGACATACGGAAGTTCATGCGCCAGAGGATGCTTGCCGCAATAAAAAAAAAAGCGATACGTGCGGGCAAGAGCGCTGTATCGTGCATGAAAATCCCGAGGAACTTCCCGGCTCGCCATAATCCGGACATCGCGGGGAAGCATGGAATTAAGGGCGGGAATAAAACGCTCCGCAGGAATGGATTCGATATCGGTATGGAAATTGGCTACCTGGCCTGCTGCATGCACGCCCGCATCAGTTCGGCCCGAACCGGACAGCGGAACGGTATGGCCATGCATCCGTGCAAGAGCTTTTTCGATTTCATCCTGAACAGTACGCTCGCCTCGGGGTACTTGACCGTTCTGCTTCTGCCAACCGGAAAAGCCCCGTCCGTCGTAGGAAACCGTCACTGCGATATTCCTCGTAGCCAGGCGTTCAGACTGTTCACTCGTCATCGTCTTCGACGCCGTCAAGTGCGGCTACGATCAAATCATACAGATTGCGCGCATGCTCAAGAAGCGGACCCGGCTTGTTTTTTGACGATTTTCCCAAACCAAACATTTTCGCGAGGGACCGCCGGTGATAGGTCAGGTGCTCTTTCCGCTTTACCGGATCGTTCTTCGAACCAAATTTAAGCTCCAGGAGGGCTGCGAGATATAACACTCCGTCGAACCCGTAATTCTTGTCAACATCTGGTCCGAACGACTTCAAATTCGCTATCATCTCCTGACCGTTCGTTTCGAGTTCGACTGCCCGCCGATAAAAAAAAAGGCTTTTGCGATAAAACACGTCAGAAATATAGGTGTAGTTTTCCTCGGGATATTTTTTTCCCAGTTCGGAAAAAAGCCAGGCTGCGCGAAGCGAGCACACCCCCTGCTTGATAGTCGGGGAAAACTTGGAGTCGACGTGCTCATAGCACAACATCGCAAGGTAATACGATGCAGCACCCTCGTTCAGCGTCCGGTTTTTTTGGAAATCGAGCGTCGGAAACAGATCCCGAACCGATTCATAGCGTTTTTCCATGTGTTCATAAATACGGTTGAGACTCTCCTTGTCCAGAATGCAAAAATCCTGGGGAAAGGCGGAATAGTGGCATTTGGGGCAGACCGTCATTGTATACACAAGCGGAAATATCTCCCCGTATTTGGCGGAAGGTTCATACAGGCGCCGCAGTTCATCAGTCAGTTTTCCGGCAATCATGCGTCCCCCGCCGGACATCAACTCTTCGCGCTTGAACTTGGTGCTGCAGATGGGACACAGCGTCTGATCCTTGGAATAAAACGTGAACGAAGGGTCTTTTTCGTTTTTCGTGCTCATTTCGGCACTCCTTCAATTACCACCTGGGCGAGCGCATTGTCCCGTTCGTGCGTAAGACTCAGGTGAATAATCTCGCCCCCGACTCTCCTGAATGCGTCCAGAGCGTTTCCGAACAGATGCATGCAGGGTTTGCCGTTGTGATTGTTCAATACAAGTATATTTTTGAGCGTAATCCCCGAAAGCCCCGTCCCGAGTGCCTTGCCAAACGCTTCCTTGGCTGCGAACCTGGCTGCAAGAGACAGAATTTCTCCGGACCCGCGGCTGCGCGCCGCTGCAAGCTCTTCCGGATGAAAATACCGCTCCAGAAGACCCGGAATCCGGTGCCACCGCTCGAGTCTGCTTACGTGTACCACATCAAGTCCTATTCCGACGATCATTCGCCTCTCCTCTGGATAACCACCTGCAATTCCCGGGGCGAACTGGTAATCGCCTCGAACTGGTCTGGTATGATAACCTGCACCGGCAGGGAATAGACGCCCGGCTCGGAAATATGTTCGCACAACACAGTCAGCGCGTTTGCTGCAAGCGTCAGGCCGGACAGCTCCTTCTGGGCACCCTTCAGCTGCAAAGATCCCGAAACAATAGAAGGAATAACCTCGAAGGACGCATCGAGATTTTCAAAATAAAAGGGAACATCCTCGAAATTTCTGATAAGCGTCGTCTGTTCGATATGTACCTGGAACACCACTTTGGAAGGGCCGGCTACCGACACCAGCGGATTCCGGTTGATCAGGGACACTTCGCCATTGAACGAAGCGTTGCGTCCGGAAAGCTCGATAGTTTCGGTTACCAGATCCAGAATTTTCTCCGATGCGGACCTGGGCCCGGAAACTTCAAGAACCGAAGGATTCACCGCATAGCCGATAAACTCGTACCCGGCTTCCGGGTAACCCTTGAAGCTCGGTGTAACCGGGACTTTCTTGATCACCTTGTGCTCGACCCGAAGCGTAATTTCCGCAGGATCGACCGACACTTCCAGAGGAGACACTTCAAGCGCTGTTCCGGAAAGCCGTGTCTGTATGCCGACCCGATACTCTCCCTCATTGGTGAAGCGCGAAAGATCGGCGAATGCAACAATATCCTGTTCGAGAATCGGATAAATCCGGTCGTTTTCGCCCCTGAGCGTAATTTTCACCGTTCTGGGATAGCTGCTCGCCGGGACCAGATCGCCATTGGTTTCAAGTCCGAGCGGAACCGAAAAATACCGTTCTTCCAGCGTACTCATGCGGTAAAACAAAAAGAGGAGCAAGGACAGGGCAAGACAGACAATTTTTGCGGGCCAGTTGACCAGAGCCTTTTCAGTCAAATTATTGATGTTCATGACTATCTTCCTCCGCATCAGCCGGTTCCGAACCGAGATCCAGCAGCTTTTCCAACTGATGAATAATCTCGGCCGAAGTCAGATCATAATACAGTTTCGAATCGTACGCGAGGCTGATCGCGCCGGTTTCTTCAGACACGATAAGAACGACCGCGTCAGTTTCTTCAGACATCCCGAGTGCCGCCCGGTGCCGGGTTCCAAAAGTTTTTCGTATATCCTGCTGCTCCGAAAGCGGCAAAAAACAGCCGGCGGCAGTAATATGGCCACCCTGGATTAGTACCGCACCGTCGTGAAGCGGCGTATCATGCCCAAATATCGTCACCAGAAGACTGGAAGAAAGATCGGCATTCAATCGGGTGCCGGTTTCGGCAATGTCCCGGAGCGTATTGCGCCTGACAAAGACCACAAGCATGCCGCGCCTTCGATTGGACAAAATTTCTGCAGCGGTGAGCACCGAATCAAGATGACTGTGCTTTGACCGCTTCCCTATTTTAAGCCAGTCGCTCTGGCCGATCTTCATGAATATCTTCCGGAGTTCCGGCTGAAACACAATCGCAACGCCGATCAACAGTCCCGGCGCAAGTATGTTCAAAAGCCACAACAGCGTGTTCAGCCTGAGCAGAAACGCGATCGCATAAATGATCAACAGAGAAATGGCGCCTTTCAGCAGCTGGACTGCCTGGGTTTTGACCAGAATCTGGTATGCCATATACAGGAGGAACGAAAGCACCAGAATGTCAAGAACAGGCTGTACCAGCGAATACAGCTCTCCAATGCGCTTAAGAAATTCCATCGGGCAGTGTCTCCTTCAGAACAGCAAGCATATCGCGCGTCTCGGCAACATCATGGACGCGAAGGATCGAAGCTCCGCCGAGCACAGAAACCAGATTCGCGGTCAGAGTTCCCGCAAGGCGGTCCGCAACCTCCCGCCCCGTCATATATCCGATGCAGGACTTCCGCGACAGGGCCATTAACACCGGAAAGCCGGTCGAAGCGAGAATACTCACTTCGCGGATGAGCGCGATATTGTCGGACTGTCTCTTTCCAAAACCGATGCCGGGATCAAGAATTATCCGGTCCTGCGCAATACCTTTCGAAACCGCAAAGGCTGCCCGTTCACACAAAAAAGCGCGCACTTCGGCAACCACATCCTGATACGCCGGAGCATCCTGCATGTGCGCCGGGATTCCTGCTTTGTGCATAAGAATCACCGGAATTCCCGCACTCGCTGCGACATCCGCAAGAGCAGGATCATCAGCAAGGGCAGAAATATCGTTGCATATATCGGCGCCTTCGTCCAAAGCTGCGCGCATCACCGCGGATTTTCGGGTATCAATCGAAATCGGAACAGACGAAATTCGCCTGATTTCCCGAACCAATGGAATAACTCGGGAAAGTTCCTCTGCTTCGCTCACATAGTCCGATCCGGGACGGGTCGATTCCCCTCCGATATCAATAATATCAGCGCCGGCTTCAACCAGGGCGAACGCCGATTCGGCGCCTGCGGCGGTGGACTGCGTCCGGCTGGACGCCCAGAACGAGTCGGGAGTGGCATTGACAATGCCCATGACAAACGCGGGAAGCTCGGTAGCGATTTCTCTGTCGGCAAGACGGAGGGAACGGCTCATAGAAACGGTACCGATCCCAAACCCGGATTCAGGACAGCTTCCAGTTCGGACAAGGCGGCACCGCTTTCGAGCAGGCGCACCGCGTCGCTGATATGGGCACTCGAAAGCCCGGCAGACGCCAGAATGTCCCGCCGGCTTCCCTGCGGGTAAAACAGCTCTCCGAACGCAAGGACTGCGGTGCGGACATCGGACCGGCGGGACCGAAGCAAAGATGCAAGCGCCTGTGCGATTCCTCCGGTTTGAATACCGTCCTCAACAATCACAATATTGCGGTAGGCAGAACAGGCCTGGAGAAAATGCCGTTCATCCACCGGTTTGATAAACCGGAGAAGATAGCAGTCGGCGGGAGTTCCTGCGCGCGCAAGGATATTGCAGGCTTCGTGAACTTCTCCGTACATGCCGCCAGTGCAGACGATCAGGGTGTCTGTTCCGTCCCGGTGCACAAATACGCCCCGACCTTTTTCAAGCGGCAGGGAGAAAGCGGCTTCTTCGGTCGGGCAGGCGCCTTTCGGATACCGAATAACAACCGGATGGTCCTGCTGTAAAGACCAGTCCATCATGGCATTCATTTCGTGCACGGAAGCCGGCGCCAGAATGGAAATACCGGGAACAGGACGCAAAAGAGATATATCGTACAGGCCCTGATGAGTTTCACCGTCGTCGGGAACAGGTCCAGCGCGATCGAGTGCAAAAACCACCGGCAGGTGTTGGAGCGCGACATCATGAATAACCTGGTCTACCGCGCGCTGCATGAACGTGCTGTAGATTGCGACAACCGGCTTCAATCCCCCGGCAGCGAGGCCTCCGGCAAAGGTAACAGCATGCTGTTCCGCTATGCCGACATCAAAAAAGCGGTCAGGATAGCGGTGCTGGAACGAAGCCAGGCCGGTTCCCTTGGACATGGCGGCGGTAATTGCCACGATTTTCGGATTTCGTTCCGCCTGGTCAATGAGAGAACGCGAAAAGGCTTCCGTAAAGCTGGTCGTATCAAATTTTTCCACCGTACCGTCGGAAATACAGAATGGGCCGATGCCGTGGAAGGTCGAAGGATCGTTTTCCGCAAGGCTGTAGCCCTTGCCCTTTTGGGTGATCACATGGACGACAACCGGCTTGTCAAGGTTCCGCACATCACGCAGGACTTTCTCCAGCTCTTCGATATTATGGCCATTAAGCGGACCGACATATTCGAAACCCAGATCGACGAACAGATTGTCGTTGAACAAAAGGCCTTTCAGACCGCGCTTGAACCGGAAAATACAACTAGCGATCGGATTTCCGGCTATCGGAACCTTTCGCACGATGCTATCGATGCGGTACTTGAGACGCTGATAGCCTGCGCCCATCGAAAGGCGGCTCAGATATTCGGAAAGGGCTCCGGTATTCGGGCTGATAGACATTTTGTTGTCGTTGAGAATCACAATAAGGCCCCGTGTATCCTGTCCGGCATGGGACAGCGCTTCCAGAGCCATGCCTCCGGTCAGCGCGCCGTCGCCGATTACTGCAACTACTTTTCCGGTATCGCCGGAAAGTGTTCGTGCGCACAACAAGCCATAGGCTGCAGAGATCGAAGTGGAGGAATGGCCGGTATCGAAGACATCGTGAGCGCTTTCTTCGCGTTTCGGGAAACCAGAAATACCGTCTTTCTTGCGGATAGAGCCGAACCGGTCGTACCGTCCGGTGAGCATTTTATGCGTATAGCACTGGTGGCCGACATCCCAGATAAAAGAGTCGTGGGGGCTGTCGAAAACACGATGCAGAGCAATGGTCAGTTCGACAACGCCCAGATTGCTGGAAAGATGACCACCGTTTGTTCCGACAACTTCAATTATTCGTTTTCTTATTTCGTTGGCCAGCTGGGCTAGTTCAGGCCTGCTCAACTTTCGTACATCCTCTGGCGAGGAAATTCCGGCCAATATGCTTGAGTTCATAGGAAAGAACTATAGCATACCTGAGCGGATTGCAAAAGCGGGGGATGGTTGCAATCTGCCGGAGCGGGTATGCGGATTGCAGCCGAACGAAAAAAAAAGACCGCAAACGCGACGCTTGCGGTCCTGTGGCATGAAGCGCTCTCGAGACAGCCAAATCAGCGATATCCGGTACGGATGTTGCCGAACTGCCGTTACCCGAAAATAACATTTCGGGCTCAGAAAAACGGAAACGCTTTCAGATAGCCCGAAACATATTATTTCTTCTTGTGCCGGTTTCTTCTCAGTTTTTTCTTGCGTTTATGCGTCGCGATCTTCTGTTTCTTTCTTTTCTTTCCGCAGGGCACGTCGGCACTCCTTTATCAATAGGTTCTGTAAGTATGCACAAATGAAATAAAACCGTCAAGTACCGAGAAAATTCGAAACAAGGCGGTGAATCCCCTGGTTGTCTTCTGCCGGAACGCGTACAACGCCGGGTATCGAGCGGATGAAGGTTTCCTGGCGTTTGGCGTATTTTTTGCTGTCCAGTACAATAGCATTCGCGATTGCGCCGGTATCGGCAGTCAGGAATTCATCGGCAGGACCGAAGAATTCCCGGTACCCGATTGCGCGCATTCCCGGATCGGAAGCGGTATACCCCGCATCGACAAGGGAGCGTACTTCGTCTGCCAGTCCGTCCAAAAACATACGCGCCACACGCTGCTCTATACGTTCGTACAGAATTGGGCGCGGACGATCGAGGAAGAGAACAAGAAAGCGGTATTCTTTTCTGAAACACGACGGCAGCGCGAACGAACTCAACGGTCTGCCGGAATTTTCATACACTTCCAGTGCGCGTATAATCCGGTACTCGTCGTTCAAAGAAATTCGGGAAGCAGAAACCGGATCGACCTGGGCGAGTTCTGCCATCAGGGCAGCAGCCCCCTGTATGCGCATCCGTTCGGTAATCCGGATGCGCGTTGCCGTGTCGGATTCCGGGGTAACTGGCAATCCGTACAAAAAGTTTTTGATGTAGAATCCGGTTCCGCCGACGATAACCGGAAACTTTCCGCGTGCATGTATATCGGCGCAGGCTTCGTCGGCAAGGCGGACAAAATCGCCTGAACCGAACTGACAGTCCGGAGAAACGAGATCGATTATATGATGCGGAAGGGAACGGCGGGATGCGGCATCGGGCTTTGCAGTACCGATGTCCATGCCCCGGTACACCTGCATGGAATCGGCGCTGATTATTTCCGCCCTGCCCCGCCAGTCGGGAACGTAAACGGCGGGAGAATCCACCGAAAAAAAGGATTCTGCCAGTGCGGATTTACCTGTGCCGGTTGGACCATAGAAAACCAGAACAGGGATGTGGTTCCGAGTCATATCTTTTGGTCCGGAAAAGACTTATTCTTGTTCGATCTTGTATTCAACGGCGTTTGTAAACACCTGACGTGCGGCGAGAGACACGACTTTTCCGTCGTTTTCTTCAATTACGGGATCTTTTACCATCGACAGCTGATACGCCCGCCTGATCGAAGCGCAGGTTATTTCGTACACATTGCCGGTAAATAATACAAGTTGTTCCAATGGAAATATCATTATTAAAATATATCCAAAAATCAGGGTTTATACAAGACGATTCTTGCCCGTTTGCAGTTAATTGGATACATTACTGGTGCAGGCATGCCGAACCTTTCGCGTTCTGTTCGCACAAACGACGAAACTGCAGCAGCGTCTGCACCTGGAGGTTTCATGGACAACGGCAATACACGAAAAGCATTTCGTTTTTCGCCATCACTTTTCATCGTTGCATTTCTGGTTCTGTTAGCACTCGTCCTGGCGAGTACCAGTTTTATCATCGTCGACCAGACCGAGGAAGCAGTCATTCTCCGGTTTGGCAAATATCTCAATACAGTCGGCCCCGGTTTGCATTACAAGATGCCACTCGGTATCGACAAGAGCTTTAATGTTCCAACGAAAACTGTTTTAACCGAACAGTTCGGTTTTAGAACGCTCAAAGGCGGTGTCAACAACCAATACCAGAACAATTTGACGCAGGAATCGACCATGCTGACCGGCGATCTGAATATTGTCGACGTCGAATGGATCATCCAGTACCGGATAACCGACGCGCGTTCCTGGCTTTTCAATGTCCATGAAACGGTTCGCAATTCTACTATCAGAGATGTGTCTCAGTCGGTCATCAACTCTCTGGTCGGCGACCGCGCCATTTTGGACGTTATCGGTCCTGAACGCCAGGCAATCGAAAACAATTCCATAACCATGATGAACGAAAAGCTCAAGGAGTTCGGTATCGGCGTACATGTAATTAACGTACAGCTGCAGAACATCGTCCCTCCGGCAGGCGTCCAGTCTGCCTTTGAAGATGTCAACAAGGCCATACAGGACATGAACCGCCTGATAAACGAAGGTAAGGAAGCCTACAACTCGCAGATACCGAAGGCTTCCGGAGAGGCAGAAAAAGCTGTCCAGGAAGCCCAGGGCTATGCCGCAGAACGCGTCAACAGGGCCCAAGGCGATGTTGCCCGCTTCAATTCAGTGTACAACGAATACCGGAAGGCTCCCGAAGTTACCAGGAAACGCTTGTATTTGGAGACCGTCGAATCGCTGTTTGCCGAAGAAAAAGGCACAAATCTTGTGGATAAAAACCTCGAGAATTTCCTGCCGCTCAAGAATCTTGGAACCGGAGGCAACTGATGAAAAAGAACAGCATCACCCTTTTAGTTATCGCGGCAGCAGTGGTCGCCGCAGTATTGATATTCAACCCCTTTTACATTATCGAGGAAGGAAACCAGGTTGTCGTCACCCGCTTTGGAGAGATTATTGATTCTTCCGCAAAAGCAGGTCTTCACCTGAAAATGCCGTTCGTCGACGTAGTCACTACCTATCCGACAAAAGTCATGTCGCTCGAAGGCGACTCGCAACGCATTCCCACCAGGGAAAACCAGTTCATCATAGTCGATACAACCAGCAGGTGGAAGATTACCGATCCGGTAAAATTCTACGAGTCTGTAACCAGCATTGAAAGCGCCTATTCGCGCCTCAGCGATGTGATCGACTCTGCGGTACGCACGGTCATTACATCTTCGAGCCTCAACGATGTTGTCCGGAATTCCAATCTGATCAACGAACTGCAGCACAGCGAAAACTTTGCGCTCGGTGCCGACGCCCAGGAAGTACAGCTCAGCCAGATAACCGGAGAAAAAGTCATCTACGAGAACATTACGAAAGGCCGAAGCGAACTGAGCAAGAATATGGCCGACATTGCCTCGCAAAAAGTGCCGGAATTCGGTATCGAACTTCTGGACATCGTACTCCGCCAAATTAAATATTCCGATGAACTGACCGAAAGCGTGTATAACCGGATGATCAAGGAACGAAACCAGATCGCACAAACGTTCAGGTCGACCGGTGAAGGGAAGAAAGCCGAATGGATGGGCAAGCTTGAAAACGAAAGGCGAACTATCCTGTCGGAGGCCTATAACAAGGCAGAAGTAATCAAGGGTGAAGCCGATGCACTTGCGTCCCGGATCTATGCGGAATCCTACAGCAAGGATCCAGAATTCTACGGTTTCTGGAAAAGCATCGAAAGCTACAAAAAGACTCTGCCGAATTTCGACAAGGTACTTTCCACGGATATGGAATTTTTCCGGTATCTGTACTCTGCGAACGGACGATAATAATGACAGTTGTTCAAACCATTCAGCGCGGCGATCGGGAAGTGCTCGCGCTGCAAAGCTCGCTCAAACCTCGCGCGTTCGCCCAGACCAAGCTTCCGCAGATTATCAGCCAAAAAGGACTGATCATTTATAAGGATGGCACAACCGGACAGTGGAACGCGGAAGGCACCTTCTGCAATACCACCGCCTCGGGCGAGTTCATGGCTGTATTCGGTCCGTCTTTTCAGGGATTACCCCTGCTTTCGGCGATTCAGGGCGAACGAACAACTGCATGGGCAGCTCTTCATCAGACCGTATCCCTGCTGCGAAATGCTGTTCAGGCCGGAATGATCTCCCATGAGGTCCTGAAAGGCATTGTCCAGGCAGGGCCTGAAGCGCTGATATGCGGCGATGACGGCAGCCTTCTGGTGCTTCCGTCCGACCTGTACATACGCACCCTCGCCTCGTTCGGAATCAAAACGGAAATGGAAAACAGGCAACTTTGGGTTCATCCCGATGCAGCCTCGATCGATCCGGCCCGAGCGCTTGCCTTTATGGCTGGAACCCTGGCCTACCGCATCATTGCAGGCTTGCCGCCGTTTCCCCATGTGTCCTTCGATACTACAGGATCCTGGCTGGCCAGCCTTGTACGGACAGAACTGTTTGAACCGCTCGAACTTGCCAGCTGGAAAGTCCGAGCCGATGTTGCAGGACTTGTCAACAATCTGCTTCGTACGTCGGTTGCAGCCTCCGCTGATCCCCTGCTCGCTTTTGGACCCGAGTACCAGTCAGTTCTCGATGCCGCAAAGGAAGACGTGCCGGAATCGGAGGAATTTCTTGCCCGCAGGGTCAACGCTGCAAAAAAAAGAAAAGCGCTTCAGCAGAAGAGAGAATTTTTCAGAAAATACCGTGATGCGTTCAAAATCGGCGCGGTGCTTGTCCTGTTTGTCGGTATCCTCGTCGGAACCTACATGCAGGACCTTAAATCGAAGCCTTCAACGCTCGGGATGGAACCCGCCGCTGTTGTACAAAGATTTTACGAAGCAATCGGCACCCTGGATCAGGAAATTCCCCGCGCATATTCCATGAAGGGCGTCAAAACCGATTACGAAGACTTTACAGCAAATCTCTATGTTACGACAAAAGTCAGAGAAACCTACGAAAGAAACGGCGGGGTACTCTCTCCGGCTGAGCTTTTTTTGAGGAAGGAAACCGCTGGACGCACGATTTTCGGAGCAACCGGAGTCGACATCCGCGAAACAGCGTCAACCGGCCAGGAACGGATCTTTGAAGTGTCGCTCTACCTGTGGATGCCTTCGGACGACAGAACTCCCGAAGAAAAACTGAACCAGACCCAAGCGGAAAGTCCCCTGACGATTTACCGGTATGTCGATACACTCACACTCGGTTATGACCGCGACAGGTGGAAAGTCAGCGGCTTTACTCCAATAATGCGCACACCGCTGGAATTAACCGGACCGGAAGTGATCAAGGCAGTCCAGGACGGAAGCGCTCTGAATCAGCCCTGGGCTCCGGACGCAGCAGACATATCACAAACTGCAGAGCGTCTGGGTCTGTAAAAAGACCGCACCTGCACTGCAGTTTTGCAATTGTGCAATTGTGCAATTTTGCTGTTTTGGCCCGGAACGTAAGCCAAGGGGCTTTGGTACCGGGCCACAGCCATCCCCGGAAGCCAAAGTGCTTTGGAACCGGACCACAGCTTTCCCCGGACAGGCGACTTATTCCGGAATGCCAAGCCTCGACAAGGGCCAGAAACGGAATGAAGCGACACCCAGTATCCGGCTTACCGGAACATATTGCGGCCCGAGATTCGACCGGTACAATACAGAATAGGCATCATCCGGGTCGAGAGCAGCAAGCCGAATTGTATACGAGTGGCGCATATCCAGGGAATTGAAGCGGTTGTCGCCCATCATAAAAAAACAGTTGTCCGGGATATATTCGTCTTCTGCTTCCGGAAATTCACCCATATTGCGCTGATCATGTTGTGCAAGATAGTGCAGATAGGTCTGAGCCTCGGAGAGAATCTGCGTGCGTTCATGATCGTTTCTGAACGCATCCAGGGTTGTGTTCGAAGCAAACAGTTCAGCGTTTCGGACAACCAAACGGCCGAAGCACAGTTTGATCAGTACATTCAGGCGGAAGGAGCGGTCTTCGAACAGGGTATCCCTTGAAGAATTGACAGTCCAACCGGTCATAAAATCGCGAAACCAGGATAATCCGCCGTTTGTTGTAAGCAAAAGACGGGTAATATCCGCGTCCGAGCTGAAAAGTGCATAAACTTCGCGGGCGTTCCGGCTTACCAGTTCCGGAGCGGAGAGAACAGTGTCCTCAAGATGGCGGAGGGAAGCAAAGCGGTCGACAAGAGCCGAGGCTTCGCTTCCAAGAGCGTGAAGATCGGCGTTGGCCCGGAGCGATTCGACAGATTCCAGAAGAGTAAACTGTTCCCTGCTGAGCGGTATGCGCTCAACAAGAGCCCGTTCGGAACGGGGCAGCGCATCTATATTCCAGGCAGCCCAGACAGCATCCTCGCTCACCGGTTTGAAATCCGGTGCATCTTTTCGTTTTGCGTATAACACGCCGTCAACCATCATGAGCTTTTCGCCTGGCATTCCTACTACCCGTTTTACAAGGGGATCGGCCTTGATTGCTCCATATTCGTCCCGGTTTATATTTACTGCGGTAAACGTAAGCATGTATACGAGCTGGGAGGCAAAAGAACGCACCCGCGCTTCTTTTGTGTCGTTGTAGTGCGGATTGTTAAATACAACAATATCGCCCCGTTCATACGACCGCATTCGGGGAATTCCCACGTTCGACAGGGGAAATTTCGGGCCGGAAGGAGTCTTCAGTACAACTACCCGGTCTCCGATCATAAATTCCGGAACCATGGATTCCGACGGGATTGCATACAGTTGAAACAGGAACAGATTGATGAGCAGCACAAGACAGGCAGCCTGAACGAGGGCATCTATCCATTCAAAGGTATGCGTCACAACGGTTTTTCGGGAAGGCGCGGCTTCTGTCAGAGACGGATACCGCATACCGATTCTTTTGTCAGACAGCCGGTACAAAACAACCACAGACAAGACTGATGCGGCTATCCACAAGAGGACGGAAGCAAGATCGAGGAGAAACTGACCGTCGACCGGACCTGTCCTGCTGATCACAAACGATGCGAAAAGGACAAACGGAAGATATTCAAACATCTTTCGAAGCGGTGCCAGACGGTTTCGGTTCGGAGCAGACAGAAACCGCATCGAAACAACAAGCGTTGCAAGTGTAAAAAGAAGTCCAATCGGAAACCCGATTACCGCAATAGACGAGGGTGGCTGAAAACAGGTCGCGGAATACAAGGCCGACATTGCAACAACAGCATACAACACAGAAGACATACAACCTCCGGATATGGTACAAGGCACCTCGAAAAACTGAAGTTTTGAAAAAGCCACATCAGTATAGCAAAAACAAATTGACACGGCTATACTGAAGGCTGTTATGAATTTCCGACAAATAGATACCGACGCCTCCTCAGGCACATTCTCCAAACTTGAAACACTCTCGAAGACTGCGTTTGAAACGCTCTCGTTCACCTTTACCCGTAGGCATCTTGAACATCTGGCTTCTATTGCTCACGATTCTACAAACAGCCCAAACGACCGGCTGGTTGCATCTTTTTTGCTGAAAAACGCAGTAACAGCCGCACACGGCATATTACCGCTGTGTCAGGATACAGGAACCGCACAGATTTTCGCCTGGAAGGACGAGGGCGTACTCACTGGCTGCGATGACACTGCAGCCCTTGCATCCGGCGCCCGAAAAGCATGGAAGGATCGGAATCTCCGATATTCCACCACTGTGCCCGCTTCCCTGTTTGACGAATCCGATCCGCTCGACAACAGTCCGGCTCAAATCTGTATCCAGCACAGCTTTCCTTCTGGCAGCGATGCCGCTTACCGGTTTCTTTTTTGCGCAAAAGGCGGCGGTTCCTCAAACAAGACATCATTTCTGCAGGGAACGAAAGCCCTTCTGAACGAACAGGCCTTTACCGCGTATCTGGAAAAAGAAATTGGCGGGCTCGGTACCGCCGCCTGTCCGCCATATTCCATTGCGGTCGTCGTAGGCGGAACCAGTCCGGAACAGAATCTGACTGCGCTTAAGCTTGCAACAGCAGGCTACTTTGATCAGACACTGAACGGATGGGATTACCGGATATTCGGGGCTGCTCCCTTGCGAATTCCCGAATGGGAGGAACGAGTTATTTCGATTGCCGAAAAAACCGGACTTGGCGCTCAGTTCGGAGGAAGAGCACTTGCTGTTTCGGCAACGGTACTCCGCCTTCCGCGCCACGGAGCAAGCTGTCCGGTTTCGATCGGCGTATCCTGTTCGGCGCACCGAAACCTCCATGGGTACATTGACAGCTCTGGCGTCTGGCTCGAAGAAACCGAGACAAATCCCCTCGCAGTGCCCGGAGTTTCAGAGGCAGTCAGCCTGAGCTGTGCCGGCACAGTTGAGACGATACGAATAGACCTTGCAGAAGGGCCCGAAGCTGTGCAAAAAACACTGGACGGACTCAAGCCCGGAACACCAGTACGTCTGAGCGGCAGGGTTCTGGTAGCCCGGGATGCAGCCCATGCGCGATGGCGGGCGATGCTCGCCCGGAATGAACCGCTTCCCGCCTATGTTCCGCAATACCCGATCCTGTACGCCGGGCCTGCCAAAACACCCGAAGGGCTGGCCACCGGAAGTTTCGGACCAACGACAGCAGGCAGAATGGACGAGTACGCCGAAGACCTGATGAGTCGCGGAGCAGCCTGGCTCACCATCGCTAAAGGAAACCGGAGTTTACAATGGCGCGATGCCTGCAAAAAATGGAAAGCCACCTACCTCGGAACGATCGGCGGAGCAGCTGCGATAATTGCAGAAAAGCATGTCCTTGACAGTACGGTACTCGACTACCCGGAACTCGGCATGGAAGCGGTCCGCCTTGTTACACTTGCGGATTTACCTTGTTTTGTACTGATAAACAATCGTGGAGAAGACTTTTACGGCAAGGAAGGAAACAAATGAGTTCTATCAATGTGACCGCAGCGATCGACCGGTTCGGCGGAGACAGCGACATATACCTTGAAATGGTTCAAACCTTTATAGAAACCGCAGACACAGATTTTGCCCGGCTCAAGCCCCAGCTTAACCTGGGTCAATATCAACAGGTCGCACTGACAGTTCACCGGATGAAGGGCGCTCTGGCAACCCTTGGCGCCGATGAATTCGTTAAAGAAGCCGGAGAACTGGAAAAAGCGTTGAAGCAGGTACATTCGGCACCCGGTAATGCACCGGCAGGTAACGCGCCGGCAGGTAACGCGCCGGCAGGTAACGCGCCGGCAGACATCAATCCCGCAGCAGACAAAAAATCGCTGACCGATCAGCTTCAGAAAGCGGGAGCGCTGTATGCAAAAGCGCTCGTAGAGCTCAAGGCTATTGCAGCTGAAGGCCGAACGCAGACCTGAAATTTCGTTCTATTACTGATTCACATTGCTCCGTCCCGATTCCTCGAAGGGCGGCTATCGCAGCGTGCACCTTTACTATGTCGCTGGCAGGAGTCAGCTTTTCTCCCTTTAGGTGCATGTAGGGTGCATCTGTCTCGGCAAGCAGCCGATCAAATGGAATCCCGGCTGCTGTGGCGATCAGGGAGCGATCCTTTCGCAGCAGACCTTTTCCTGCACAAAACCATGCATTCACACCTCGCTCCAGCAGAGAAACAGCTTCGTTCAAGCCGCCCGGCCATCCATGGAAGATTACTGAAGGAAGCCTCTTGAGCATCGGAAGATCGGCGAAAACCAGATGCATTGCCTTCCGGCAATGCAACACAACAGGAAGAGCGTACCGCCGGGCAATCTCAAACTGGGCATCCCGGACTGTCTTCTGCTCAGCTGCCTGAGCGCGATATTCCGCAGTATAGAGGTCGTAGCCGCATTCTCCGACCGCATCGATGCGTTTTCCGGATGCAAGCTCGTCCAGAAAGCGCAGAGCCTCTGAATCCGGATTCTGGGGATGGATTCCGAAGGAGAGCAACACAGAACCGGTTAGCCTCCGCTGAGCAAACGACTCTTGCCACAGAAACTCCTCCATGTTCCATGCCGAGGCGCAGCAAAGCCCGGCAATACTTGCAGGTTCCGCCCCGCCTGATGCTTCAAAGAGATCGTAGAGGTGCAGGTGCGCGTCGGTCAGCATACACAGATTATAACGCTAAAGTAGACGGCAAGGACACCCGAAAATTAAAGCATGCTGGAGGTTTTAATGAAAAGCTACTATATCAGAAGCCGGGAAGGTTTCGCCGATTATCTTTCTGTACTCAGAGAAACCGACGAAGGATACATGGTTCGCATTTACCGGGACCTGGACGGATACGAAGAAATCCTTGATGAATATATGTCGACCGAGCTTTTTGACAGCTGTGTCAGAACAGGCTATCTGACGGAAATGGAAGAAAACAAAGCGGTCGCCATAGCCTGATCTTCAGGGCCGAGCGCGTACTGCCCGGCCGCAACCCATCGCCTGTCTGTTTCCGCTTCAGCGGACCAGAGTGCTTTCGGCCAGACTGAAAGCAGCCTCAGGATCTCCCCTCTCTATCCAGTGGATTTCAACACCCTTCCGCTCCATCCCTCTGAACCAGGTTTCCTGCCGCTTGGCGAATCTGCAAATTTCCCTGAACAGTGTGTCGCGCCATGTTATAGCGTCGGGAATCTTCTTTTGAAGCAACTCGGCAGTCAGCCGGTATTCAAGTCCGAGCCGCTCCAGTCGCTCCCAGGAGTATCCCTGCGAATGGAGTCCTTCGACTTCCGCAACAAGGCCCTCTGCAATCCGGGCGTCGAGCCTTTTTTCTATTCGGGAGCGCAGTTCCGTGCGTTCAAAACGGATACCGATGACGAGCGATCGCACATCTGTAGGAGGAACGCAGGCATCTTTCTTATCTGCGTTGTGCTCGGCGATTTCGATTGCCCGCACCAAGCGCTCCCGTGTTTCAAGATCTGTTGTATTATGGATGTACTCTTTCAACCTGCGCAGCCGGAATTCAAGCTCTGTCATTGAACAGGATTCAAGTTCGGCCCTCAGCACCGGATTTTCTGGTACCCGTTCAAAACGGTATGACCTGAGAATCGAATCGAGGTACATGCCGGTTCCGCCCGAAATCACCGGAAGGGCATCCCGCTCCAGCAAAGATGCGAATTCCCGGTAGAAGTCCTGCTGATAATCGAATACGCTGTACTCGGTTTCGAGCCCGGTGATGTCGATGAGATGACACGGAATGGTTCCGTACTCGGCAAGATCCTTTCCGGAACCGATATCGAGTCCGCGATACACCTGCCGGGAATCGGCCGAAAGAATTTCGCCGCCGAACCGCTTGGCAAGCGCAACGGCAAGCGATGTTTTGCCGGTTGCAGTCGCCCCGAGAACTGTGATGCAGTTGTATCGCTCAGACTCTACCATACCCTCATCACCGCGCATTTGAGATAGTCAGATTCGGGATAGCCGACAAGCGCCGGATGATCAGGGCCGGGACCACGCTTTTCCAGAACCTGAACCGTGCGGTGCGCATCGAGCGCAGCATTCTGGAGCATCCGGTAAAAATGATCGGCATCGAAAAAATGCGAGCACGAGCAACTGACCAGATACCCGCCTTTTTCCAGGAGCCGCATTGCCCGAAGGTTAATTTCCTTGTACCCGCCATACGCCTTGTCTATCATCTTCGCGCTCTTTGTAAATGCAGGAGGATCGAGAATGATCAAGCCGAATGTGCGGCCTTCCTTTTCGTACTCTTTCAGAAGATCAAACACGTCGGCGGTTCGGGACGACACAATTTCCGAAGCTCCGTTGAGCGCGATGTTTTCATTCACCGCGCGCACCGCATCTTCGGAAATATCGACGGAAACAACTTCGCGCGCGCCGCCTTTCCATGCGTTCAGTGCAAAGGCGCCGGTATGCGTGAAGGTGTCGAGCACCGAAAGACCTTTCGAGAGAACGCCGACTATGCGCCGGTTATCCTTCTGGTCCAGGAAATAGCCGGTTTTCTGTCCGTTTTCCAGATCGACGTGAAGTCTGATTCCGTTTTCGCTTATCGTGATGCGCGGGTCGAAGTGAGGCCCCAGGTATCCTTTTGATTCTGCAAGTCCTTCAAGTCCACGCACATGCACGTCGCTTCGTTCGAAAATTCCGTCGGGAGCAACGACTTCGTTCAGGGCGCGGACGATTTCGTCCTTGAAGCGGTCGACTCCCAGTGTGAGGAACTGCACCGAAAGGTAGACCTTCCCGTCGACAGTTGCGAACCGGTCCACGATCAGGCCGGGAACAAGATCGGCTTCGGCAAAGAGGAGCCGGAAGGAATCGTTTGAGGTGTAAAAGGGCACCCGCATGGCAAGGGCGTTGCGGAAGCGGGAAACGAAAAATGCGGTGTCGATCTGTTCATCTTTTTGCCGGGTAAAAATACGCACCCGAATTTTGGACTTGGTGTTGATCACTCCGCGTCCAAGAAAGTGTCCCGATTTGGTGAGTACGTCGACGATCGCGCCGTCGGAACAGTCGCCTTGTACGCGGCCGATTTCGTTGTCGAAAATCCAGGGGTGACCGAGAAGGATGCGGTCTTCTTCTTTTTCCTTCAGGAATATTCTGTTCATAGAGGAATATCAGTATACCGGTTTCGTTGCAGTAAGCCAATCACTGTGGTATTGTTGAACCATGAAAGCATTCCGTTATCTTGGCGCAGCAGCCGTTTTTTGCGCCGCCGCTGCAGTTCTTTTCGCCGCTGAAGACCCTTTGTCCCGGCAGCGGATGGTTGATTCCGCACGGAACGAAACAGCGCTTCTGTCTTACGCAGCATCAAGCGCCGACAGTCTGGGCGACTGGAAAGAGACGATTGATGCGGTGCTCTTTTTGCTGCTCCGCAAAACCGAGCTCGACCGCGGCTCAATACGCGTTCTGGTATCCGATGCCCTTGAATATCCGGCACGCTGGTATCCCGACGGCACCTTCGCCGTTTCTACCGAACTTCTGGACTACATCGACTATACAATTTTCGATCGCGCTTCTTCGAGCGGCAGGCGAATCCGGAATATTGACGATGAACGGGAAACCTTGCTCGCTCCCTTTCTGGCATACGAAGCGGCGCGCCTTGCCTGCGACACTTGCTACGCTTCCTGGCAGCGGAACGCATCGGGTGAATCGTTCAATTCGAGGACCCGCGAAGACTTCGACGAAACCTCGGCAGCCGACCGATATTCGTATGTCCTCCTTTCGCTGGCAGGATTCGATCCTGCGCTCCTGACCCGATGGATAGAAGCGCTTGCCGATCCGGAATCGTTCAGTCAGTTCGACCGGCTCGAATCCTGGAGGGCGGAACTGCCCGATGCGACAACGCGGTTGCTGTACGCTTCGCAGGAAGCAAGTTCGCTTGCAGCTCTTGCAGACGAGATTTCCGGCGCGCTTCAGGCGCTCGCCTCGGGGACAGGACTTTCGGAAACCTTGTCGAACCTCGCCGAGCTAGTGCCGGTCTATCCCGGGAACCTGCATATTGCCGAACTTTCCGCCTTCGTCGCGTATCGGAATTGGTTGTCTACCGCTCCTGCCGATGAACTCAAGCTCCTGCCGTTTCTCCCCTGGGCAAAGGAAACTGACCCGCTCGCCGAACGATTTGCCTCTGTTCTTGACATCCCAGTTTCGCAACATCAGGCGTCGCAGGGGGTGGCAGCACTTCTGCCCGGAATGCCGGTGAGTGTTCCGGGAAACAACGCCGACTATATACGCGCGGTGAAGCTCTTTGAAGCATGTCTTGCCGTCCGCACTTCTGATGCCCTGGTTTCGGCCTATGCGACGCTTTTGGTGTGGTCTGCGGATCCTGCGCTCAGAAGGCAAGCTCTGGAATTGTCGCGAACCGCGGCGATCAGGGAATCGGAGGAAGGTTCTGCGGATTATACGGCCCGCGCGAACCACGCGCAGATTCTGTTTCTTACGGGAACAGACTATCCGGAAGCGCACACCATGATGGCGAACATCCGTACAAACGCGGACTCTGTTCCGCTGACCGGACGGGCGCTTCCTGGTTTCCTGAGCCGCGGTATGACCGGGGACACCAGAGACATTGTTCTGTCTCTGGCACTGATGAGCCATGCGCTGAACAGCCCGGAACAGGCGCGGAAACTGGCGGAAGAACGGATGAATTTTTTGCCGGCCGTCCCGGACAGTCCGGACAGCCCGAACGACGGCAGGACTCTCTCCTTCCGCGGACTCCAGCTCGGAGATACAACCGACGTGTTAACTGCGCTCTGGGGAAAGCCGGCTTTTATCAATTACACCTGGTATACAGAAAACTGGCAGTATCCCGGACTCGGTGCCTCGGTTCTGATTGGTTCGGCCTCCGGAGAACAGACGGTCGATCTGATACGGGTGTTTGGAAACTCGGTGCTTTCGCCCATTTTGCAGGCATCGGAAAGTGAAGAAACCGATTTTCCGCACATTCGCACCGGCGACAGCCAAAGCGATTTCGAAAAAGCATTCGGGAAAAGTGTATGGAGGTCGGGAGACTGCGAAGTCTACGCCGCAGGAAAGGTAACTATAGCGGTACTCTACCTTGATGGCAAAATACGGCGAATGAGCGCCCGATCAGCGCACTGAAACGCTGCCGCCAGCACACAGGCTGCACGATCAGCGCACTGAAACGCCCGGGCAGCATTCTGCACCCGGGTATTTAGAGTGCGGCAAACACGTCATTCATCGTAAAGACACCCTTTTTTGCCTGCATACCTGCATCCGGTGCGGACAGCCATTCAAGAGCCCGCACCGCCCCGATCGCGAATCCTTCTCTTGAACGTGCGGTATGCGTCAGCTCGATAGTATCCGCGGCGGAATCGAAAATCAGGGTGTGGGTACCCGGAACCGAACCGACTCGCACGCTTGCGACATGCAGCTCTTCCGGTTCGGGTTTTCGTCCGAACGCACCGGTTACTATCGTTTTTTTTCGTGGAATATTCTCCAGCACGCGTTTTGCAATATCAAGAGCAGTGCCCGAAGGACTGTCGGCTTTTTGGTTGTGATGTGATTCAAGAACCGCTACATCGTATTCTTCCAGCTCGGCCATCAGTTTTGCGGCGTTCGCTACCATTCGGTAGAACATATTAACTCCGACAGAAAAATTCGATGAATGAAGAAAGGCGCTGTTATGCAGCTCGACAAGCTGGCGAACTTCTGCAATGTTGTCGAGCCATCCGGTAGTCCCAACAACCAGAGGCAAGCCGAAAGGAACGAGCGAACGGATATTCCCCATTACCGAAGCAGGATGGGAAAACTCGATAAGTCCTTCAGCACCGGAAGCGGCTATTGCGTCGGCCATAACCTTAGCGTCGCCGGTAATACAGCTGGCATCGGAAGCAAAAAGATCAACGGTGCATACCACCTGGTGACCGCGCAATTCGGCAGCACGTGCGATCATGTGTCCCATCTTCCCGAAACCAACCAAAGCTATTTTCATACATTCCCCCCGGACGCTGAAATTCCTCCGCACAGCTCGCACAATCCGTCTTTTCCAAAATAACGTTCATGCAATACCTGAACAACCCGGTCCGCTTCATCAGACTCGCAAATCATGCTGATGTTCACTTTTGACGCTCCCTGGCTAATCATCTGCACGTTGATATTTTCCTCTGCGAGCGCATCGAATGTTGCTGCCAGAATTGAACTTGAACGCATCACATCGCAGATTATCGTGACAATCGCCTTTTCCTTCTTTACTTCGATGCTCGCATATTTTTCCAGATCGTGCCTGCACGCGGCAAAATTCAACTTTTTGCCATCAACTGTAAGCGATATTGACACTTCGGAAGTGGCGACTACATCGACACTGATCTCGTGCTGAGCAAAAGATTCGAATACTTTCGCAAGGAATCCGTACTGACCGAGCATGCGGGTAGACACAATGTCGATCAGCGTAACATTTTTCTTGGTCGTAATTGCCCGAACAGGAGACGGCTTGGTTTCATGACTGGTCACAATAATCGATCCCGGTGCCTCTATATTGTACGAGTTTTTTACACGCACGGGCGTGCCGGTCTGAAGACAGGGCTGCATTGAACGGGGATGCAAAACTTGAGCACCAAAATAGGCAAGTTCGGCAACTTCATCGTACGTAGCAACCGGCACGGTCCGGGCATCCTTTACGATCCGGGGATCGGTGGTTAGGATTCCGTCAACATCCTTCCAGGTCTGAACTTCTTGGGCACGAAGGGCCGCGCCAAGGAGCGTTGCCGTCAAATCGCTGCCGCCGCGTCCAAGCGTGGTAATAAAGCCCTTCTGGTCCCTTGCAATAAATCCGGTAACAATCGGCATCGGCTTTCCGTCGCCGGGTTTTCCCCCGGCATACGCACCGAGCCTGTTGCGAATATTTTCCCAGGTTTCAGGTAAAAGATCCGCGTTCGTATACGAAGAATCACTGATAAAGCCGACATCCCAGGCATCGCGGAATTCAGCCCTGACAGAAATCGAGTTAAGGTATGCCGACATCAGCCTGACGGACAGCCGCTCGCCGAACGACACCAGATAGTCGCGGGAGCGCGGTGTCACTTCTTTCAGCATCGAAATACCGGTGAGCAGCGTCCGAAGCTCGCCGAGCAGAGGATCGATATCATCAGCCGAAATATGCAGTTCAGCAGCGGTTTTCTTGTGGAGCTGTTCGACAGCATCAATGGTCACTTTCCCGGCAAGAGCGGCTTCAGCAGCTTCAAGAAGGTCGTCCGTAGTGTCTCCCATTGCCGAAAGAACAACAATCGGCCGCCGGTCCGCAAATTTCCGGATAATACCGGCAACGTGGCGAATTCGTTCAGCATTAGCGACGGAAGAACCGCCAAATTTCATAACTATCATACCTGTCTCCGTGCAAATATTTATTCAGTATTCAAAAGATTCGATGCATAAATATACTAAATACGGAAATTTTATACAATCCCTTACAGGGTCTTGTGAGTCGCCCCATCTTGATGCTACTCTGATTGCATGAAATTAAGAGAATATGCACTGGTTATGTATAAAAATCAGCCGGCGCTGATCAAAACAGTAACGGCCGA
>Ga0116149_1001294_pt1 | contig 30447 bp, 9 predicted proteins | sample AD_UKC057_MetaG_FD_89787 | JGI IMG/M metagenome (GOLD analysis project Ga0116149, IMG submission 89787) | Active sludge microbial communities of municipal wastewater-treating anaerobic digesters from USA - AD_UKC057_MetaG | ecosystem: Engineered > Bioreactor > Anaerobic > Digestate | place: USA...
CGGCTTCATCCGCCGTGAATCCCCCGTGTGCATGGCTCATGCCCATAAACGCGGCCGAAAAGCTCCCGGCTTCTTTCAAGAAAGCACGTCGGTTCACCACTCGACCTCCTCAAGTTCGACCAACATCATGTCCGGCCTATTACCACCAAATCCCCCTCCTGCACAAACCGCCTCATTTTGCGGGCTGATACCGGTTCGCGCATAGGAATGCTACTCTGCTTCCGGATTATAGTTCCAGACGCCCTGACCTCGACCGGGTTTGTTAATGATATTTCGAACTCCATGTTGGCAGTTTTCTTACAGTCCTCTTCGTATAAGCCGCAAAAAAGGGACAACGAAATAGCCAAGTGCAGCAAAAGGCGTGGATTCTTCGCTACGGATAGCTATTTCATCATCAGTCACTATTTGCTCCGTCTTTTTGCTTGTTTACCAGTACCATGCGCATTTCCGACAGCCTCGGGAAATTTGAATTTTATTATTTCTTATCTCCCTGCCACAAGGGGGGGGGGTTAGGCTCTTATCCATTTTTTCAATAATCAGGGTTCGCGGAAGATTCTTCTTACTTTTCGGGCTCATGTACATATTCTTCCGTTCCCACCCGGTCGACGGCGTCGGTTACGGTAAGCCGAATGTGAGCGGCCTCGCCGCTCTCGTAATCGTACAACAGGATTTCATCCCCCGAATTGCCAAGGCGCTCATCCGTACTCAGCAGCACATCGTTTACATGCCATTCATAACGGAGAGGGGCGACAAAAGAGGAAATCACAGAAGCATGAAAATACCCTGTGACAACGCCGCCGCCATATATGCGGGCTATAGTCATGTCGGTCTTTAGGGTTGCTGTAAACGGTACAGCATTGCTTCTGACTTCTCCAACACGCACAATAACATTGCCGGCAAGCGTATTGAACTCTGGTACTGTGACTGTGATGGCGGTATCCGTTACCGGCGCAAAGGGAAGCAATGGGGCATCGACGCCGCCGATGGTCGCACCGCTTGTTCCGTAAAAATAAGCATACAAGTCATCACCGAAGCCCTTGCCATGGATAATGATTTCGCTTCCGATTGGGCCGGATGCGGGTTCAAGGAAATCAATGAGCAATTTGCTCTCGCAGGGTTGAATGTTAAAAAAATACAGGGTGTCCGAGGCTGTTTTTCGGGCGAGTTGTAACATATGGAATGTGCCGTCTGCCGAAGGCGCGCCATAGTATTCTTCATGATCAATGTCACCGACGCAATAACGGCCGCCCATGACGCCGGCACCGGCCATGCTGGCAATATTGACTGCGCCATCGCTTGAGTCTTGGGTGTACCCTTCATAGGGCTGCTTGGCATCTGCCATAACTAAGGGATATGCGAAGGCGCCCAGGGCAATCATGTTACCCTCAATATAGGGCCGGTAGTACCATCTCAGTTCCAGGCGCGCGCGTTTGCTGGTGACGCCATACAGGGCGTGATATTTTTCACTGAGCCGGTAGCTCTCATTGGTATTGAGCAGACGCAGATTTGTATTGTATATTTCCGAACCTTTAAATAGGTCATATTTGGCCTGTAGTTCCGGGTTCGCAGTCGAATCTACGTCCAGAGAAAACAAGCGGTCTAAAGAAAGATTGTGGGGCGTGGTGGTGTGGCTATTGGCAAAACGCAGATCCCGGGTGCCCGGTGTGTCCAGCTGGAACCCGTCCACCGCGCGACGAATGGCATACAGTGTGTTGTCTATCGAACCTAGAGGAAAGGTGACTACGCCGTCCGGCCCGGCGCGGTAAATGCCAGCGGGCGCGCCCAGCACATAGCGCATGGTTACAAGGGGGGTACCCAGATGGGGACTTCCCCAGGTCACCAGTTTCTGAAACGCCCCGTGGCTTTCAGTGCTGAACAACTGAATACCCGCCCGGGATACCAGACCACCCATGGAATGGGCCACAATATACAGGCGTACCTCTTCATATTCGGCCTTATGATTGGCAATCATGCTGTTGATATGGGCGGCAAAATCCTCGTCCAGACGGGCACCCCGCGTATCAGGGCTGGTGGTAAAGATGGGCTTGTAACTGGGATAGATGAACTCGTAAAAAGCGGTACAATTAAGCAATTCCGCTTTCTCCCGCAAGATGTAATCATAGAGCGGGGTCCAGACATTCCGCTTATAACCAAAATACCAGGGAAGCGGCGCGTCAGAATTCCTGCCGAACGCTTTTTCTTCCTCGTTGTGGCCGTGTACGAGCACCACCACGTTCTGAATTTCTTTGGCCTCTTCGGTCCTCTGACGTTCCTCAGATAGTCCGTCATGACTGCTGCGGCGTTCCGCCTTGGTGTTATCAGGATAAAAGCGCATCAAAAGGGATGCGGCATCCCAGTCGTAACAACCTTCAAAGGTTCCCAGTGCATAGGTGATCCGCCTGGGGTAACGGACCGCTTTGTTCCCCGGGGTATTTTGTCCGAGATCGGAAATGATGGCGTCCGGAAAATAGAAGTCCGTTATCTCAAAATCTCCGGTTACCTTCCTGTTGACTGGCAGGTAACTGACATGCCCCGGCAAATCCTGCTCTCCAAAAATCAGGTCAGATACGCGAATCGCAAAAAGAGTGTCGGGGTTATATCCCTCCGCTTCGGAGGCGGGAAATGTCAGTGAGGGCACGAAGCGTGCCATGGGAACGCCCGCCGCCACCGGGTCGAAAGTATCAAATTCCAAGGTCCTTGGCGTTCCCACCGGTGCCAGGTCAGGCGCCCCGAGGTCTGGTGTTTCACCGCCCTTGGAAAGCGTCAGTCGGGTGATATGCCCGGGCAATTCAACTGCAGGCAAGTACAGGTGCGTTCCGTCCGGCAGGCTCGATGAAAATGTTGTGACACCATTCATGTCAACAGGTCCGGTCGTCATTTCCGCGATTTCCCCTTCATTCTCCCCCTCCTCAATAGGCTCTACTTCTCCTTCCGACTCGCCTTCTTCAGGGTTGTAATAGGGTATGGAAGATACATTTAGGGTGCGCGTTTCTCCCGCTGACACTTCGACCCCTAACTGCATACGGTATTGCCACCCGGTATCCCGGATAAAAATATCCCAAGACCCCGGGGCAACTGTTGCTTCATACATCCAACCGTTCTCCAACGGAGACGTGAGAAGATTGTTTCCCCATTCCATCTCCGCACTGGAAGTTATGTAAAGTTCCTCAAGAGGCCGTGTGTCATCATTCACAACCTGCAGTATACCCTTCGTTTCGATACAGCCAGACAAAAGAACTGCTGCACACAGGAATATACCCGATAAAATCCGAGAACCGTTGAAATAGACTGCCATTTTCCTCTCCTTCTCAGCAAGTCCACACACTTAGCCCCACAATGCATTCATCGAATACCGAATCACAACGCTAACTATACATTTTACCCTTATAATTTTATCTTAAAAATACAAAAAAAACAATATACCTATTTTTTTTCTTGATAACCTTATCAACCTTATTTTATCTGATATTTGTCGTAAGTTGATGGAGTAAAAGAACTTATTCATACTCAAGTTGGGATTGGGGATTATCGTTCTCACTCTTAAGGAATCCGCAACCAACGAACTATTTTTATAATACGTTTTCTTTTTATTATGGGAACAGATGGACTGTAAGCCACCTGGTGCCAGAAACTGACATCAGGAAAATCGAAGGTCAATACGCTCAAAAACCAGCCACCCTGTTTTTCGCTCTATGGATGCAAAGATATCTTGTCACAGAATCTCTCTGCTAGATTCATTTTGACATGACCACTTTCAAAACGTTATGTTGTCCCGAGCAGGCGTCGTAAACCATGTATCCTGTTATAACCGAGGGCCCAACGGTGCAAAGAAAAGGCTTGACACATGCGATTTGAAGGTCGTGTATTTCGCCCCCCCAGCGAGGCGTCAAGCGTGCTAATTCAGCTGACGGTGGGTTGCAGCCACAACCAGTGTATTTTCTGCGCCATGTACCGGGAAAAACGCTACCGGGTAAGGCCCCTGGCGGAGGTCCTGGAAGATGTGGACGCCCTGGCGAGGATGGCGCCCCGGGCCCGGCGCGTCTTTGTCTGTGACGGCAACGCCCTGAGCGCCGGTTTTGAAACCTTCGCGGCCCTGTGCCAGCATCTGCACCTTCGGTTCCCGGTACTGGAACGCATCTCGGCCTATGTCAATGCCAGGGACCTTCTGAGACTATCGGATGAGGAGTTGCGTCAACTGCGGGGTCTGGAATTTTCTCTCGGCTATCTCGGCCTGGAAAGCGGCAGCAGAGAAGTACTCAGGCTTATCCATAAGGGGGCTACTCCGGAAACCATGGTAGAGATGGCGGACAAGGCACGTAAAGCCGATATCGCCCTATCCGCAATTGTCCTCTTGGGCGCCGGGGGACAAGCCTTATCAAAAGAGCATATACGTGGCACCATCGAAGTCCTCAATCTCATGAAACCATCCTATCTTTCATTTCTCACTGCCATGATTGTGCCGAAGACACCACTGATGTGCCTCGTCGAAGAGGGCGGGTTCCAGCCGCTGACGGATAAAGCCATTCTGCAGGAGGCAAAAAGCATACTTGAAAGACTTGAGATGGATTACACCCTCTTCCGCATGAATCATGTTTCTAATTTGATTAGCCTCGGCGGGTGCCTCCCCGAGGACACAAGGCCCCTGCTGAAACAACTGGAGGCGCTCCTTCCAAGGGCGGATGATACCGTCAGCTGTGTCTGTTCTGAGGAGGAGGGATTGATGCTTTGAAGGGTAAAAAATGTGTTGGTCTTCCCCGTGAGACACAAAGTTTCCTTTAGCGAAATACTGTGAGGGGGATGGTTGCCCCTTTTCCCCCTGAAAAATCTTGATTTTAAGGACTAATAATTCTACAATAAATGAGATGATAATCTGGAGTAACCCTATCAGTAGGAGGAGACTTGGTTATGACGACAAAATGGATGGCTTTGGTGATGTTGGTAGTTTTGGTATCCATGGTAATCCTGGCGGCTTTTCCCGCGGGAGCACAAGCAGACCCGGAAAAGGGGCCGGTGGATTTCAGCGGCATGGCCAAGTGTTGCGGCATCACCTTTGAACAGGTGGATGGCAGTGGAGAGGCCAAATGCTGCGGCTGCACGATGGCCTCATGGAACGTAATTGACATGGCACTGGTCGCGGCAGCCATGCTCGGGCTGGTTGCAGTCAGCAAATGGCAAAAATAACATCGCCTCGTCCACCAGTATAGGCAGGACACGTAAGACAGGTGCTACCATGGGGTACTTTGGGCGGGAAGGCGTATTACCTGAAGTCTGTTCAGGCCGCTCAGCGCCCTATTTACGAAGTACCGCCATAAAAACAGGAAGGTGAACCCTGGCGCCGCCATTGTGGAATTTACAAGCATGGCTTCCCCGCTTCCAAGGTGTTTGCACTGCCGGGTGGTTTACAAAGGTCGCGTTGGAGAGAGGTTCTTCCCACTATAAAGAGTTGTTACTGTTATAGACATAAGCAAGGTACGTTGACATGAAAATTTTGGGTGAGGACAAGCTGGCGGCCAGTCTTCCGGTTCGCGATTTGGTCGCATTGGTACGCGAACGCGCTGAAAATGATTGTGATAAGACCTATATAAGTTTTTTAGAGGATGGGGAGACCGTCTCAAAGGGATTGACAGCCGGCGCACTCGAGATTCGAGCCCGCGCCATTGCAGCCTTCTTGCAGGAACGCCGGTTGGCGGGTGAACGGGCGATTCTCATTTATCCCCCTGGATTGGACTATGTCGAGGCTTTTTATGGATGCCTGTTTGCCGGCGTCTGGGCCGTTCCTGCTTATCCGCCGAATCCGATGCGGTTGAAACAATCCCTGCCGCGACTGACTTCCATCATGCGCGATGCCTTGCCTGCGGTAATATTAACCACAGCGGCAGCGGCACCGCTTTTGGAGCAGTTGGCCTCCCACGATCCATCTTTTACAGGGATACCGGTATACCCGACCGACAGTCTCCCAGACGATCTGTGCGAAGGATGGCGCGCGGCGGCCGTATCGCCCGAGGATGTGGCGTTTATACAGTATACTTCAGGGTCGACCTCGGAACCCAAGGGGGTGATGATTTCCCATCGCAACATCCTGCACACTGTCGAGGATTTAGCGCGTTGCGTCGCCTACCGGGAATGGGAACGGTTATTAATCTGGCTGCCGACGTTTCACGACATGGGCTTGATTTGCGGCTTGGTGATACCTTTATATAAGGGGTTGCCGATGTACCTGATGTCACCGATGGCTTTTCTGCAGCGGCCCTTGCGTTGGTGGCAGGCGGTCTCGAATTTGGGTATTACCCAGACGGTAGGGCCCAATTTCTCCTACGATTTAAGCGTTCGGAAATCGACACCTGAAAACCGGGCAGCGTTACGTCTTGAACAGCTGCGTATTGCCGGGACGGTTGCCGAACCCATTCATCGAGCGACGATAGAATCATTTTCAGAGGCATTTGCGCCAGCCGGATTCAGGCGGGAAGTGTTTCAAAGCGGCTATGGTCTCGCGGAATCCACACTCAAAGTATCGGGCGGTTTCATACACTGGGTGAATGTACGTTCCGCGGCGCTCAAAGAAAACCGGGTGGAGATTGTTCCGGAAAATACCGAAGATACGCAAAGCATCATCAGCTGCGGCACCACGGATATGGGTGGGCAGGTATGTATTGTCGATCCGGAAACGCTGTGCACATGTCCGCCGGATCGCATCGGCGAAATCTGGGTGAAGGGTCCCGCCGTCGCGAAGGGATATTGGAATCGCCCGGAAATATCCGAATGTGTATTTCGCGCTTATACTGTGGACACTGGAGATGGGCCATTTCTCAGGACAGGTGATTTGGGGTTTCTGCATGACCAGGAATTATACGTGACCGGCCGCATCAAGGATTTGATTATTCTGGACGGGGCAAATATTTATCCGCAAGACATTGAATGGACCGTGCAGAAATCGCATGAAGCCGTTCGGCCGGGATGTTGCGCCGCCTTTTCTATTGAGAGCGATAACAGGGAGCATGTGGTGGTCGCGACAGAACTGTTCCCGCAGGTAGCCCCCGCGTGCGCGTTGGATCAAATTGCGAAGGAAATACGGCATCAGGTCTCCCGATATCATCAGGTTGGACTGCATGATGTGGTATTCATCAAATCCGGCAGCATACCCAAAACATCCAGCGGAAAAATACAACGGCATGCCACACGCCGCCGATACCTGGAGAATGGTTTAGAGGCCTATCATCAATGAAGGGCACAGCGGGGCATCAAAACAGGCCTTCGTTTCCAGAAATCATCCGATGGCTGACGGAACGCATTGCAAAGAGTATCGGATGCCCACCGGAAGATATCGATGTGGAAACGCCTTTGGAAGGTATCGGCTTATCCAGCAGGGATGCACTGGGGTTATCGGGTGAACTTGAGGAATGGTTGGAGTGTCGCATGGAACCGACGCTGCTCTTGGACTATCCGACGATTACCGCCGTGGCCAGGCATCTTGCGGGAGAAACTCCCGCATCATCGAAACCAACACACCCGCATCAGAACAACATGGATCCTGTCGCCATCGTGGGAATGGCCTGCAGGTTCCCCGGTGCGCCCGACAAGGACGCTTACTGGCGGCTGATGATGGAAGGGCAGGTGGTGTTGCAGCCCTGGCCGCAGGAGCGGTTGCGGTTGACAGGGCATAGACTCAAGGAAGACGCCGGTCCGGATGTCCGCGCCTGTTATCAGGGTGGATTCATCGACGGGATTGAGACGTTTGACGCCGAGTTCTTTCAGATAGCTCCTCGGGAAACGGCTTTTATGGACCCGCGCCAGCGGATAATGCTTGAGACGGTGTGGACCGCCCTTGAGGATGCCGGTTGGTTGGGAGAGACTCTTTCGGGATCGTATACCGGCGTATACATGGCGGCCGGACAGGGTGAATACGTGGAGGACAATCTGTCCGCTTTCAAAGCTGCGGCCTTGTCTGACCTGATGGGCGCGCCCCTCTGCGTCATCGCCAATCGTGTCTCCTATTTCCTGGGATTGCGCGGCCCCAGCCTGACCCTGGACGCGGCATGCGCAGGTTCTCTGTATGCGGTACATCTTGCAGGCCAGGCGCTGCAACGCCGTGAGATAGACGCAGCAATTGTGGGCAGTGTGAATATCATGCTTGATCCGGAGGCAGCCATCCCCTTGGCAAAGGCGGGACTGCTCTCCCCTGACGGGTCCTGCCGTCCTCTGGATGCGCGGGCCAATGGGTATGTGCACGGGGAAGGTTGCGGCGTAACGGTTTTACGACGCCTTGACGATGCTTTGAAGAACAGGGAACACATCTATGCCGTTATCCGAGGCAGCGCTTCGGGCCATACCGGCCATGGTTTGAGCATTACATCGCCAAGCACCGGCGCATATGCTGATGTTTTTCGCAATGCGCTTGCGACAGGATCGGTGGACCCTCATGAAGTGGGATATATTGAAGCACATGGCGCCGCGTTGCCCCATATGGACCTCATGGAGGTGCACGCACTTACCTCTGCCGGTATTTTGGATACACGAAGCTTTCCCTGTTATATCGGATCCCATAAATCCAATATTGGAAACAGTGAAGTGGCCGCCGGCATGGCAGGACTTATCCGGACCGCCTTGATACTGGAGCGAGGAATGATACCCCCCCAGGCGTCCTTTCAGGCGCCGGATTCCCGTTTTCCAGTTGACAAAAACGGGCTCGCCGTGGCGCAAGCCCCCGTCACGTGGTTAACGGCTGGAACGAAACGGTTTGCGGCGGTGCTTGCGCAAGGCCTGGCTGGAGCAAATGCCGCACTCGTCCTTGAAGAAGCCCCGAGAGAATGTGCCGACCATGCTGAGCCCGTGCCAAACACTTATGGATTCCTATTATCTGCGAAAACGCCACACGCCCTTCGAACATTAGCACGGCGCATCGCCGATGCTTTAGAAATTATACCCCGTGAATCTCTTCGAAATGCCTGCATGACGATACACCACAGAAGGACAAGGTTCGCATGCCGCGTCGTCATTTCCGGAGCCGACCGGGAATCGTTGGTGGCGCGCCTGCGGGAGGTTGCCAGCGACCCCGGGGCGGCCATGACGGCGGGCCTGGAAACCGATACGGAAACCATACCGGAGGATACGGGCCCCTTTCGACTTATTCCTTTGCCCGGATATCCGTTTGAACGGACGCGCCATTGGCTGGAACCGGAACGAAAAGGAAAGATTTCCAACAACAGGCAGGATAATCGGCCCGCCATGGGCCCTGCCCGGAACAGCGGTACATCATCTCTCTCTTTGACGCCTGAATTTCTGGAATCCTACCTGAGAAAAACCATTGCCGATGTTCTTCAACTGCCATTGGAAAAGATCACGGTTGATGAGCACTTCATTACATTGGGTCTCAATTCCCTGCTGGCCATGGACGTGATTTCCCGCTGTTCTTCGGACCTGCAACTCGTGCTCTATCCCAGGGATTTTTTGGAATGTCCCTCAATAGGTCATATGGCCGCGTTACTAGCTTCACGAACCGGCGGCGCGCCGGCGCCTGAAATACGCGCTCTTGATTTTTTTGGCTGGCGCGTATCCCATGCAAAGGATGCAGCGCAATTCAACTCCATATCCAAAAACCGGCCCATGATATTCCTGTTATCAGCACCGCGCTCCGGTTCCACTTTATTACGGGTGATGCTCGCCGGGCATTCCCGCCTTTTCTGTCCGCCGGAGTTACATCTTCTTCCCTACGACACCTTGGAGGAAAGAGCACGCGCGTTACGGGATACGGACCTGGGGGAAGGCTTATCGAGTGCGCTTCGGACACTATTTCCGCAGGTGGACCATGAACGTCCGGAACTGCTGGAATCCTGGCAAAAAGATAATCTCGGCGTCAGGGAGGTATACAAACGGCTTCAAGATGCGGCCGTACCCAAACAGCTTGTGGATAAGTCTCCTACCTACGCCGGGGCGCGCGAAATACTGGAGCGCGCCGAGGCGTTATTCGAAAATCCGCTATACATCTATTTGGTTCGACATCCCTATTCGGTAATAGAGTCCTTTGTTCGCACCGGCATGGACCGCTATCTGTATACGCGTGCGTCGGACCCCTACCAGACCGCGGAACTGGTATGGTCTGTTTCAAACAGAAACTTAGCGGAGTTCCTGGAAACAATCCCCGAACAGCGGAGATGCCGCCTGCACTACGAACGTCTCGTCGCCGCACCCCGCCAGACCATGGAAGCCTTGTGTGCTTTTCTCGGCATTCCCTTTGAGGACGCCCTGCTTCATCCCTATGTCGGAGAACGAATGACGCGCGATGCTCAAGGAAAGGTGCCCGCGGTCGGGGACCCCAATTTCTTGACACATTCAAAAATCATGCCTGAACTTGGAGAAGCGTGGAAACATGTCATTCTTCCACGGATTTTAAGTGTATCCTCATACCGCCTCGCGGAAACACTGGGCTATTCGTTGCCGGAAGCACGGCAGCCTTCGTCGTGCGACGATTTCGAGGAGAGCCGACTTTGAACGCGGAAGCACTACTGGCAAGGTTATTACAGAGCAATGTGTGCTTATGGTTTGAGGGCGATGATTTCTGTTTTCGCGCACCCCGGAACACCGTTTCCCCTGAACTGCGCAGTCTGGTCTCGGAAAACAAAGCCGCCCTGAAATCTCTCATGGGGCAGAATACACGGTACCTGCGCGCTTCCGATGCGCAGGAAAGCGTATGGTTGTTCCAGCAGTTTACCCGGGACCCCGTGCTCAACCTTTCCTCTTTTTCCTTTGAACTGCACGGGGCCCTCCGGCAGGAGGTATTGCAGGCCGCACTAGAAGATGTCGCGGCAAGACACGAGCCTCTTCGTACCCATTTCCGTATTTTTGAAGGCGTGCTGGCGCAGGTAATTACCCCCACGAGGGATATCCCTATCCAACTATCCGACCTCTCCTCAGATACGCTAGCGGATAATATGACGCAAGTGCGGCGCGCTGTTGAAGTCGCGATACGTGCCCCCTTTGACCTGGAGAGGGGACCGTTGATTCGTGCGCATCTCTTTATCTTAACTCCAGAACACTACATTTTCGTCCTGCCCATGCATCACAGCATCAGTGACGGTTGGTCCATGGGCGTGCTGTTCAAGGACTTGTTTGAAGCCTATGAGGCGCGGGGCGCAGGAACCGCGCCGGCATGGACGCCGCTTCAAACCACCTTTTCGGCGTTTATTCAGGCGCAGCGCACACAGCAGCACGCAGCCACCATATCGCATTCGCTGGACTTCTGGCGTGTTGCCTTACAGGAGGTGCCAAAACGCCTGGAGATGCCCGTACAGAGGTCTATCCGTGACAGGTCAAACATGAAGGGCGATGAAGTGCTTTTCACGTTCTCCGGGGAACTTGCGGGTGCCGTCAAGGACTTCAGCGTCCGTGAAGGTTCCACGGTATTCATGGTATTACTCGCCGCGTATCAGGCGCTCCTGTACCGCTACAGCGGTCAACCTCGTTTCACAGTCGGTGTGCCGGTCGCCGGACGGCCTGACCGGGAACTATACCGGCTTGTGGGGTTCTTTGTAAATACCATTGTAATGACAGCCGATTTTACGGACACGCCAACCTTCCGCACCTTGGTAGCCCGCGTGCGGGATACCGTCTTGCAGGCCTTCGAACATCAGCATGTACCTTTCAAGCAGCTGGTTGTTGCCCTGAATCCAGACAGGGCTTCCAGCCCGTCCCCTCTGTTTAATGTCTCTTTCGCCCTGCATAACATGCCCGGCCCGCGCCCCGGTGACACAGGGCTTCAACTAAAGCGCTATCCGGTGCATCCCGGAGCGGTACAGTGTGACTTGCACCTGTCGCTGAAGGAATTTCCCGAGGGGTTCAAGGGTAGCGTGGAGTTTCATTCCTCGCTGTTTGACACGACGGAAGCGGCGTTGTTCGCCCGGTATTATACCGCCCTTCTTGAGGATGGCATGGCACGTCCGGACGTTCGCATCGACGAACTGCAGCTTTGGTCTCAGGAAGAAGCTTTCCAGAAAGCGGCCGCCTGGAATGACACCCGCAGAGGTTACCCGCGGCAAAGCACCGTACATGGACTGGTCGAAAAGTGGTCCTTATCTACTCCCGGGGCGATAGCCATCCAGTATCGGGAAAAGACCCTTACTTATGCCCGGCTGAACGAGCAAGCGGGCGTCCTGGCGAGGAATCTTGCCGTTGCCGGAATCAGGCCGGGCGCCATTGTTGCCGTGGATATGGAACGCGGTATTGAACTCATTGTGGCGCTGTTGGCGGTTTTGAAAGCGGGCGCGGCTTATCTGCCCTTGGACCGGAACGCTCCCTGCGCGCGTTCCCTGCAACTTATGCGGGATGCCGGCGCCTCTCTCCTGCTCACAGACCCGGAACGGGCCGCGGGGCTCAGCGAAGATCATCCGCCTGGCGTAATGATACTCGATGAGGAATCAGTCCTCGAATCCTGGCATGGGAACCCGTTAAGTATCGATTTTGGGGGCGAAGCACTGGCCTATGTATTGTATACCTCCGGTTCGACAGGAATGCCGAAGGGGGTTTGTGTGGAACACCGGGCGATTGTCAATCTAACGCAAAATGAAAACTACGGCCGGGTGTGCCCGGCAGATGTCGTCGCCCAGGCTTCCCAGCCCGCATTTGACGCATCAACATTTGAAATCTGGGGAGCCCTGACAAATGGTGCGCGCTTGGTCATTATTCCCCGTGATATCCTGCTGGAGGGACACCGCTTAAAAGCTCTGCTCCTGAAGCACCGTATATCCGTCATGCTCGTCACAACGGCCTTATTGAATCATTATGCCTATGCACAGCCGGATCTGTACGCTTCCCTCAAAATCCTTGTATTTGGTGGCGAAATGGCCGATCCTGCCGCAGTGGCGGCAATTCTCCATCAGGGGGCTCCGCGTCGCCTTGTCCATTTATACGGACCCACCGAAGTGACAACCTATACCACATTTCATGTGGTAGACAAGATTGCGAAAGGCGCCAGACGGGTTTCAATCGGACAACCCATAGCCAATGTGTATGTCTATGTAATGGATGAACACCGCGGCCTGGTACCACCGGGACTTCCCGGCGAACTATATATCGGCGGCGATGGTCTCGCCCGGGGCTATCTGAAGGACGCTGAACGGATGCGGGAGCGATTCACCGCCGTCCCATCACCGCCCTTTGCCGGAACACGCCTCTACCGTACAGGCGATGTGGTTCTGCAGCGTCCTGACGGCAGCCTCGATTTTGTGGGCCGTAAAGACCGCCAGGTAAAGTTGAGCGGATTCCGCATCGAACCCGCCGAAATCGAGCATGTGCTGCGTCGCCACCCGATGGTGACAGGCGCGGCCGTGGAACTCATCCAGGAGCAGACCGAGAACAACTACCTGGTGGCGTATGTCACTGTGCGAAGCGGGGCCTGTCCTGAGAACGCGGAACTATTACGTTATTTGCGTCAACAGGTTCCCGCGTATATGCTGCCCCGGGCGTGCATCGTGCTGGACCGGTTCCCCATCACCGCGAACGGGAAACTGGACCGCGCATCATTACCCCGCCCGGAAATGGTGGCCGAAGCGGTCCACCACGCGCCAAAGACACCCTTGGAAATTGAATTGGCGGCACTCGTTTCGGAATTGCTGGGGATTCCCCATGTCGGAGCACACGATAATTTTTTTGAAATCGGTGGCAATTCGCTGGCAGCCATGCGATGGGTCGCGCGCATCCGGGAAAGGTACGGGGTATCCTGGCCCGTACAAGCGCTTTTTGAATGGCCTACCGTCGCCGGGGCTGCCGCATGGATACAGCGTCATACGGCAATCCGTCCGGATATCGATGTACAGTCCCTCTCGGATGAGGAGGTAGACGCGTTGCTGGTGCGACTGCTGAAGGATCACGAGGAACCAGCATGAATCCACCCAACACTCTGACCGGGCTTTCCCCTGAAGAAAAAAGGGCGATGCTGGCGCAACTGCTGCAAGAACATCTCACACACCCCGACAGCCGGGATTTGCCGGAATGCCCGCCGCCGCGCCCCCCATCCGTGCCGTTATCCTCCGCGCAACGCCGTATTTGGATTGCCTGCGCTTTGTCCGATGCTTCATTTGTGTATGCTGTCCAGGCCGTGTTGAGGTTCCACGGTGCCCTTGACCGACAACGGATCGCGAAGGCTTTGGACACCCTGATTGCACGGCATGAAATCCTACGGACAGGGTATGTAAGCGGGGAAGATGGGATAATACAAGTGGTTCACCCGCCCATAGCGTGTCCTCTAACGTTTTACGATTCAGGGGATACTTCCTTGCCCGACAAAATCGCCCGGCAAGATCTGTTTCTTCCGTTTGACATGGCACAGGGCCCAATGCTTCGAGCGAGCCTCTTGAGACGGAGCGCGGATGCCCATCTCCTGATACTTACGCTGCACCATATCGCTGTGGACGGCTGGTCGCTGGGAAACTTATTGGAAGAGCTTGCGCACCAGTATACAGCGTACGCGGGGGGGGGAACGGCGGACGACAGCCCTTCCAACTGGCAGTATGCGGATTATGCCCTCTGGGAGCATCGGCGGGACAATGCGGCCGCAAAGGCGCGCGCGCTGGAGTATTGGGCCGAAACCCTGCGCGACCTGCCGGAAAACCACCTCCCAATGAAACACCCGGAAACGCACAAGGCTGACTGGAAAGGCGCGGAAGCGGTCATTGATATTCCGGCCGATTTAACGCAATCCCTGAGAAATCTGTGCCGCGAAAGGGGTTCAACGTTATTTTGCGCTACCGTGGCGGGTTTCCTGGCTGTTCTGCAGCGTTATATGAACAGGGAAGATGTCGTGGTGGGCACGCCCGTAGCCAACCGGGTCCACAGGTACTTTGAAAACATGTGCGGCTGCTTCGTGAACATGGTAACACTCCGCCTGCGCCTGGATCCGGGTGCCTCCTTTGAGCAGGCTCTGCTTCGGGTACGCGACGCCGTACCTGGAGCGCTTGCCCATGCGCAGATTCCTTTCGAAACGGTGGTGGACCATCTTCACGTGAATCGTCGCGCAGGCACACATCCCGTGTTTCAAAGTGTGTTTGCGTTCCACGAGGCGCGCAAGGCGACCCTGGCTTTCGGAGATGCTTCCGCCATCATCGAGCCCGCGCCGGCGGTCACCACCCGTTTTGATATCGAATTACATGTCTTTGATACGGGAACCAGCCTCAACGCACGCCTGATATACGCCCGGGAACGATTCGATCCTTCATTGATGCAGACGATGTTGCACGGATGGCGGCAGGTACTCCACTGTGCCGCCGGTTCTCCTGATACCGCCTTGCGCGATATTGAATTATGGACCGACCGGGAGGCTGCGGACTTTCTGAACAGGGTGAACGACACGGCGTCAGATTACCCATGCGAGTGCACTGTAAATGATCTGGTCGGAGAATGGGCGGGAAAAACACCGGAGGCAATAGCCATCACGGCAGGGGATACCCGGATTTCCTATTTTGAAATGAATAAGCGGGCCGACCTTCTTGCGCGGAGGCTTATCCTGGAAAATGTTCGTGCCGAAGAGCGTATCGCCGTAAATCTGCCGCGAAGCGTGGACTTTGTGATAAGTCTCCTGGCTGTCCTCAAAGCGGGGGGCGCCTATCTCCCCCTGGACCCGGAGAGTCCGGCCGCCCGCTGGCGAAAAGTGTTGGAAGCGTCCGGCGCGAGGATCATCCTCACCAATGTGCAGGGTGCGCATACCTTTAAGGATATTAGAGGCCTGAACGTCATCTGCTGCGAAGACGATCCTGTCGCCGAATCAGGAATGGTCCCCGGAAACGTGATTGCTAAAGGGGACGGTAGAACGCTGGCTTATATCATCTTTACGTCCGGTTCTACCGGCGAGCCCAAGGGTGTCTGTGTTGAACACAGGAGCATTGCGCGCCTGGTACGGCAGACCAATTATATCTCGATTTCTCCGGATGATATCGTCGCCCATGCCTCTTCCCCTGCCTTTGATGCCGCCACGTTCGAGATATGGGGGGCCTTGGCGAATGGCGCCCGGCTTGTCATCATCGAACCACAGGATCTGTTTGACCCTTCGCGCCTTCAAACGCTGCTTCTGCAGGAACAGGTCACGGTGATGTTCCTGACAACGGCACTGTTTAATCAGATTGCCCGGACACACCCCACGATATTCACATCGCTCCGGGTATTGCTCTTCGGCGGCGAAAACGCGGATCCCGCGCCGGTTGCCGCAGTACGGCGACACTGTCCGCACACCACGCTGATTCATGTGTATGGGCCGACGGAATCCACCACCTTCGCCACGTACCACGTTGTGAACGAGGTTCCCAAGGGGACAGCAACCATTCCCATAGGTTTGCCCGTCGCGAATACAACGGCCTATGTGCTCGATGAGAACGGGCGCTGCCTGCCACCAGGCGTTCCGGGGGAACTGTACTTGGGTGGTGATGGACTTGCCCGGGCCTATTTAAACAATACGGTGCAAACAAATAAAGCCTTCATGACATGTACCGTGCCGGGAAATGCGGGCGCGCGCCTGTATCGTACGGGCGACAGGGTGTTACAACGTGCGGAGGGTCCTATTGAATTTATCGGGCGCGTTGACCGGCAGGTAAAGATTCGCGGTTATCGCATAGAGCCCGGAGAAATTGAACACGCCTTAAGGCGATATCCCGCCGTGGCGGATGCCGTGGTGATGCTCCGGGAAGAGGCCGGAGAGAATACCCTTGTGGCCTATGTGGTTCCCAAGGATGACCTGTCACTCTGTGAAGCAGGTCTCTTACGGCATCTGCGCCAACAGGTGCCCGCATACATGATGCCCCATGCTTGCATAATTCTAAACAGCCTGCCCTTGACTGCGAACGGCAAGGTGGATTTTGCCGCATTACCCGCACCCGAGATAGCGACGGTCCTCGCCGAGGCGGGCGAACGCCCCCGGACCGATACGGAACGGGCGTTAGTGCATCTATGGAGTGAACTACTCAGTGCACCTATCCGCGACCGGCACCAGAATTTTTTTGACGCGGGCGGTCATTCCCTTCTCGCAATGAACCTTCTGGAACGTGTCCGCAGAGAGTTCTCCCGTGATGTTTCCGCCGTCTCTTTTTTTGCGGACCCCAGGTTGAGCGCGCTGGCTGCCGCAATCGATAACGGGCGACCTTCCTGCAACCAGGGACCGCTGCAACTAAAAGACTCCCTGGTCCCAATTCAGCCAAACGGCTCGCGTCCGCCTTTGTTTTGTTTTTGGCCGGCAGGCGGGGCCGTATTCATGTATTATCCCCTGGCTTCGTATCTTGGTCCGGAACAACCTCTCTACGCGCTCCAGGATCCCGCCCTGGACCCGTCCATGGACCCGTTTAGAAGCATGAAGGATATTGCCGCCGAGGCCGTCGAAATCATCCAGAGGGTACAGCCCCATGGGCCCTATCACCTGTGCGGCTGGTGTTTTGGCGGCACCCTGGCGTACGAGGTTGCGTGCCAGCTTACCGCTGCTGGGGAATCCGTGCTTCGGCTTATCCTTTTGGATGCCCATGCCGCGTTCGAGGGGGGATCCGTGCGCAGGAACTGGGGCGTGGCATTGTCCAGGCTTGTTCGCTATCTGTTTATAGGCCTTTCACTGGTCCCGGCAACGGCAAGTTATGTCATGGATGGGATGGGGCTGCTTGCAATTGCCCCGAAGGCTTCCAAAAGACGCTGGGGGGACTATGTACGCGCCCGGTACGCCGCCCTGATGCTGCGCCGCATCGGCGCGGTGGCAGTAGCGTCAAAAAGCGATGTCTTGCGCAGTATGGAACTGCCTGAAGTGCGACGCATATTCTATTTATACTATGCCCATGAAAAAACACACCGCGCATATCAACCCGGCGCATATGCAGGTACGGTGGATCTGCTGCGTGCCACGGAACTGAGTCGCTTTTTCCCGACACGTAATGATCCGACCCTTGGCTGGAGCAAGTACGTCCGGGGCTCCTTGCGCGTACATCCCATACAGTCCAATCATTCCCAAATGCTGGGCCCCCGTGGCATTAGCCAGGTTGCGGCATGCCTGGCGCAATTATTGGAAGGCCATGAATAAACAGAAGGACAACTGGCCGGAGCGCAAGCGGCCCCCGGTACACTGCACATCTCACGTGCACCTGTGGCGCGTGGACCTGTCCCGGCACAGAGCCTTTTTAAAGGAGTATGTGATGCTGCTCCATGCGGAAGAACGCGAGCGGGCAGCCCGGTTCCGCCTGGAAGATGACCGATGCCGCAGCATGGTGGGACGGGGCGCGCTGCGGATATTGCTTGCAGCTTACACGGGCGGCAATCCTCGGGACCTTGAATTAAAAACCACACCCAACGGGAAACCCGTTCTTGCCGAAGAAACGCCCCACGCGGTACGCTTCAACGTTTCCCATTCCGGCGATATGGTACTATGCGGCTTCAGCAGGGAAGGTGATATCGGTGTGGATGTGGAACATATCCGCACGCATACCGACTATCAAAAACTCACAGCGCGCTTCTTTTCCTCCGTGGAGACGGACTGGCTGTGCGCCCTGCCGGAATCACGGCGCCTCCGGGCCTTTTACGAACTCTGGGTCTGTAAGGAAGCGGTTATAAAGGCTTTGGGCGGCGGACTTTCCGTCCCCTTGGATTCTTTTTCGATCCTCTTTGATTCCACCGGACACGGGGTCCGCGTAAAGTTCAACGACGAGATGACACCGGTCAAGATGGCCCTTTGCCTGCTGTATCCCGCCGCGGACTATCCCGCGGCCGTGGCCTGCCTGAAGGATACTCCCCTTGAACCACAAACCTATTCCCTTGCCGTCCCGGATGGCAAGGCCTTCGATGAAACCTGACGTAAACTGGCGAGTAGGGACACCCCGTGAGGGGTGTCCCTGCTCGCCAACTTATTGCGCCGCCAAAGGGGTCTTATGGATTCACCCTGAGGAAGTAACGTAAAACCGCTGGAAATCTGTGCGATTTCCAGCGGTTGCTGTTTGTGTTACTAGAAGTCTACTTCTTTTTTGTGCGCAGCGCCCGCGCGCCCGCGGTCGCGGAAGCGAACGCCAGTGCCAGCAGGCCGAACATTCCGGCGGCGGGCATGGCGCCCGTTACCGTGATGTAGGCCGCCTTTTCCATGGTGTCCGTTTCCACTGCGGTAGTTACGGTTAGCTTCACCGTGTAGGCGCCCTCTATCTCGTAGGTATGTTGCGGATGCTGCTGTTCCGAGGTATTACCATCACCGAAATCCCAGGCCCAACTGGTAATGGGCAGGCTTCCGGTGGCTGAGAGATCAGCAAACTGGACTGTCAATGGCGCGGGACCAGTGGTGGCACTAGCGACAAAATTTGCTGTCAGCGCATCCGGGGTATTGGCAACCACGAAATTCGTCTTGATTTCTTCATCAGAACTGCTGTCGCTTGCCGTTACGGTCAGCCGCACTGTGTAGTTACCCGCGTTCGCGTAGGTGTGTACCGGCGCTTGTTCGGCACTGACGGCGCCGTCGCCAAAAGTCCATGACCAGCTGGTGATTGGAGTATCGCCAGCCTGTGACTGGCTCGCGAACTGCACGGTCAACGGGGCATCACCCGAGGCCGGATAACCGGTAAAGTCAGCAGTCGGGCCACCCGGCGCAGTTACGTTAATGAAATTCATGACTACTTTGTCATCGCTGCCTACTTCCGTCGTTACGGTAAGCTGGACGGTATAGGCGCCGGCACTGTTGTATACATGGGTGGGTGAAGGCTCTGTGCTGGCGCCGCCGTCGCCGAAGTTCCATGCCCAACCGGTGATAGGCCGATCGCCCGGAGCGGACAAGTCGACAAATTGGACCGTAAGCGGTTTCATGCCGCCAGTGGGTACCGCACTGAATTCCGCCGTGGGTCCTTTGGGCGCTGTAACAGTGACGTAATTATTACGAATCCGCTGGTCCGCGCCTGCAAGGGTAGTGACAATCAGGGTTACCGAGTAAACTCCGGTGTTCGCATAGGTATATACCGGGTTGGGTTCTGTGCTGACGCCGCCATCGCCGAAATCCCACTGCCAGCTGGTAATCGGCTCATCGCCAGGCAGTGACAGATCGGTAAAGGACACCATCAATGGACGTGTGCCGACTGTGGGCACGCCCATAAAATTGGCGGTCGGACCGCCCGGCTCGATAACATGTATATACCCGCTCTTCACGACCAGATTACTGCCGCTGTCGGACGTCACCGTCAGGGCTACATCATACAGGCCCGCCGAATTGAAGACATGCACTGGCGCCTGACCAATACCGCCTTCACCGTCGCCGAAGTCCCAGGTCCATCCCGTGATGGGCGTGGAACCGGGTAGGGACATGTCCGCGAACTGCACGGTTTCACCAATGGTAATGCTGGTGGGCCACGCCGTGAAATCCGCCACAGGCGGCACCGGTGCGGGCGGTTCGGAAACCACTACAAAACCGGGTACCGTTTTGGTATTACTGCCAACACTGGTCGTTACAGTCAGAGACACAGTGTAGACGCCCGGGGCCATATAGACATGGGATGGGCTCTTGAGCGTGCTGGTTTCACCATCGCCAAAGGTCCATACCCAGTTTGTAATCAGTGAAGTTCCGGGCTGGGAAGCATCACCGAAGAAGACGGTTTCGCCAACGAGAATGTCGGTCGGCCCGCCCGAAAAATTCGCTGTCGGACCAATGGGTTCCGTGACGGTAATATAATTTGTCTTGGTCAAGATGTTGGTGCCGATATCGGAAGTAACGCTGAGAGAAACGTGATATACACCGGCGGCTGTATAACTGTGCACCGGGTTTTGTTCCACGCTGGTGTCACCGTCGCCGAAGCTCCATTCCCACGTGTGAATGGGCTGTGCGCCCGGCAGCGACTGATCGAAGAAGGCCACAGCAAGATTATAGGAACCTGAAGTCGGGGAGGCGCTGAACAATGCGACGGGTCCGTCACCGGGCCCGGTACCACTGGCGCCGGGCACGGCGATGTAGGCGCCGGCCGGCACGCACGTTGTCCAGGTCTCGCCAGCGGCCAGCAACCCGGGTGTACCGGTTTCGCCGTCTATGAGCACCCCGGGATTGGCGCCGACGATGATCGTTACATCGTCAAACTGGCCGGAGCTGTTCGTGTTTCGGATGACCACCTGATCGTAGCCGTCAAACACCGATGTACCGTCAACCATACGGAACACGCGGAATTCAAGGTCGTTCTCCGTGGAGAAAGCCGGGGCTTCATCGCCGTCGTTCCAATACCCGGGCAGACACCAACCGCGTGTAGCGGCGCCGCCCACCAGGTTGGGTATTATCGGTGTACGCGCGGCAACCAACGGATTAAGTGCCGTCAAATACGCTTCATGCTTCGTAACGCCCTCGACCAAACTGGCCGTGGCCGCCTGGGGCAGATTCGGCGTCAGCGCTGCAGAAGTCATATTAGAAATAATCGTTACAGCGCCGTTTTGATTCGGGTCTGTACCGGCCACATTGCCCGCGCTGACTTGGGCGCTTCCAGCCAACACAACGGAACCGTGCAGTTTCACCATGCCCGGCACTCCGTAACCACCACCTGCGCCCGCGCCGCCCGTACCGCCGTTACCACCGGTGCCGCCTGTACCGCCGCTGCCGCCATCACCACCAGCACCACCATTACCAGAGAGAATGCCCAAACCCAACAGGCCCGCGCCCGCGCCGCCATCTGCGCCAGCCAAGCCGGCTGAACCGGCGGTTGGGCCTTGAGGGGAAGCACCTTGACCGGTGCCGGAAGCGCCATTTGCCCGTGTCCCGGCATCGACACTAAAGGTACAGGCGCTTTGTACAGTTAACAATCCGCGCGCGGAAAGCACGAAGGCACCGCCCCCTGCGGCACCGCTACCGCCCGCGCCGCCACCTCCGCCGGGACGGCCTGTGCCGCCCGTACCGCCGCCGCCGCCGGAAGCACCTGCGCCGCCCCCTGCGGGTGAAGGCGTCCAGGTGGTACCCGAGGCGGCCGTGCCGGCGCCGCCGGCGGTATAACCGCCGCCGCCGCCACCGGAAGCACGATAAGCGCCGACCCCGAACAAGCCATCAGACTGTCCGCCTGCGCCGCCGCCGCCGCCCGAACCACCGGAACCGCCACCGCCACCGCCGCCCCCGCCGCCGCCACCGCCACCACCGCCGCCGCCGCCGCCACCGCCACCGGAACCGGCTGCAAGGCCTAGTCCTGATGCGAAGATAGAAATATCAGAGTAAACGGCATTATCCCCGGCAAGCGCTGTGCCACCGGTACCGCCCGCACCCGCTGAAGCCGGGGTTAAGCCTGCATTTGCTGTGCCGTCGTCACCGTACTTGCTTGTGATACCTACGGTTACATCTTTACCCAGGCCGCCGGCCGCCTGTCCACCGGCCGTGCCGGCCACACCGGCTGTACCAGCCTCACCGCCGGGTCCACCCGAACCGCCGTTGCCGCGTGTGCTGGCAAGACCAAAGCCCACGCTTCCGGGAGTACCGTCTGCTCCGGGTTCACCGCTGTCACCGGCGCTGCCCACATTGCCCGCGGTACCTGCCGCACCCGGGAAACCATGTTCACCATTGCCTTGAGCGCCTCGTATGGTGTCCGCCCCGCCGCCTCGACCGCCCGCGCCGCCCGTACCACCACCGCCGCCGGTACCGCCTGTGCCGCCTGTACCTGCTGAGCCGCCGGTACCGCCGGTGCCGCCCGCACCACCGCCGAGTTTCCCGGCGGGAATGGTCACGTTGGCCGCCCAGTTGATGTCGCTGCGCGCGGCAAGCGACAACGGACGATTTCCCGTCACGTTAATCGTGACGCCGCTGGCCACGGTGATATTCTCAAATTCAAATACGGCTACTTCCTGACCAGTATCGTAACGGAGGTCCGTGCGCGCTTCATAGGTATTTCCGCCATACACAAGTGTACCCGGACCACCGCCCAAATCGCCCGTATCAATGGTGATGGTGCCGCTGGTGGCAATCAGGTCACCCAGACTGCCATCGCTGACATAGAAACTGCCCTCTTCACCGGCGCCTTCGCCTTCGGCGTTGACCAGAATTACCGCGCCGGAGGGAACCGTTGTGGTCCAGGAGGCCAGTGGCGCCAATTCACCGGGAACCCCGCCCGCGCCGCGAATCAGCCGTGCACCATTGTCGCCGACAGTAAGCGTGAGATTGCTAATCGTGCCGCTGGTCCCCGTATTCTTGATAACCAGTTGGTCAAACCCTTCAAAGACACTCGGGAACTGCCAGTAGGTCACATCGCCAAAAGTGCCCGAAGGCGCCAGGGCTTCCACTTCGGTTTGATTCCAATAGGGTTCCAGGCACCACCCATGCTGAGCGGGCCCGCCGACCAGGTTCGGAATCAGGGGCGTATCCATAAATACGTAGGCATTGAATGCCTTTAAGAAATCATCATAAACGTTGTACCCTTTAGCCACGTTGGCCGTGCTGAATGCCGGCTGGTTCACGGCCCGCTCCGCTGCGGTCATATTAGAGATGAAACTGAATTTGCCGTTGTTTTCAGGAGCGGTACCACCCGCGTTGTTGGCAACCACGCGGGGCGTTGCCGCGCCAGCTTGGTCTATGCGGATAACAGAACCGGCCAGTTTGACCATGCCCGGCGCGCCATAGCCGCCTGCGCCGCCACCACCGCCGGTGCCGCCGCCCGCGCTGTTACCACCACGTCCACCACCGCCGCCGTCACCGCCGGAGCCACCGGAACCGCCGGTCAAAATATCAAGTAACCAGTCAGGTATTACACCACTGAATAAAGTGCCGCCGGAGGCGCCACCCGCGCCACCCGCACTGGGGTCAGCACCTTCCGCACCCTCACGCGAACCGCCGCCAGAGGCGCCGCCCGCTCCCGCGCCCGGTACAGCCGCGGAAATATTAAACTGGGCACCCTCCTTCACTTCCAGAAGACCGCGCGCCGCAAGGACAATACAGCCGCCGCCAGCCGCACCAATACCGCCCGCGCCACCCGCGCCACCGGTACCGCCCGTGCCGCCTGCGCCGCCGGCACCGCCCGCGCCCCCCGTACCCGGGTCACCGCCCTGACCGAACAACCCCCCCAAATCCAATTGCCCATCGCCGCCCGCTTGTCCGGCACTACCGATAGCGGAACTCCCCTGGCTGCCTTGCTGGCCCACCGTACCATTCATACCGCCACCACCACCGCCGCCACCGCCAGCGCCGCCCACACCCGTGCTTCCACCCGCAGCCCCACCGCCACCGCCACCACCAAAGGCCATTGCAGGAACGGGAATATTGATAATCGGAATAGTAAAGGCATCAAACGCGGTACTACCGCCGCCACCGCCGCCGTTGCCTCCCTGACCACCACCGCCGCCGCCGCCGCCGCCGCCGCCGCCGCCGCCAGCGCCACCCCCACCGCCGCCACCCCCGGGACCGCCTGCCAAAGCCAGCGAGGCGGGATCAATTGCGAAGAGGGGTGCCTGGCCCTGTGTACCGGCCGCTCCCGTACCGCCCGAGGTTGCATTTGTATACACGTAGTTAAAGAGAGAGCCTGTACGTGCTGGATTACCGTCATCACCATCATTACCACCCGAGCCCGGCAGGCCATACGTCAGGTTTACCGGCCAGGAAATGGTGACTGTCGTACCGCCACGTCCGTCGAGCAACAAGGCACGTTCCTTATTCGGACGCGCTTCACCGATTATGGTCGAACCTGCACCCGCAGCACCGCCGGTCTGGCCGGACTGGCCGCCCGCACCGCCATATTCCGACGGATTGCCGAAACCGGAGCCGCCACGCTGACCGGTACCCGTGGCCACGTTACCTAATGTCCCCGCCCCACCTGGAAGTCCGGCGCCACTGGCCAACCCCAGGCCGCTATCTTCGCCAGGGGCGGAAGTGGGATTGGCATCGCCACCCTTGCCGCCGACGCCACCGGCACCACCGGCACCACCGGCACCACCGGCACCGCCTACGCCGCCGGTACCTGCGGGGCCGCCCGTGCCGCCAGAACCACCGCCCGCCACGCCTGCGGATACATTGAAGGACGCGCCAACGGACATGTCTCCTTTGGCGGAAATCACCAAGGGCCGATTTCCGGTGACGGAGGCAACAATGGCCTGGTCAATAAAGACGTCATTGAAATCAAATACGGCAGCGCCATCCACGACCCGGCCTTTGTAGATGTAGCCAATGGGCGAGGCATCCACGAAGAATTCGGGGGGAGTACTGCCCGTATCGATAGCAACCGTATCCCCTTCGAGTACTATAAGGTCGCGGAGGATGCCGTCGCTTTCATAAACATCCAGTAGGTCGGCCTGAACGTTGGTCAGAAATGGACCGCCCAGGAAAAGTATTAACAAGAGTGTCGCTAACACGGCGGCAGTGTGTTCCGACAGGATTCGGGTAAAGGCGTTGGAATTCATTCGTATGGCGCTCCTTAGAGTAGTTCTATTCCTTGACATGACCGTGATAATAGCAGTTGTCAGGCAACCCTTCTTTTTCTTTGCCTGAAAACAACCATCTCTGCCTCTTTTTAAAGTATACACGATGCATATAAAAAATTAAAATAACTATCCATAAACTTCTAATTTACCTTTTTGTAAACTTCGAGACCCAAAACATGTTCTTTTCAGAACCGGAGCGGGCAGTAGTTGTGGCTACGAAATTTTTCACACAAGGCGCTGAAAAACACGAGCGTAACTTTTATTATTGGACTATTATAATCTATCAATAAATTACAAACTCTTTTCTTCTCTTGAATTGTCATTTTTTAGCAAAAATCGCCGAAAACCAAGGATGTTTTCGGCGATTTCGGTTACCCTAAAAGGGATCTATTTCTCTCTGGTCAACAGTGTACCACGCGGTTGAGGCGCTAAAGGCACCACTGGGAGCATCATCACCGCACGCCTTACCCGTGTACTGCACATAGTGATTTTACATTTTTTTTCTAACGCGGACCCTTACAGACTCCTATGTCATGGCGTTACTATCCAGCACAGGGGCACCGTGTAGGCAGGGTCATAGATATATTTTTCACCGTTCTGCCAGATATAGGCAGCACGGATGGCATATCCAATTGGGTTGCTTCCCTGCTGCCATCCGGCAAGATACCCGATGGCCTCACTTATAACGATGCGCCAATCGCCGTTCAGGTCCGCAGGATGAAGGATTCCCTCTTCACCTTCGGGTTCACCTTCGATGGGTTCACCTTCAACGGGTTCGCCTTCTGTAGGCTCGCCCTCAACAGCTTCGCCTTCGACGGGCTCGCCTTCGGCCGGTTCACCCTCAACAGGTTCGCCTTCGATGGGCTCGCCTTCGACCGGTTCACCTTCGATGGGTTCGCCTTCGATGAGTTCACCTTCAATCAGTTCACCTTCGATAGGCTCGCCTTCGATGAGTTCACCCTCAATCGGTTCACCTTCGATAGGCTCGCCTTCGCCCTCGATGGGGCTGAGTACGTAAATGTCGGCTCCCGCCGGGACACAGGTGGTCCAGGTCTCACCTGCGGCTAGCAAGCCGGGCGTACCGGTTTCGCCATCAATGAGCACTTCCGGGTTGGCGTCAATAACAAGTGCCACGTTACTAAATTGGCCGGAGCTGTTGGTGTTTCGAATGACCACCTGGTCGTAGCCGTCAAACACGGACGTACCATCAGCCATACGGAACACGCGGTATTCTATGCCATTTTCTGTTGAAAATACGGGGTTCTCATCGCCATCGTTCCAGTACCCGGGCAGGCACCAGCCGCGCGTGGCGGCACCGCCTACCAAGTTGGGAATGACCGGAGTCTGGGTGTTAACAAGGGGGTTAGGCTCCAGCAGGTACGCTTCATGTTTCGCGGCGCCTTCGACCAGGCTGGCAGTAGCGGCCTGAGGCCTGTTCGCCATCTGTGCGGTCCCGGTCATATTGGAAATAACCGTTACGGCGCCGTTTTGGTTCGGGGTTGCGTTGGCTACGTTGGCTGCGCTGATCTGGGCGTTTCCGGCCAGTACCACGGAACCATGCAGTTTCACCATGCCGGGAACACCGTAGCCGCCGTTGGCGCCCGTTCCACCCGTGCCACCATTACCGCCCGTGCCGCCGGAACCGCCATCCCCACCATCACCGCCGTCACCACCACCGCCTGACAAGGTACCAAGCAGTGCTCCTGAGCCGCCCGCACCACCGTCAATGCCGCCTGAACCCGAAGTCGGACCTTGGGGAGACGTGCCTTGGCCGGAGCCTGCGGCACCGTTGGCGCGTGTGCCGGCATCCACCCTTATCGTACAGGCACTTGTGATGTTCAATAATCCGCGTGCGGAAAGTACAAAGGCACCGCCACCTGCGGCACCGTTACCGCCATTACCACCATCGCCACCGGGACGTCCGGTGCCGCCCGTACCGCCGGAACCGCCATTGGCGCCTGCACCGCCGCCCGCTGTAGACGCCGGCCACGTGGTGCCTGAAACGTTGGCACCATCAGCGCCTTCCGTGAGGCCACCACCGCCACCACCGGATGCGCGATAGGCACCCACCCCGAGGAAACCGTCAAATTGACCGCCCGCACCGCCGCCCCCGCCGGAACCGCCGGAACCGCCTCCGCCACCCGAGCCACCGCCGCCGCCACCGCCGGCGCCGCCACCACCGCCGCCGCCGCCACCGGAACCGGCCGCGAGACCGAGGCCGGAAGCATAGCCGGAAATATCCGTATAGGCGGCATTACCGCCAATCAATGCGGCGCCGCCGGAGCCGCCCGCGCCTGCCGTAGCCGCGGCGCCCCCGGCATTGGAGGAACCGTTTTCGCCGCCCTTATTTGTGATACCTTCTGTAACATCTTTGCCCAAACCGCCTGTGGCTTGTCCGCCGGCCGTGCCGGCAACACCGGCCGCACCGGCATCGCCTGCCGAGCCACCCGTACCGCCGTTGCCTCGAGTGCTCGCCAAGCCAAAGCCACTGTAGCCGGGCGCTCCATCAGCGCCGGGTTCACCACCTTGGCCGGCGTCGCCTGCATCACCGGCAGTGCCCGCCAAACCCGGGAATCCGTGTTCACCGTTGCCTTGGGCGCCGCGAATGGCATCCGCGCCGCCGCCCCGGCCGCCAGCGCCGCCAGCGCCGCCTGTACCACCGGCACCGCCGGTACCGCCTGCGCCGCCTGCGCCGCCTGCGCCACCACCACCGCCGGAGCCACCGCCAAGGGTACCTGCGGGAATGGTCACGTCTGCCGCCCAGTTGATATCGCTGCGCGCCGCGAGCGAAAGCGGACGATTACCACTGACATTCACGGTCACACCGCTTGCGACGCTGATATTTTCAAATTCAAACACGGCGATTTCTTCGCCCGTATCAAAGCGAAGGTCTGTACGTGCTTCGAAGCTATTCTCGCCGTAGATAAGCGTACCCGGCGCGTCGCCCAAATCGCCCGTATCAATGGTGATGACACCGCTATTCGCAACCAGGTCGCCCAAACTGCCATTACTTACATAGAAACTGCCTTCTTCCGACACATCCTCGCCTTCGAGATTAACGAGGATTGCAGACCCGGAGGGTACCGTGACCGTCCAGGAGTCCTGCGGCCCCAATTCCCCGGGCACGCCGCCCGCGCCGCGAATCAACCGGGCCAGGTTATCGCCCACGGTCAGCGTGAGGTTGCTGACGGTGGCGGATGTTCCCGTGTTCTTGATGACCAACTGGTCAAATCCTTCAAAAACGCTCGGGAATTGCCAGTAGGTGATATTGCCGAAGGAGCCCGAGGGTGTCAGTGCCTCCACGTCATCCTGGTTCCAGTAGGGCTCCAGGCACCAGCCATGTTGGGCCGGGCCGCCGACCAGATTCGGAATCAGGGGCGTATCCATAAACACATAAGCATTAAACGCCTTTAAGAATTCATCGTAGGCATTGTACCCTACAGCCACGTTGGCCGTGCTGAAAGCCGGCTGATTCGCAGCCCGCTCCGCCTCGGTCATGTTTGAAATATAGGTAAACTTACCGTTATTTTCCGGGTCTGCGCCACCGGCGTTGTTTGCAATGATACGTGGGGTTGCCGCGCCTGCCTGGTCGATTCGGATTACGGAACCGGCCAGCTTGACCATGCCCGGAGCGCCGTAACCACCCGCGCCGCCGCCGCCGCCGGTGCCGCCGCCCGCACTGTTGCCACCACGCCCGCCACCGCCGCCATCACCACCATTACCGCCGGAACCGCCGGTCAGGATATCCAGGAGCCACTGGGGCACCACGCCTTCAAACAACGTTCCTCCCGAAGCGCCACCCGCACCGCCGGGGCTCGGATCATCCCCTTCCGTTCCCTCGCGCGAACCGCCACCGGAGGCGCCTCCCGCACCGGAACCCGGAACCGCAGCCGAAATATTGAACTGGGCCCCTTCCTTTACTTCTAGCAATCCCTTTGCGGCAAGCACGATACATCCGCCGCCGGCCGCACCGATACCGCCCTGGCCGCCCTGGCCACCCGCGCCACCGGGGCCGCCGGCACCGCCCGTGCCGCCCGCGCCGCCGGAACCCGGGTCACCGCCCTGGCCAAAAAATCCTCCCAAGTCCAATTGTCCGCTACCGCCGACCTCTCCGATACTGCCGACGGCAGAGATTCCCTGAACACCCTGTTGTCCCGCCGCACCGCTCATGCCGCCGCCGCCGCCGCCGCCGCCACCCGCGCCGCCGACACCGGTACTGCCACCGGCGGCGCCACCGCCACCGCCGCCGCCGAACGCCATGGCCGGAACGGAGATACCAAGAATTGTGAAAGCGTCAAAGGCGGTACTGCCGCCGCCACCGCCACCGTTACCGCCCTGACCGCCGCCGCCACCACCACCACCGCCGCCACCACCCCCACCCGCACCGCCGCCGCCACCACCGCCACCGGGACCACCCGCCAACGCCAGAGAAGCAGGGTCAATCGCAAAAATTGGTGCCTGACCTTGTTCGCCCGCCACACCCGCACCGCCGGCGGTTGCGTTGGTGTACACATAGTTGAAAATATTACCTGTTCTCGCCGGATTGCCACCATCACCGTCATTGCCACCCGAACCGGGAAGGCCATATGTCAGGGTTACCGGCCAGGTGATCGAAAAAATATCGCCGCCACGTCCGTCAAGCAATAAAGCGCGTTCCTTGTTCGGGCGTGCTTCACCAATAATGGTCGAACCTGTGCCCGCGGCGCCACCCGTCTGGCCGGATTGGCCTCCTGCACCACCATATTCCGCGGGATTACCGAATCCAGCACCGCCCCGTTGTCCCGGACTTCCAGCCACACCGCCTGTGGAGCCCGGTGCTCCCGGAAGCCCGGCGCCGCTGCCCAAACCCAGGCCGCTGTCTTCGCCGGGGGCGGATTCAGGATTGGCGTCGCCGCCCTTGCCGCCGGCACCACCGGCGCCGCCCGCGCCACCCGCACCACCGGGGCCGCCGGTACCCCCGGCGCCCGCTGGGCCACCCACACCGCCGGAGCCCCCCCCCGCGACACCGGCAGACACATCAAAAGACGCGCCCACCGTCATGTCACCCTTGGCGGAAATGACGAGAGGACGGTTGCCGCTGACGGAAGCGACGATGGTCTGGTCGATAAA
>Ga0116149_1001303_pt1 | contig 30357 bp, 22 predicted proteins | sample AD_UKC057_MetaG_FD_89787 | JGI IMG/M metagenome (GOLD analysis project Ga0116149, IMG submission 89787) | Active sludge microbial communities of municipal wastewater-treating anaerobic digesters from USA - AD_UKC057_MetaG | ecosystem: Engineered > Bioreactor > Anaerobic > Digestate | place: USA...
ACAGGATTGAGTAGAAGGACCGGAACACTGAGCACCCCCACAAGAAGGAGCAGGATTAGTACAGGTTCTGCTTTGGGAACAATTTACACAGGCACCCCAAGCTGACCAACCACCATTTACAGGGTTGTTCGTGTGGGTACATGAATCAGTAGTTTCATTACAGCTATCAGTTGTGCAAGAATTACTGTCATCACAACTTTTTGCGGTATGACTGCATACACCTGTACTTGTGTTACATGTATCATTGGTGCAGAACAGGTTATCGTTACAGTCACTGTTAGAAGAGCATCCTGGGCGTGGACGTGGAACACAACAATTCGCCACACAGTATTCACCCCAAACCGAAGGAGGAATATCAGGACAATCGCTATCAGTTATACATTGAGGAGGGATACACTTTGCATAAATAATCTTACTTGGGAAAGCTACAAAAAGCATTAATATTAAAATTATAGAGTGGACGAGCATTTTTATTAATACTTTTTCATTTTTCTTCATTTTATCTTTATTAATTCCCTATATGTTTGCGAATAACAACAAAAGAAGATAGGTAATTACCTAAACCATCCCTTTTTGTCAACTCTGGCAGCGTAAAGACGGGAAAAATAACAATTGGATCTTCTTCCTCTAATAATTTTGTAGCTTCTTCATAAGTTATCTCCTTAAAACCGGCTGAAACGGGATCTTTGTTACTTAAAGGAGCTTTTGCAATCTCAGAATCATTCTCAAAGTAACTAATATAAAAGCCCGTTATTTGATCATCAAACAACTTGGAAGCTTCTACAGCAACTCTAAACCTATGAATATCTGCATCGTTATAATCATCAGTATATTTCACTAACACATATTTATCAGTAGAATTATCTGCACTTTCTATATCTTCCCAACCTACGAACCTTCCAACAGCATAAAATAAATATTCTTGAGGAGGAAAATCAACGATATCATACAAATTTTCGGGATATTTATCTGCATTAACAGGAAGATCCACAAATGGTTTTCTTTCACCGGTTTTTGAAATAATAATAATATATGGTTCTTGGACCTTAGCAATAATCTCACCATTCCCTGGGTAACGAGGCCCTCCAAGATTGGTTTTAGACAAATTATCTTGAAAACTCTGGTTCGTAAATTTAGAAAATGGATTCACCATTTCGGCAGAACTAGACAATTTATTTTCTGTATCCGTAGAAGAACTTATGGGTATTTCTTTTCCGTACCTTACCACGAAAAATAAAACCACACTGACAATCAATAATCCTAAGAATATAAAGACTAATTTTTTATTCATTAGATCCAATGATAAACAATTTGCCCCAAATATCAATAGACTAATGAGCATTACCGCCTTAAATGAAAATGTGTTCCTGGAATTTTATATTTAATTATCCAAGAACACATCAAATATGCTCAGCTCACTCTATTTTCCATTATTGAACGGACACCCCACTGCTAGACAACAATTTATTCAAACATTGAAAAGACAAGAATGGCGGACTTTCTATTTCCTCTCCTCTATTGGCAACTAACCATCCATCTACTAGCGACAAATAATCTACTATAACCCCAGCCACATTATGTAATGAATAGTCATAGTAATATTGGTAGATATACCACTTTTTCGTATCTTTATTTGTCCCATGACCCGAAAAAAAAGTCCCATATAGAGTTATATACTTGTCTCGGTTACCACAAACCAAAACAATTGAAAACTCTTCCATTGGTTCTACACCTTCCGGTGTATCCCCAGCATACATCGGCCAAACATCATAAGGTTTCTGCTGATAACCAAAACCATCTCTCAGATCATTTGCCCAGATATTATTAATTTGAACTTTGTTCCAATCATCAAAACTGCCACTTCTCTGAGCTTGAGACCATTTTTTCATAAAGTCATCAAAATCCGCTTCGCTAGGAGATATATCATGTACTTCATTCCCTTTATACCACCAAACACTGAATAATACTCTAGCGATATATTCAGCGTAAACCTGATCAGGAATCATAACTTTGTGCAAGGTTGGTAAGGCAGATTCGTCAACTATTAATTTGGACTTAATTGTTACTCCCATGTACTCATATGCAGTATTTTGAACGGCTATCGGTACTAAATCATCCTCTATTGCGGGAAAGGTAGCTAAAATCTCTGAAACACCTGAAACCTCCTCCCAAGGGTACGCACCGTATGAATAGGGATCAGAGTATTTCATATAGTGTGTAAAATAACTATCCCCATTAGGGAGCTTGATATAATTTGACAACAATTGAGGTAAACCATTTTTCCAAATTACACCTATTGAATCCGCAGGAATTCTTACAGGTCTATACACACCTGACAATTTACAATTAGTATCCAAAACTTCAAAACTTATTGGATAATCTGAGTATACCTCCTCACCGTTATCATTCACTGTAATTTGGTAAAACAATGTTCCTCCCATTATCACATTAAAGACATATTGTTCTGTCTCTCTATTAACATCAAAATAAACTGTAGACACAACATATTTTTCTTTTATTGCTAAATAACATGCCTTTATCCAGTTTTCTTTATCCTTAGAAATATAATCAGGTAAACCCTGCATACTTCCGCTTTCATCAAGATTGATTATGTACGAAGGATTAATGTTCTTAACATCTTCCAAAGATATTGGTACACGTTTTACAGGTTCCGTATAAATAGGAGTCGGGGTTTTAGTCGGGGTTACTGTACTGGTTGCGATTTCTGTCGGACTTGCTTTAATTGTCGGTGTGTTAACACTGGTTGCTGTTGGCCTGTCTAATCCTATACCTAGGGTTGAGCTCTGAGTACACCCAACCACAAAACACAAAATCAAAACTATACTTACAAACACTTTTACATTTTTCATTTTTCTCTTCCTTCCTTTCGTTAGATTTTACGAGATTTTTTCACTACAGGTTTCTATCCTGTACTCTGAACACAGTACCACAGATAACTTTCAAGTTCAAATACATTACATGTTTTTAGTGGTAAATCCCACACGAATATTTCTAACTATAAAATACTCCCTCTCTCTGCAAATATTCTAATCTATTCTTAAGGACCAGTGGAAATAGAAGCTATTTTCCACACATCACTTTCATCTTTTTCCAGAATTATCCAACGGGAATTAAGACCGGTTACCCACCCATAGTATGGAATAGGAGCATTTGCGGAATCCTCAGAAACATCAACATTCAAAAGAACCTCATATTTATGTTTACTCTCATCCCAGGATTTTTGATTGTAAGGTTTAATTTCGCTGACTTGTATTGAATTGATTGCATTAAAATGAACACCCCAAGCCTGTTTACTGCTATCGTCAGGGGCCATACTTGCACTCATCATTCCTATAGCTTCGGGAATTCTGCCTTCGTCAATGAGATTAAAAAAGAGTCTTATTATATCTTCTTCTGTCGGGAGCGGAACTGTGGATGGAGAAGTCGGGGAGTTGGTAAATACATTATCTCCTGTTTCGTGAATTTTCTCATCCCCATCTTCTTCTCCCTCAGTATCTTTATCTTTTTCCTGTTCCTGAATTAATTCATCAGGTTGATTTGAAAATTGCTCCGAAGGAACTATGGGTGAGAAGTTATCCGTTTTTTCTTTTTTCAGCCACAAACCCCCACCTACTAACAAAAGGGCTAAAATTGCAAAAACTAAATATTTGGTTTTCACACTTAGATTATATCTCTTTTTATCCAAAATTTGCAAAATGTGCTAGAATGATTCCAACGATGAGAATATTAATTTTTCTAATAATAGTTTTGGCAATTATCATTCTACCTGTTCTTCTTTTCTCCAAATCGGTAAAATCAAAAAATACTAAGCAAAAGGCTACTTCCTGGAAAGGAAAACTCATCGATAAGGATCACACAGAATGGGAGGATGAAAGTAGTAGTTATACCAAGGATAGCTACACTCTGTATTTTGAAACCGATAATGGTGAGAAAGTAAAAATAAATGTAGCGGGGAACGTATACGATACCTGGAATATCGGGGATAGAGCAGAGAAGATAGAGGGGGAACTTCTTCCGAAGAAGGTATAAGATGTAGGGCAATGTTGTAGGTAAAACTGAGTTGGAGAGAAGGTCGGATTGTTTTGTTTTTGTTTTTAAACAACCCGACCTGGAGGATTTAATGGAAGAGTAACCAATCTATAAAAGAATGGGGCCCGTCTTCCTCCTTGAATGCTTGTTCTGTGTCACTGCTGTCCCATATCCCACGATGCTTATCACGTATCTCTTCGTCAGTCATATACTTTCTTTCCGATCTGATGGTGCTTCTCTTGTCCTCAATGTCTTTTTTGTGCTCGTACTCTACTACGTCCAAATACGACTCCGACCAATCATTATTACTACTATTATCGTCGCTGCCGGCACTATTAGCACTATGAGTATCATCATCAGATTTATTGCTAGCAGCTATTAGTACTAACACTATAACGATAACAGAGATGATAATAGGCCAGGTAAAATAAAGGATAACTAATAGTGACCATCCAACTTGATTCCAATCTATCCCAAACATCTTAATCTCCTTTCTTTTTATTCTACGCCATGTTTAAATGGCAACGTGGTTTTGATTGGTGTTATTTTAACCCATAGGAAAAAATAGTCAAGAAAAAGAAGGTTAAACATAATAATTTAATTGCCATTTACGGCAGAGGAGTCGGGATTTACATAACTATCTATACCTGCTTTTAGAACGGAAAACGCTATGTTTATTTTTCTTTTTATCAGACTTGCCCGTGTGTTCTGTTCACAAAAACTTTTCACATAATTTATATCTTCCTGGGTCAGCGTGGTTTTGTCGGAAACAAAGGGGTTCATAATCGCATCTTCCCTTTCTATGTGATCCAATCCTATAGAATGTCCCAATTCGTGAGCCAAAACATTTACCAAATAATCCTCATCGGGATAGAAATAAACGTCAATTTTTCTTTCCTGGGAAGTGTAATATCCTATCTCTGGTTTCTGAGCAATAAGCGAATTGAAATTTGATATTTTCTCGTTAAGGAAATCAATAGTTTCATTTACGGTATTTATAGCAGAATTAATTTTGGAAGCGTAATTATTCAATTCTTCTACTTCTTTGGTAAGTTTTTCCTGTAGATTGATTAAAGACATGTATTCCTTTTCGGGGGCCCCACCCTTGCTATTCCAATAATCTATTTCTTTGTTTAATTCCTCAATCTTTTTTTCTAATTCGGCAGCTTTTTTGTCGTAATCTTCTTTTTGCTCCTCCAAGGTTTTCTTTTGTACGTCAATCTGCTCTCCGGTTTTTTCAACTTCCGATAAACTCATCTGCCGTTCGTCAAATATTAGGTTAATCTCAAGATCTGAAGACGGGTTATATTCAAAAAGATCTTTTCCATAAGCCTTTTTCCATGTCTGTACAGCTTTCTCTATACTACTTTTAAAATCTTCCTCATCCATCTGAAAATCAGGATCTATTTTTCCTATCTTGTAAGTAATAGGTTTTTCGCAAAAAGATTTATAGAAATATTCGTGCAGAGAGGGTTGATAATGTTTAAAAGCAAAAAATCCAATTAAAACAACACAAATGAATACCAGAAATTTTTTCATACATTTATATTATAATCGGATAATCGTTTTAAGGCATCGTTTTCTCTGAATTTTATAGTTGTTTATTCTACGAATAATATTTTTCCCTGTAAACTTTTCGCTTTCTTTTCCACCCCTCATTCTCACTTGACTATAGGTCATATTTATGCGAAAATAGCCCCAATTTCCAAACAAAACTAAAAAATAGAAAAGGAGAAAAATGAAAAAGCAAATTCCAAGTCGTCCGGGCGTTTTAGCGCTCAAAGTACACGAATGGGGGGACAAGCCAGCCGAAAGACGAGGCGATGTGGTCTCAAAGACTATCGCCACAGTAATATCGGCTTTCTTTGTTGTATTTTTTGTAACGACTTTTGTCTTGCCTTCGGGAAATACATCCCTGGCAGCAGAATCAGCTCTCGGGAACTCTTCCGCTGAAGTATCTTCGATTCTACCGGTCGATCTTCCTTCTGAAAAGACTACTTCCGAGTGTCCTCTAACGGATAATCTGGAAGGGTACGAAGGGAGTTGGGACAGAGTGTTGTCTTATTGCTCTACAATAACGAGCACTTCCGAGAAATACGGAATTGACCCGGAAATAATCGCAGCCATCATTTTGATGGAGAGCGGGGGAGATTCGAGCGCAATTTCGGTAAGTGGAGCCGTTGGGCTAATGCAAATTATGCCCAGCGACGGGTACGCAGCCACATTTGTATGTGCCAATGGACCTTGTTTTTCCGACAGGCCATCAACGGCGGAACTACTGGATCCGAGTTTCAATATCAACTATGGTACAAAACTTCTTTCGAGGTATGTTTCCTCATATGGGAGTCTGAGAGAGGGATTGTACCATTACGGACCGCTAGATTACGAAGGTTACGCTGACAAGATAATCTCACTAGCGGAAAGTTTATCAAAAGAATGAAAATTAACCTTAAGAGGGGTAAAAATGCAATTAATGCAAATTTTCCCCTCTTTTTTGTCCTTTTTTCGTTTTCTCTACGAAAATGTTATGATTTCACCGCTATGAAAATAAGATACAGAATTTCAAACGACAAACGATGCAAAGAAATCAACGCTTTAATTGAAGAAAAATTTCCTTATATGATAAGAGAGAAAAATCCTGATCTGATTTTTGTTCCCGGAGGAGATGGAGCAATTTTACACGCCATTCAGGAATTTAACCATTACAAAGTCCCATCTTTTGGTTATGGGATGGGAAATTTAAACTTTTTAATGAACGATATAGATCTTAACAAAGTTTCCGATTTTATAGATAAATTGCAAGGAGATAAGATAAAACTACAGGAAATTGAAACAACCAAGATATCTGTTTTCCTGACGAGAAAAGGCAATAAAAAAACAAAAAAGATAGGGCAGGCCGTAAACGAAGTTGTTTTAGGGTCAAAATTAATGGGTTATCACTCTTTCAAGATAAGCTCGGCCGACGGTTCTTTTAATAACTTTGAGATTAGAGGGTCGGGAATATCGGTAAGCACCGATCTCGGGTCCACGGGATACAATTTTAACCTGGGCGGGTCAATTTTACCTCTCGGAAGCAATTTATGGTCAATAATCGGTATAGCCTGCAACAGATACTTAGAAGATATATTGATGACGGACAAGATCGTTATAGAAAATACCTCAAAAAGACCCGGACTGACAATTTTTCTTGACAGCATAAGACAAAAAAACAGACTGAATATGGGAGATAAAATAATTTTGAAAAAAGGTGACATAGTAAGATTGGCTTTTTACAACAAAAAAAGATTCTTTGAAAAAAGAGTAGATATAACGTCAAGATACAGAAAGGGATAAAAAAATCCCCGCATGAACTTGCCGTTTTTAAAATTTTAAAGCGAGGTTATTGCTGTATCGCGGGGAGATAATCAGCTATAGGGGATGAGTCGCTGACAAATATACTCATATTAACGGTGCATGGACATTCCAAATGAGGCGGTTCATTCTGCGAAGAAACCCAGTTTCCATCATAAACATAACTATAAATGTAAGTTCTGAGCAACCCTTGTTCTATTTTTACGTAACCGGAAGTGTTGCCTTGCAAACCACTTGAAGACACACCGGAAATCAAATAATCTCCGTATCTTGTGCTCCAGGCCCAGCCCGTGCTTTCAAGAGCATTTCGCAAAGCAACCTCAATCTCATGACCGGTACTGTTATAAGAAGAATCTTTGTCCGTTAAAGAAACTTTATAAATTTTTCCCGGCAGAAAAATTTTTCCGTTGAACATGTCCTTTATATCTTTATTTGAATATCGTTCTTCCACAAAAACCACGAAATTACTTTTTTCGCTCTCGCTTTTTTCAACATAGCTTTCAGTCCAATTAAACCCCTCAGGCAACTCGGGTATTTCCCAATCTATCTGAAGCTGTTGATTATTTTCGGAATTATTGTTTTTCCTGCCGAGAAAATAGAATAAACCAAAGGCTAAAAGCAAAAATACAACTAAGAATAAAAATACTTTATGAACGGAACCTTTTTCGCCATTCATAGGAAAATATTACCAAAAATTACAAAGTATTGCACAAATTTCTATAAATCTCTTGTTAACAAAATTTTCGGATGCTACATTTTATATACATTTGATCTAAATTTTTATGGAAAACAATTTATCTGCACCATCAATCAATGGCGGACTTACAAAATCCGAAGTAGAGAAGAAACTAAAGAAGTTCGGATTAAACGTACTTCCTGAAAAAAAGCCGCCGAGTAAACTATCAATTTTTCTGGATCAATTCAAAAATCCATTAGTATACGTTTTGCTGGGGGCTTCAATAGTAACTTTTTTAATCGGAGATACTGGGGATGCAATAATTATCATGATGGCAGTGATGATGGATGCCGTTCTGGGTTTTGTTCAGGAAAACAAAACCTCTAATGCACTGGAAGCTTTAAAAAAGGTTATTTCTCAGAAAGCAATAGTTTACAGAGATAACCAAATGGTTGAAATTGATACCAAGGAAATAGTGCCTGGCGACATCGTGTTTCTGAAGCAGGGAGACAAGATACCCGCAGACGAAATACTCGTGTCGGTAAACCGTTTCCACGTAAATGAGGCGGTATTAACAGGAGAGAGCATGCCTCTTGAGAAAAAGGTAAATGAAAAAGTTTATATGGGAACTATAGCGGCGGCAGGGCAGGCTGTTATGAAAGTTGAGGAAACCGGGGCAAGAACCCAAATCGGAAAAATAGCGGAAAGGATACAGGAAAAAGAAGATATAACTCCCTTTCAGAAACAGCTAAAAATATTCAGCAGACAAATTTTAATGATAGTAGGGGTCATAATAACTACGGTCCTTATCGTAGGAATACTAAGGGGAATAAGTCTATCAGAGATATTTATAACTTCGGTTGCTCTTGCAGTTTCAAGTATTCCCGAAGGTCTTTTAGTTTCACTTACCATAGTGCTAACTGTCGGAATGAAAAGAATATTAGATCAAAAAGGTCTTGTTAGGAAGCTTTCAGCTGCAGAAACTTTGGGTGGTGTAACTGTAATTTGCGCCGACAAAACAGGAACTTTAACAGAAGGAAATATGCAGGTTTCCGATTTTATAGGGAATGAAAATCTTTTATATCAGCAGGCTTTTCTTGCTAACGACTTGGACGACCCGATTGTAATTGCAGCCTATAAATGGGCAAAGGACTTTTCGAAAAATATTGACAGATCGAAAGAAAGGCTTGACAGTATACCTTTTTCTTCGCAAGAAAGATTTTCTATTTATTTGTATAAATGGGATAACAAAAAAAATATGATTTTTGTGAATGGTGCTCCGGAAATGCTTTTGAATTGGTCTACATTATCAAAAGAAGAGAGAGACAAAATTATGCAGACGATAGAGAATCTTACATCTCAGGGGAAAAGAGTTTTAGGATTTGCCAAAAAAGAAGTTCCCGCAGATAAAAAAATTGTGGATGTTTCCGATGCAAAGGGGAATCTTGACTGGGTCGGAATTTTAGCTTTTTCAGATCCTGTAAGAGAAGGGCTTAAGGATGTTTTAAAAGAAACCACCGATGCAGGAATAAGAACAATTGTAATAACAGGAGATTTTCCTAATACTTCAATTTATGTACTTTCTCAGTTGGGTATAGAGGTAAAAAATGATGAGTATTTAACAGGGGAGCAATTAGCAAAAATGTCTGTGGAAGAACTAAAAGAAGTAATTTCAAAGGTAAAATTATTTGCCAGAACTACACCCGATCAGAAACTATCCATAGTTGAGGCATTAAAATCCAATGAAGAAGTGGTCGCGATGGTTGGAGACGGGGTAAATGATGCACCGGCTTTACATAGAGCGGACATAGGAATCGTGGTTGATAACGCCTCGGATGTAGCAAAAGAATCAGCTGATCTGATCCTGCTAGACTCAAGTTTCGCTACTATTGTTCACGCGATAGAAGAGGGGAGAGCTATGTTTGAAAACATAAGAAAAATAATTCTCTATCTTTTGTATGATGCTTTTGAAGAAATAATAATTGTACTTGCAGGAATGATTTTCAATCTCCCTCTTCCCGTTACGGCAGTTCAAATACTTTGGATCAATTTGGTTTCCGACGGATTCCCTGATGTAGCTTTAACAGTGGATCCGAAAAGAAGGGGAATAATGAAAGATAAACCACGTTCTCCGAAAGAAAGTCTCATAACGGGATGGATGTTTAATCAGATCGCGTTTGTAAGTATACTGGCAGGAGCGCTTGCTTTTGCATATTTCTATGTTGTTTACAGAAATACAGGGAACATTGCACTTGCCAGATCCGCAACATTTGCAACAATCGGAATAAATTCATTAATTTACGTTTTTTCGGTCAGAGCTCCGACAGTACCTTTTTTCAAAACCAGGGTATTCAAAAACAAATGGCTTAATCTTAGCGTTATAGGCGGACTAATTTTGCAGGCTGTTCCTTTTCTATCCCCATCACTCAGAGAATTTTTTAAGCTGGAAGTTCTTCCTATCAACTATTGGCTAATATCCTTTGGTCTATCTTTGATAATTTTTCTTTGCATTGAAATTTTCAAGCACGTGTATCATTCAAAAATAGTTCCGGCTCAGAACAAAACATCTTAAAATTAAAATAAGAACTTAAAATAAAAAGGCAGGGGTATTATCTCTCACTGCGCCGATCATTTTTTCAACCTCAAAGAATTTTTCAACTACCAGAGCTTTTGTTTTAGCCTCCAAATTTAATCTCAAAAGGGGCTGAGTGTTGGAAGTTCTAAGATTAAATCTCCAATCCTCAAACTCAACTGAAAGACCATCTATTTTTTCTATTCTCGCTCCCTTTTTTTTGTAATATATTTCTATTTCATTTATCAGAGAGATCGCATTTTCCACCTTATAGTTAACTTCACCGGAATTAGGATACTTGTCAAACAAATAATCCAATTCTCCGGTTAGGTCAAAACCCTCAAAAAGCATATCTAACATTTTTGCTATGGTAATCATCCCGGAATCACAATTGTAAAAATCTCTATAATAAAAATGTGAACTTGCCTCGGCCCCGAATAAAGCCCGTTCTTCTGCCATTTTTTGCTTAAAAAAAGAATGTCCCGCTGCACACTGAATAGTTTCTGCCTCCAACGCTTTTGCCTCATTTATAAATGGCCAGGTAACACGGGGGTCATGTATTATTTTTCTATTATTTTTGTAGTTTTTATCATTTTTTTCGTTTTCACCCAAACTTTCTTTCAGTATGTTTTTAACAAGAAGGACTCCGATATAAACTCCGTCAGGTTTTCTTCCTTTTTTGTCAATAAAGAAAGCTCTATCTGCGTCTCCGTCAATTGCGATACCTATATCGGCGCCGGTTTCAACAACTCTCTTTTTAATTTCAACCACATTTTCTTCTTCCATAGGGTTGGGAACATGGTTTGGGTAAGTACCGTCCGGCTCAAAATACATTCTGTCAATAAAAAGACCGAGCCCGGAAAAAATATAATCAAAAACCTTCCCTCCTATACCGTTTCCGGCGTCAACTACTACCCTCAGAGGTCTTCTTTTCTCCGATTTAATAAAAGATAAAACCTTTTCCTTGTAGGCAGGCATAATATCCTTTTCTTCAAAACTTCCTATATTTTCCGATATTTTTTTGTATGATTCTTCCAACATTATTTTCTTCAGGTCCATCAAACCGGATACGCTGCTTATAGGTTTAGCATTTTTTGCAACCATTTTGCACCCATTCCAACCTGCTCCGTTATGAGAAGCTGTTATAACCAATCCCCCGTCAAAAATGTTGGGATATTCTCCTGTAGCAAAATATAAAGCTTCGGTTGGAACCTCGTTTATATCGACAACTCCGCATCCCATTTCGCGTATTCCTTCAATCAAGGCTTTTTTCATCTCAACACTTTCCGGTCTGATATCGTGGCCTACTGCAACTTTTTTAGGTTTAAAAAATGTAACATACGCTTTTCCCAGGCATTTATAGAAATTCTCATCTAACTCAGAAGGGTACCTTCCTCTTATGTCGTAAGCCCGAAAAACCGAATCCAGTATTTGTTTATTCATAAAAATCTCCCAAAAACAAAATTATTTTAAACAAATGGCTCTAACTAATTCTAAATAACTAAATAGACCTTCATTTCTCCCATATTTTCCCTTAACGGTATTTTACCGTCATCAATTTTTTTATCATTCAGATACAACCCTTTATTTGTCCCTCTCTCAACCTTTATATTGTACCTGGTATTCTCAAAAGAATATTCCATACTAAAGGTTTCCCATTCCTTTGGTATTACGGGATCTAAAGAAAAATGATCGGCATATTTTTTGAAACCCAGAAAATCCTCAATTATTACCTTGTAGAGCCAACCTGCCGCTCCTGTATACCAGCTCCATCCTCCGCGCGATAAATGCTGAGGATTGGAGTAGATATCTCCTGCCATAGCATAGGGCTCGAGTTTATATTTTTTGGCATCTTCATTACTTAAAGATCTGCCAATCGGTTCAAGAGAGTTAAAGATTTCATAAGCTTTTTTTTCGTTTTTTAGCATCGCATAAGCTTTCATTGCCCATACAGCCCCGTGATTATACTGGCCTCCGTTTTCTCTGATACCTTCCGGATAGCCTTGAATATAACCCGGGAAAGGAGTGGAATCTTTGAAGGGCGGCGCCAAAAGCTTTACCAAATTGTTCTTTTTGTCTTCCAAGTATTTTTCGTGGCTAAGCATAGCTTTTTGTTGCTTTTCTAATGGCGCCGCCCCAGAAATAACACTCCATGACTGCGAAATGGAGTCAATCAGACACTCACTGTTTACATGAGACCCCAGAGGAGTTCCTTCATCATAATATGCTCTTATATACCACTCTCCGTCCCATCCGTGTTCATCTACACGACTTTTTAACTCGTCATAAATTTTGCTAAATCTTTCCGCTTCATTTTTCCTGTCAGTTTTTTCCAGAATTTTTATAAACTTTGATAATATAGTCAAAATAAACCAAGCCAGCCAGACACTTTCTCCTTTACCCTCATCTCCTACACTGTTTAAACTATCATTCCAATCTCCCGAGCCTATTAATGGCAATCCATGTGCGCCAAAATTCAGAGATTTGTTTATAGCCCTAATACAATGGTCTAGAACATTTCCTCTTTCTTCGGAGACATTCGGGATAGCGTATATATTCTCTTCGTGAGGCTGGAGTATCTGCATTTCCAAATACGGAACTTCGATATTAAGTATTTGCATATCTCCGGTTTTTTCAATGTAATAATCAACTACATAAGGAAGCCATAAAAGATCGTCGCTTATTTTTGTTCTTACCCCGGCTCCCGAAGGATAGTGCCACCAGTGTTGAACATCCCCCTCTTTGAATTGATGCGCGCAGCATAGAGTTATGTGATTGCGTGCTATTTTCGGATCGGTGTAAACTAATGACATCACATCCTGAAGCTGGTCTCTAAATCCGAATGCTCCGGCCGCCTGATAAAAAGCAGTTTTTCCGTAAATTCTAGATGACAAAACCTCGTATAGAAGCCAGTTGTTTGCCAGGAAATTTAATTTCTTATCAGGCGTTTCGACTTTTATTACGGAATTTACTTTTTTCCATTTTTCAATTACATTTTTAAGACTCTGATCAACCAGTTCTAAATTTGCGTATTTGTCAACTAAAGAATTTACATTATCAATGTTGTCATCCTGACCTAATATGTAAGTAAGTACAATTTGTGAATTCCCCGGAATTTCCACTTCCGTTGTAAGAACTCCGCATTTATCCGAAACAGATTTAAATCCGGTAACCCCCCGAATACTGTTATATACCCAAACCGGAGTCTTCTTAGAATTCCCTCTTCCGAAAAATCTTCTTCTATCCGATGTAGCGGATACAATCGGTCTGTTAGTAGACATGAAAGCTATTTGATTGGAAAAATCATTATTTAATCTATTTTGAGCTGTTATGCACTGACGTACTGAATCAAACTCTATTTCTAAATTGTCCTGATCTAAGTACCTATGCTCTCCTAAAACAAATTCTACATAATAGGAGCACTCTACGGTTTTTGTGTAATTTGTAGTATTTTTCAACATCAGCTTAAGAATCTTCACAGGATCGTGTTCATCAACAAAAACAGTTAAAGTATGTTCGATATCTGAGCTTTTTCCGACGTATTCGGTATATCCCTGCGAATGGGTAACTTTGAAGCCCCCGCTTTTTATCGGAAGTGGGGTAGCGGTAAAAACTTTTTCCGAATCAACGTCTTTAAGATACAAAATTTCCCCCTGGGTGTCACTTACGAAGTCATTGGACCATGGAGAAATTTTATTTAACTGACTGTTGATATTCCACGTGTACCCAAGTCCGGATTCGGTAACCAGAGTTCCGAAACTTTCATTTGAAATTACGTTTGACCATGGGAGCGGAGTAGGATTTTCGGATGACACATCCATAACATAATTTTTCCCGTCCAAAGAAAAACCCCCGATTCCGTTATAAAAATCCAATCCTTCCTTAAAACCCTCCTGGGGGAGAATGGTTTCTATGTAATCCTCATAAGCCGATTCCTTTATAGCCACCGTCTCCGGCTCTGTATATCTTGATGCTAAGTTTAACTGGTCGTCTAGTGACCCCAAAGATGTATCCAAAACTACTTTAGCGAGTGACAATAGCGCATATCTTTCCTCCAAAGTCATATTAACAGAATTAAGAACATAAACTCCGGAGCCTTCGTATGGGCGCGACAGCGAATTTTCCACAACTTCGTAAACATCTTTTTCAAGATTCTCTTCGTAACTTACTTTTTCATCTACTATAAACACCAAATCAAAATTGAATCTTAGAATTCTGAAATACTCGTGGAGTAAAACCAGATTTCTCAGAAGATCTATGTTTTTACTGTTTATTTTTACGGCTAATATTTTGTTTTCTCCTGAAATTGAAAACCTATACAGGAGATTTCTTTCGAAGTTATGTTCAATATTAATATTTTCTCTTAATCTATAATCCGGATAAACCAATCTTGATGCCATCTTCTGAAAAAGTATTTCCTGTCTGACATCAATCCCCAGATGGGTTCTTTTTGCTTCAACATAGTGATTGTTCAAATATTTAAGCTCGTGCATTTGCTCTCCCGTAAAAAGAAGTTCTCTCGCGGCTCTTATCTCATGGAGATTGTTTGCGTAACCGTATATAAAATGTATTTTCTTAGATTCTCCCGGTTCCAAACGGATTTTATACCTGAGACTAAAAACAGGATCCAGCACCGTACCGACGGAATTTGTAAGCGCGGAATTTAAAGCCGCGGGATTTTGTATATGTTTTATTCTTCCTATAAAATTTTGTCTTGCCGTTTCATAAGAGTCCACTGTCAAATCTGAATCCTCGGAAAATCCGAAATGAAAAGCATACTTTTCAATGTCCCTTATATATCTTTTTCTTCTTTCCGCTATCAGAACCCCATCTTCATATTTAGTTTCAATAAAAAGTTTATTAAAAACAGGGTGTGAAATTCCCGACTTATATTCGTCGAGCATTATTTCGCTATAAGTAGTAATTTCATATTCTTTTACCTCACTGGAATTGTTAAGAAGCGTGAGTTCCCTGACTTCAAAATTTTTCTCCGGTGGCACAAATATATTCAAAGTAGTCTGAGTTTCTTTATCCGAACGTTCAAATTCGGCATATTCCGGGTAAAATTTAACTTCATAGCTGTCGGGTTTAACCAATGTAGGCTGATATGTTGCAGACCAAAAATAATTATTTTTTACATCCTTGATAAATATGTAGTGTCCGGAATTATCAAGGGTAAAATCCTCGGTGTACCTGTTTATAAAAATATCTCTGAACTTACTATAACCGGCTCCGGAATTGGATATCATAACTAAATATCTGCCATTTCCGTATAACTGCGCTATCGGAAAAAGTGTATTCGGAGTATTTGAATACCTTATTCTCTCTTTTTCAAACCTTCGCACGTTGCTTAATTTAGTATCAAAAGCATATTGATTAGGCTCGACTACATTAGCAACATCCGGTATCTTTTCATCAAGTAAAATTTCGCATGATTTTATGTAATCATTGTCATGAAGCCTGTTAATCATAATTTTGTCATTTAATATATTATTAATTGCAACCAGACTCATTCCCTGATGATGAGCCGTGTATGTTTTTACATTCTCTCCTGTTTTGGGTTCCGATGTTGACCTGTTAAAATCTATTGCCTCGTAGAACCCGTACGGCCCCACAGCCCCCATCTCCTCGAGCCTGCGTAGATTTTTCTCTGCCTCGGCCGGATTTATCATCAAAGCCAAAAAAGAAGAATAAGGAGAAACTACTAAATCCTGGGACTCATACCTTTTTAAAGCAAGGTCGGGGACACCCATCATCTTGTATTGATAATTAGAATCAAAATCAAAAGCATCAAAATTGGATTCTGATATTCCCCACGGAATATTATGCTTATCCGCGTATTCTTTTTGAATCTTAAATATCTCGCGGGTGGTCTGATTAAGAAATGTATTATCTTTTTCATTAAACAAAAGGGTAGGGAGCAGATATTCAAACATTGTTCCTCCCCACGACATAAGATAAAATTTTCCTTTTCTTATTCTTACCGGTCGGGACATACTAAACCAATGTTTTAAATTTACCTGATCTAGGGCTATAGCAACGTAACTGGTTATTCTTGATTCCGAAGCAAGAATATCGTAATAGCTGGTGTCCCGTTGTTTCTCGACAGTGTTATAACCAACGGAAAACACGGACATATTTTCGCTGTAGAGAAAACTAAAATCGGTTTTTAAGTATATTTTTCTGAGATTTTTAGCAATTTGCTTTAAACGCTTTGCAATCTCCGGCCTGCTATTTTTAATTTTTTCTGATATTTCAAGACAAGAAGATTCCAAAAGCATAGCAGAAGCTACAAAATTACCGCTGTCGGCTGTTGAAACATACGGCTTCAGTGGCTCAAGCGTTTTAAGGTCATACCAGTTATATAAATGACCCCTATATTTTTTCAGTTTGAGGATTGAATAAAAGGCATTTTCCAATCTTAAAGAGAATTCGTCAATTCCTATAATTCCAAGGTCATAAACAGAGTTCAGGGACAATAAATAAAAAGCTATGTTGGTGGGAGAGGTTCTGTATGTTATTTTTCTTGACGGGGAGAGCTGAACACTGTCCGGAGGTAAAAAATTGCTTTCCTCATTTGTGTACTCATCAAACAATGACCAAATCATTTTGGCATAACTCAACATTTTCTCTTTATCTTCTATTTTCGAGGATAGCTTAACAGGGGGATAGGACATACTTATATAGAAAACAAAGAAAGGGGATAACAACCAAAGCGACAAAATAAGCACATTAAGAAGTGTTGCTTTTCCCAAAAAAATCAGAATCAGGAGAATTGTTGCATTCAAATAAACAATGCCCGAAGAAAGAAAATACTCAAGTACGTTACTTTCGTATTTCATGTTTTCCACCTCGCTATGAGTGGTCCACTCCAAAAGGTGTTTCCTGGTTATAAGCCTGTGTGTGGCTTTAACGATAGAAAATATTTTATTGACAGCCGTTGCCGGGATCATAACAAAAGAAGCTAAAGAGACACGTATTTTTTTCATCAAAAAATTAGCGGACAATAAGAATTTCTCCAAAACCGGCATTTTATGAATCAGATATTTTCTAATATTGAATATCTCCAACAACAAAATTCCAAAAAATAAGGCCAAAGCAAAGTTACTAATCGAATTAGAAGCTAAAAAAATCCAATTTAAACAAAACAAAACAAAAAAGGATGGGGCAACTAAACTTCTTCTCAAATTATCAAATATCATCCAAAGAGAGAGCGCATCCAGAGGATTTTTTACCTTTTTTCCCGATTCTGTAGGAATATGACGGCAAAGCCATGGAAGAAGCTGCCAATCACCTCTTACCCATCTGTTATCGCGGGAAATATAACTGCGAAAAGAAGTAGGAAAATCTTCAACCAAGCATGTATCGGAAAGAAAACCTGCCTTGGCAAAACAGCTCTCAATTAAATCGTGGCTTAAAAGAGAATTTTCCGGAAATCTTCCTAATAAAGTCTCTTTAATTGCTCTTACATCAAATATTCCTTTGCCCATAAAATTCGACCTGTTAAAGGTGTCCTGATAAACATCCGATATGGCGGTAGAGTAGGAATCAAATCCGCTGTCTGAAACAAATATTTTAGTGAAGGGAGACTTATTTTCCGTTTCCGGGCTTATTATTATTCTCGGTTGAATAAATCCATACCCTCTTGTAACAATTTTTTTATCTTCGTCCAAAACAGGGAAATTCAAAGGATGCGCCATAGCTCCGATAAGTTTTAACGAAACATCCGCCGGCATCATTGTATCTTCATCAACCGTTATTACGTACCTTATTCCGTTCAATTTTGATATATCTCCTTCAATAGCAGAGAAGGTAGTTTTAACGGAATGAGTTTCATCCGAAAGCCACGATACCAGCTCCATCAATTTTCCACGCTTTCTTTCCCAACCCATCCAAACTCCTTCGGAAGGATTAAATACACGTTTTCTATGAAAAACATAAAAAACATCAAATCCGCTCTGTTTGTGCTTTAAATTCAACTGCTTTATTTTTCTTTTCAGATAGGATAAATTCTTTTTGTCTTCCTGCGATTCCTCCTCATAAGAATCTTTGTAATCGCTCAAAAGAGCAAAATATAAATTGTGAAAATTGTTAGCCAGAAATCTTTTTTCAAGATTATCTACTAAAATATCTATCTGTTCCCGATTGGAAAAAATGCAAGGAACAGCAACGAATGTCTTGTACTGATCAGATATAGAACCTTCAAAATCCAGCTTCGGTGGAAGCGCCGGAGGCAGCAACCAAGTAAATATCTTATTTATCAGATAAACGCTGATATTTGACGCGGGAAACAGTTGAATTAATGTGAAAAAAAGAGCAAGAAGAAGATTTTTTGTTATGCCAATAAAAAAACCAAATGAAAAAACGGATATTAAAAACGTAACCAGAATAATACTTCCAAAATAAGCTATAGAAGGATGCTTCCTAATCCAATCTTTCAAAAGACCTTTTGGACTCGGTCTGTAGCCTATCTTTTTTGCAAATGAAAAATACCCCTTGTCTATAAGGTAATATCCGACATGTTTCTGAAAATCTATGTTGGAGGCAAGTGAACTTTCAATAGCCTTTCTGGCAATTTCAGACTCGCTGAAATTGCTATTAGCGCTCATATCCTCAATTACATGCCTATATCTATCCCGGCTTATATCGTCCATCAAAGGATAAATTCCCGCGGGGTCGGTTTCCAACGTGCTCTCCACAATACTTACCTTGGTAAAAAATTTGTTCCAATTAATAAAAGAAAAATTTCTGATTGAACCAACAGCATTGTTTAAATTCTGTTTAAGGTCCAGGTCTCTGAGGACACTGGCACGGGTAAATTCTTCAAGATTCAAATCTTCTTCGTGAATTTTTGATTCTATCAAGCGAAGTGCATCTTCCACACGATAATCGAGTTCTCTGACGTCTTCTAAAACGAGAAGAAGAACATGAGGCTTAACTTCAATATCTTTTATCACTCTCCTGACACGTTTAATCGGATTTTTTCCCCGCTCAATGTCCGAAGAAATATCACTTACAATGCTTGCGGCCAATTTGCTGTTTTCAATTTTTTCTTTTATCTCCAAACCTCTGTCCAAAATAGAAGAGAGAAGTTCAAATTTTATTACCGTCGGAAGAACCCAAAGCTCCAAACTGGAAAGAGGATATATTTTTTGATATCCCTTAAGAAAAGGAACCAGGGTTTCTTCGGAAAAATTGTAGGAAGCCGCTTCTAAATATTTTTTTGCAATGTAGTGAATCTGAAAATAAAACTTATCATATTCCGACAGAGGTAGTTTTGCCAAAATCTTGGACTTAAAAGTTTCTGAAAAAACGGTTGACTGCTGATTTATTAAATAATAATTATCCAGTATCCACGAAGCCGATAATGGAACTACTTCAGGATTTTTCTCGTATTCTTTAACAAGATATGAATACAAATCACTTATGTTCTCAAGAAGATTTTTGTAGTCCAGAGTTACTTTTAGCTGAAAAACGGAAAGAAATTTCTTTGAAGGGATCTTTCTTTTTATAGCTATATCTCTTCCTAAGGTATAAAAATTAATCTTATTATCCATAAAAGATACTCCAGAAATATTCTACATTAGATTATGTTTTATGATAAGCCCGTGCAAAGATGTGAATAGGTAGTTTTTATTACAATTCAGAATAATATTATATAATTTCAATGTGAAAAACACTTATTTCTCAATATTTACCTCTCAGGAAAAGGAAAATATAGTTGGGTTTATTCAAAAAGATTTCCCCGATGCGGAAACAGAATTAAAGCAGGATAAATTTATCGTTTTTAAAACCTCTGTAGAACCTAAATTTTTTACCGAAATAGGTTACTTAGAGAAAACTTTCCTTCTGATAAAACAATTTGATAAGCTAAAGGGGAATTATTTCAAACCGATGTTTCAGTGGGCGGGAAGACATTCTTTTGAACAGATTACAGAGGTAAACAAACACTTCGGATTCAAATCATTCAGAATAATACTTAAAGACAAAGAAAAAACCATTTCCGGACACAGAAGGGCAATAAAATCCTTAGAAAGAAAAATAGCCGATGAAACAAGGCTCACAATCAACAGGGTAAACCCCGATACAGAGATTTGGATCATGCACACTGCCGGGGATTACGGATTTATAATTTTTAAGCTTGCAAAATAAGAAGATGAACATGAAAATCCTTCAGGAACTAAGAAAAGAGCTAAAAGAAAAATCAAGCCCCGAGGCTAAGAGGGCATTTAGGAAATTTTTCAAACGGAATGAAAATATAAAATCTTACGGAGTGAAATCCGGGGAAGTAGAAAAAATTGCGGGAAAATATTACCGAAAAATAAAAAATCTATCTAAGCAGGAAATTTTCAACTTATGCGAGAAACTTTTTTCATCCAAATATATGGAAGAAGCGTTTATTGCTTCTATTTGGTGCCAGAAATTAAAAAACTCATTTACTAAAGACGACTTTAATTTATTTGAAAAATGGATTGACAAATATATTGATAATTGGGCAGTGTGCGATGGTTTTTGCAGCCGCGATATAAGTATTTTAATTGAAAAATATCCAATCTGTGCCGAAAATTTAAAGAAATGGGCAAAATCAGAAAATAAATGGCTAAGAAGAGCTTCCGCAGTCTCTTTAGTAAATCCGGCTAAAAAAGGAAAATTCCAAAAAGAGGTTTTTGAAGTATTTGAAATTCTGCTTATGGATAAAGAAGATATGGTTCAGAAAGGATATGGGTGGCTCTTAAAATCAGCATCGAAAGGCAACGAAAACAAAGTTTTTGAATATATATTGGCACGTAAGGATAAAATGCCTAGAACATCTTTAAGACACGCAGTAGAAAACATGTCCCCGAAAAACAAAGCCACTCTTATGAGAAAATAACCTCGTGATAATAAGTAATGCTAAATAGGAGTAAGACCAGAAAGATTGCCAATAGAAAATATCCGCTCAAACACACAAATTTTTTTGATATCATTTGTACACATGCGTACTAAAATAATAGCCACAATCGGACCAGCTTCAATTGAAAAAGAAGTTTTGAGCCAGTTAATAGAAAACGGGATGGATATAATAAGAATAAATACTTCATATGGAGACGAGAATCAATATAGAACAATATTAAAAAACCTGAATGAACTTGATAAATCTTCAAAAATCAAAAAGATGCTGGATATAAAAAATGAAAACGCCCTTTCTTTTTGCGCGGTGAACAAGATGGATTTAATAGCTGTCTCCTTTGCGGAGGGCAGAGAACAGATCCTGGGTATAAAAAGAAAACTCCCCGAATGTATTGTGGTTTCAAAAATAGAATCCGTAAAGGGCGTTGAAAACTACGACGATATTATTGATGTATCTGATGGGGTAATGATAGCAAGAGGAGACTTAAGCCAAGCAGTAACAATCGAGAAAGTTCCTGTTCTTCAAAAGAGATTTACTAAAATAGCTCTTTCAAAGAAAAAATTTGTGATAGCTGCTACCGAAATGCTTCTTTCTATGACGGAAAAACCTTATCCTACCAACGCCGAGGCATCGGATGTTGCTAATGCTGTCTTTGATGGGGTAGACGCAGTTATGCTATCCGAAGAAACTGCCATAGGAAAATACCCTGCGGAAGCGGTAAAAATGATGAGAAACATAATTACGGAAGCAGAAAATTTTCTGGCGGAAGAAGAAATGAGGAAAAATTAAAACCTATTGTACACAACTACTTTTTGACTCCGTCTTTTATAAAGAACCATTTTTACTATTTCGCTGGATATAAAATACCCGACGATTATTATTCCCACGATTTTCAAGCTGTATGCACTCGGGTGAGTAAATCCAAAGAAAGTTGAACCTACCGGAAGAAAAGTTATCAACACCGTGCTTATTGCCGCTATGGAAGTAAGAAGTAATATCGGAGCGGAGGGAGATGACTTTGCCTTAAAGGCCAAATGTTTTGTCCTGATAGAAAAAATCAAAATAAGCTCGGTCATTATACTTTCTATAAACCAGACGGTTCTTAAAACGTCTGCTCCATGTTTTGAAAATATGGCAAAAACCGTCAGATCAAAAATTGTGCTTACAATTCCCAAAAATGTAGCCGTAATTACAATTTCCGAATTATTGTAGAAACATGGCCTTTTTATCTCGTCGGGGTCAACATTGTCCGTAGCAATTGATATCATCGGGAAATCGGAGAGCAAATTTACCAATAATATTTGCACAGGAAGCATGGGCAGATAATCAATAAGGAGGGACGCTATCGTCATAGCATAAAAATTTCCAAAATTAGAGGACAGCGTGGATTTAATATAATTTGAAGTATTTACAAAGGTTTTTCTTCCTTCCTCAATTCCGTCCACCAAAATCTTTAAATCCTGCTGAAACAAAATTATATCCGATGCCTCACGTGCAACATCCGAGGCCTTATTAACCACAATTGCAACATCTGCAAGTTTCAGAGCGGGAGCATCGTTTATCCCATCTCCAAGATACCCGACAGTATGTTTTTTTTGCAGCAGTTCAATTATCTGAAATTTTTGTTCGGGGGAAACTCTGGAAAAAACATTAAATTTTTCAACCGCTTCTTTCTTTTCTTCAAGACTCAAGTTCTCAAAATCAAATCCCGAAATAACTTCAGCCGAAGATCTCGATATTCCGACTTCATAAGCTACAGCTCCTGCCACTTCGGTGCTATCCCCGGTAATTATTTTCAGTTCAATTCCCAAGTTTTTAGCTTTTTTAACAGCTTCTTTTGCGCTAGGTTTTATCGGGTCAGAAAAGGAAATCATTCCTTCAAACTCCATACTTTCTTCCTCATCTTTAACATCGTAACTATCTTTATCAAATTCCCTTTTTGCTATTGCTATAACTCTTCTGCCTTTTTTACCTTCTCTCCAAATCCATTTCATAATTTTTTCCTCATCTTCTTTATTTAAATTCTTAACATAAGGAAGAACACTTTCCTGGGCTCCTCTGACAACAAGATATTTTTTATCGCTTATTTTTACCAGCACACTATTTCTTCTCCTTTTCGGATTAAAGGGATTTTCGCTTAATCTTTTAGTTTTCTTAATTTCCTCCAAATCGGCTCTGCCTATTTTTTTGAAAATTGCGGTGTCAAAAGAATTTACCGCAGTCTTTTTTCCTTTGAAAAGATCACAAGCTAAGGCAGAGTAGTATAAAGTTTTCCTTTCATCCTGTGAAAAAACTTCCGCCACCGAAAGGCTGTTTTGAGTTAATGTGCCTGTTTTATCACTACACAGAACTTGTATACTCCCCAGATCCTCAATCGCCGAAAGTCTTTTGACCACAACTTTCTTTTTGGCCAACTTCATAGCTCCCTGCGTAAGAGAAAAGGTTGTAACCAAAGGAAGAGCTTCCGGTACAACTCCGACGGCTAAAGCAATAGAGAACAAAGCTAACTCCGGTATGGGTATCTCCGATTTTTTAATAAAGAGGTGGGCAACAAATACAAGAGCAAGGGTAACCAAAGTAAGAATTAAGGTAAATTTGCTGAATTTGTTGATGGATTTTTCAAATCCGCTGGCACTTTTTGTCCCTGCGGTTAGTTTTGCAATTTTCCCCATCTCCGTATTTTTTCCCGTAGCTATCACTATTCCTGAAGAGTTTCCATCCACAACAACCGTTCCCATAAAAGCCATATTTTTAGCCTCGTATAGCTGAGAAACACCTTCCTTGAAAACCTCGGATGTTTTCTTAACCGGAATGGACTCTCCCGTCAAAGACGACTCATCCGTATAAAAATCATCTTCTCTTACAATTCGGATATCCGCAGGAACAATATCCCCGGTTTCTAAAAAAACAATATCTCCGGGAACTAAATCAACCGAAGAAATATAGTGCAAATTTCCACCTCTTAAAACCCTGGCCTGATTTATCGACAGTTTCTTCAGATATTTCAGGGATTTTTCAGATTTAAACTCCTGGTAAAACCCCAGAACCGTATTTATGACGATGAAAATAATTATCATCAGAGAATCAAAACGATTCCCCAGAAAAAAAGCTATTACAGCGGCCGCAACCAAAAGATATATAAAAGCCGATTTAAACTGGCGCAAAAGAATATCAAGCCATGTAACACCGTTTTCTTCCAGACTGTTCGGTCCGTACTTTTTTCTTATAATATTTGCTTTTTGAAAAGACAGGCCTTTTTCAATATCGGTAGAAAATTCCTCACACAAAGCTTCGGTGGTTTTTACGGTATAATCATTAATTTTCATAGGCAGTTTTGCAGACCGCTTAAAATTGTAGCACGATTACCGTCACTGCTGGAACAACACATCGGAGAATAAAACTAAGAATTAAAAGTTATATAAAATCAAAAAAACAAGAGGCTTACTCCTACAAAAGAAACAACAGCTATCAAAAAGTAAAAAAATGAAAAAAATTTTGCGGCCGGATATTTTTTACCTCTGAAAATGTATAGGAATAAACTAAGAACGGCAATTTCAATTATCATGTATTTTGAAAGAATATAGCTTAATAACCGATTGTTTAAATATTTTCTGTTTAAAATCATCTCAAAACCGTATATTTTGTAGGAAAAAGGCGCAAACAGAGCCACACCTCCGAATATAAAATCTATTACAAAATGAGTTGTTATTCCTATAAGAAAAACGAGCGAAAGTACCCTAAAAAATTTCTTTCCGAAAGCTTCTTTTTTCTGTCTAAAGCTTAATAAATAAATCAAAAGGAAGGCGATTAGATAAATAGGAAAACCATGGGTTACAAAAGCCCTGTGGTCTCTTAAATTTTTTAAAATAGAATACGCGATGTCCAAGTCGGGAAGAATTGCCGAAGTTATTCCGACAAACCATAAAATGGTTTTTTCTTTTTCGGTAAAAATATCGCTGTATTTATCAATAACGGGTTTTACTGCCAAAGCCCCGGCTGTTGCGTGGTTAAAATACATAGAACTGATTATACAACCTTTATAACCATCCCCGAAAATAGTATCATTAAAGAATGAGCGCAAAAGTATTCACGGAAAACGAACGGTACCTCATGCTGGCTTTGGACCACAGAGAAAGTTTCAGAAAACTAATTAATCCTCAAAATCCCGAAAGTGTATCAAAAGAAGAGGCTTCAAAAAATAAGGCTAAAATTATTGAAAGCCTGAGAGATAAATTCAGTGGCGTATTAATAGATCAGGAATACGGACTGGAATCCTATAAAGGACTGCAAATAGATAAACCGTTTCTTCTTCCGCTAGAGGAAAGCGGGTACGAACTTTTTAACAATGAGAGAATAAATAAAATAATATACAAATGCTCCGATATTAAAAATTCCGGAGCTTCGGGGGCGAAAATTCTCCTTTATTTTAATCCTGACTATGCGGAATCCGCAAAAATGCAGGCGAAAACCGCAAAACAGGCCATAGAAGATGCTCACCAAAACGGACTTCCTTTGTTTTTAGAAATAGTAACTTACCAAATTGAAGAAGCGGAGGGTGTATTAAAATCCGTAGAGTATTTTCTTAGCAATAATATAATTCCCGACGTTTTTAAAATTGAATTTCCCGGAAGCGATTATTTGTCAAAAAAGGTGTCAGATGTTCTTGGTCAAATACCGTGGATTATTTTATCACGTGGAGCCGATTACACTTTATTCAAAGAACAGGTTTTAATAGCTTCCGAAAACGGATGTTGGGGATTTTTGGCGGGTAGATCTTTATGGCAGGATTATTTTGACTTTAACGAAGAAGCAGATAAAGAGAAATTTCTCAAAGAAACACTGCCTTCAAGATTTGAGGAATTTAGGCAGATAATTTTAAACTCATAAAATAATATATACTTAATTATATGAAATTTACTGCCGATTTCATTTGGGGAACCGCGATGTCTGCTTACCAGGTAGAAGGAAATAATTCCAATACCGATTGGTGGCAATGGGAAAATAATAAGAAGCGGGGGCAGAAATATCCTTTAGAATCGTCCGGAATCGCATGTGATTTTTATAACCGTTACGAAGAAGATTTTGACCTCTGCAAACAACTCAATAATAATGCTGTGCGCATATCAGTAGAATGGGCGAGGATAGAACCTGAGGAAGGAAAATTTGATTACAGAGAAATTGCTCATTATAAAAAAATACTTACGGCCGCAAAAGAAAGGGGTTTGAAAACTTTTGTCACTCTTCATCATTTCACAAATCCTATTTGGTTTTACAAAAAAGGCGGGTGGATAAACATCAGAGCTCCGCGCTATTTTTCAAAATATGCAAAAAAATGCGCCGAAGAATTGGGCTCTTTGGTAGATGTATTTCTTACGATAAACGAACCTCAGGTTTACGCATTAATGAGCTACACGGTAGGAAAATGGCCCCCGAACAGAAAAAATCTCATAAAATCCCTGATATGCCAGCTTAATATGATAAGCGCGCACAATGAAGCTTATAAAAAAATAAAGTCGGTAGGAAAATTTAAGGTAGGAATTGTGAAACAAATTGTATGGTATGAAACTTACGAGAAAAAACCTTATTTCTGGGACAGTTGGCTTGCAAAGTTTATTTTCTGGCTGAACTGCGACTTTTTCTTAAATGAGGTTAAAAATCGCCTGGATTTAATAGGACTGAATTACTACTTCACAAATCAGGTCAAAAATTTAAGTTTCACGCATCCACCGGGCATGGTCAGCAATTTAAATTGGTGGGTGAATCCTGATGGTCTAAAAAAAGTTCTGGTTCATCTGAAAAAATATAATCTTCCGATTTACATAACGGAGAATGGAATTGCCGACTCTCAGGACAGACTCAGGGAAACTTTTATAAAAAACATGCTTAAGGCTACTTATGAAGCTATGCAGGAAAGTGTTCCTGTGAAAGGTTATTTTCATTGGTCGCTGATGGATAATTTTGAATGGCACGAGGGATATTGGCCAAAATTCGGTCTTGTGGCTATAGACAGAAAAACCCTGGAAAGAAAACCGAGAAAGTCCTTCTATTATTACGCAAAAATCTGCAATAATAACTCATTGGACGAATAAAGAAAAATATAAAAAAGGAAAATGTTTAAAATTTTTAAAAAAGAACCGAGTTTTAAGGAACAGATGAAAAAGGCAGAAAAGCTTATCGGAAAGCTTTTTTCCCTGAAGGCGGTGAGAGTAATTCTGTGGGTGATTTTAGCTCTTATTATTTTATTTTTAACTCTTTATTTTATACTTAAACCGAAAGTACAAAAAAACATTAACTACGGTGTTACATTCAGCAACAGATACGCGGAACAAATGGGTCTTGATTGGAAAAAAGTTTACATAGAAACTTTGGACGATTTACAGGTAAAAAACATAAGATTGGTGGCTTACTGGGACGAAATTGAACAGGAAAAAGATATTTACGATTATTCAAATATTAAGTGGCAACTAGAAGAAGCCGAAAAAAGAAATATCAACGTAATTTTGGCGCTGGGAAGAAAAGTTCCCAGATACCCCGAATGTTTTGAGCCGCAGTGGTGGGAAGAGCTTTCAAGCGAGAATGTAAAAGAACAGGAACTTCTGGAATATGTAAAGCAAACCGTAAATGAGCTTAAAAGTTCTAAATCAATAAAAATGTGGCAGGTTGAAAATGAACCTTTCTGGCCTTTCGGTGAATGTGATAATCCGGAAATTAAAAAAGAAACGGTATCAAAAGAAATAGAAATTACGAGAAGTTTGGATAAAAGACCGATTTTGGTGCAGGACAGCGGAGAGGGAGGCCTCTGGAAATCTACCTATGAAATGGGAGATTATCTGGGAATTTCCATGTACAGAAAAATCTGGTACGACTTTTGGGGAGTATTCTTAGGAAGATTTATATATTTTCAGTATCCTCTGGCGCATTGGACTTACAAAATAAAGGCAAACATGGTAGGGGTTCCCGTAGATAAAATAATAATCACCGAGCTTCAGGGTGAACCGTGGGGACCGGGAATAAATTCCGAGCTTACTCAGGAGGAAAAGGACCAAACAATGTCAAAAAATCATTTTATTTCCACCATAGATTACGCGCAAAAGTCCGGGTTTAAGGATTTATACCTTTGGGGGGTAGAGTGGTGGTATTTTGAAAAACAAAACGGAAACTCTTTTTATTGGGATATAGCAAAAGCGCTGTTCAAGTGATTTTCTAATTCTTCTTTTAAATCTGAAGTATCCTCAAACTCTATGTAAAGATCGCATATGCTTCTTATTCTGGGAGAACCGGTACCTTCTTTAACCACCATTATTAATTTTTTCCCGAGAGCTTTTGCGTAACCGGCTTCCATCGCCATTCCTTCGCTTGGCTCGTTATGGTTAACGTAAGCAATTACACCATCACAATCAGCCATAGCCGAAAAAACCATTTTTGAAGATTCTTCACGCGGTATCTCTATGTTCTGCCAGTTTTTTATATCTCTGTCAAAAATAAATGTGTCATGCCCCATGTCGCTTAAAATAGACGCAAGCTGTTCAAGGTTTTTTTCAAGCTGAAATTTATTTTTTGTAGTTGTGTATTTGTAAATAATGCAAAACTTCATAAGTTCCTTTCCAATAAAATAAACCCTCCGTATATTCCGGAGTCGTCTTCCATTAAAGTTTTTTTAATTTCCGGAATTTCAAAAAAGTTTTGCTTTTTCAGTTCTTCTATTAAAAATGGATAGAAGAAGTCAAAGTTGTGAATTGCCAGTCCCCCTCCTAAGATTATAACTTCCGGATCCCACATTGAAATTATATTTAAAATACCGACCGATAGGTAAGAAGCATATTTTTTCCAAATTTCTTTTCCGGCCGTTTCATTAGGTTCTGCTCCGTATCTTTTTTTGAAATATGAACCGGAGCAAAATGTTTCTAAGGTGCCTTTTATCCCGCTTCCGTCTGCAATATCGTCAGATTTTTCAATTATCTGGTGCCCGGGTTCCGAGTTTATAAGTTCATAATTATTTTCATTTTTTACAACCCGGGCTCCGCCAACACCCGTGCTTAAGGTTAAATAAGCAACGGTTTTGCAGTTTTTTCCGGAGCCAAAATACGCCTCTCCTAAAGCTCCGAGAGCCGCATCATTTTCTACTATTATTTTTGCGTTTTTTGCTTTTTCAGGAAGAAATGAAGAAAAATCCATTCCTTCCATTTGGGGGTAATTTGCGCTTTTTTGGATTTTATCTTTTATTCTGCTCGATATACCGGGAAAACCAAAAGCTACGGCGTCAATTTTGTTCGGCCCTGATACGGAAATAGCCGCTTCGGACATGTTTTTCTTTTGGGTATTAATGTTATTTTCAGTGGGAAATTTAACAATTCTAAAAATATTCTTTAGGTCGGATGTTGAAGCTATTCTTGTTGTTGACCTTCCAAGGTCAATTGAGATATACATCGGTGATTAAATGTTAGCAAATAAATTGAAAATAAAGAAATGTGGGCTCAGCCCGTTCCGGGCTGAGCCCGGAATACTTAATCCCGCCTGACGCAACGCACAGCGACGCTACTGGTCTTACTGGTGTAGCCGGCGTTGCCAGAGTTGAGGTACTCGCCCCAAGCGCTCGCACTATCGCTCGAGTACTCAGTAGAAGACCAAAAGGGGCTCGAAGTAGTAAATGAGGAACCGGCTTGATTGTATATACCATCTATATAAGCTCCATCCAACTCCTTCTGAGAAGGAAGATACCAATCCGTATCTGCAGATTGACCATCCTTTGAAGAAAGACTTAAGACTGCGCATGCATTTATGGCATTCCCACAGTCAGGGTCTGTTCCCGATGTACCG
>Ga0116149_1001307_pt1 | contig 30339 bp, 29 predicted proteins | sample AD_UKC057_MetaG_FD_89787 | JGI IMG/M metagenome (GOLD analysis project Ga0116149, IMG submission 89787) | Active sludge microbial communities of municipal wastewater-treating anaerobic digesters from USA - AD_UKC057_MetaG | ecosystem: Engineered > Bioreactor > Anaerobic > Digestate | place: USA...
GCGCAAACGGCGTGCCGGCCCCCTCCAGTTGAATGAGGGCCAGGACAAACGGCGCCTTTCTCGGCAGATGCTTGTCGTCATAACGCACGACCGTGAAATTCTTCACCGTGCCCGTGCTTTCCAATTCAACCCACGCGTCGCGAATATCGGTAAAGTCCACGTCGCAGACCTGCCGCGGCGGCACATAGACCGTATTGCAGGCGGGGCATTTCACTCCCATGATTTTCTTCTGATCCCGGAGGGTCGTAATGAATTTGCTGCCCACCCGGCCGGCAAAGTAAGAATAAGGGAGCGCCATTTTGCCTTCGATTTGATAGCTGTCTTCGACTCCTGCGGTCTTTTTGGTTGTCATATCGCTTCTCCTTACTCATCAATCTCAAAGTATTTAATGTCCCAGATGTCTCCGATCCGTTTTTCCTCCCAGACGGGGCGGACGCGGGTCCCTTTCTTTTCATTCCAGCCCCTCTGAATCTTTTCGATCTGATCCTTCCGGATAAAGTGCGGCAGGGTCTCGTTGCCCTTGCAGCCATCCAGTCGGATAAAGATGGAGCCATACGGGGTTTCCCGGGCCACGCCGGTCAGGGGATCAGGCATGGCGTAATAGACCACGTCCATATATCGGACTTCCCCCTTGGGCCCGACCTCCACGAACTCACCGGCGCGCACGCGGCATTCCGCGCACACTTCCCGCGGCGGCAACTGCAGCCGGCCGCACTCGGGGCATCGATTCGCGAATATTTTTTTCTCTTTCAGGCCCTTGAGGAACTTGCCCATGATGGGGCCGGTTGAAAACTTCTCGTTCAACGATATGGTCTTTTTGAGCACCAGCAGTTCCTGTTCCTGAACAGCGCCGGCCATGGGATCTTTGTATTTCTCAAACAGGATCGGCCATTTCGACGCCATCATGTTGATATCGCCCTTCGCGGACGCTTTTCCCGCGGCCAGGATGCTCTGCGCGTCGATCTTTCCAAGGATGAAATCAACGTAATCCCTGGCGTCGTTGAATTCCAGCGTAACCGTCGGCTTGCCTTCAATTGTTTCCGTAACCGTGCAGACCTTATCCTTAATAAAGACGGTCCACTTGCCGCCGTCCGGTCCGCCGAGATCGAAACCGAAGGAAGCTTCGAGCCCTTCGGCCTCCCTGGCCTTAAAGCGGGGCACGATGGTGGCGAACATGTCCGCAAGATACTCTTTGGTCGTCATCTCCTTTTTGGCGAGGACGAATTTGCGGAAAAGTTTCCCGGTCTTTCCGAAGGCGCCCATGTCGCCTTCCACCTTGAATTTTCCGCTCATAAAGGCGTTGGTCGCATCGACTTTGCCCGTGTTGACACCGACAAAGGTCTCGCCGTCGGCCGACATGGTTGCGATGCAGCCGGATAATTGATCCGCCTTTTCGAGCGTCATCGCATTGTTCTTTACCGTCAGCTTCCATTTGCCTTCCCCGGCGATGTCATAGCCGAAAACCGCATCGACATCCTTGGCGCCTTCGGGGCGGAACCGGTCTTTCATCGTATTGAATATATCTTCTACCTTTACTCCCCAGTATTCTGCCATGATCGTCCTCCTACCAGTTAAGTTCCTTTTCGAGCATTGTCATCACGGTCCACATGGTGCCGCCAAACCCTGACGCGAGTGCATGATTGACCGGGGTGGGAATCTGGTGCGGGCCGGCATTGCCGCGCACCTGCAGGGCCGCCTCGGCCACCCGGACCAGCGCCGTCGCGCCGATCGGATTGGATCCGATCACGCCGCCGGACGGATTGATGGGCATCTTGCCGCCGATCATGATCTCCTTTTCCTCGATGAGTCTGAGGTGCTCGTCCCCCTGCAGATTGAAGAAGTCCCGAATCCAGTCGATGGCCCACCAGGTCGCGGGATCATACATTTCGAACACGTCAAAATAATTCAAAGGGTCATTGATGCCGTTGCGTTTGAAAAGCTGCTCGGCCGCGAATTTATGCGTTTTCAGCACCGGATATTTCCGGTCGTAGCCGAAGATCGTGAAGTTCTCTTCCTTGTGGACGGTGATGTGGTCGCGGATCCAGACCGGAATTTTGGACAGCTCTTTCGCCTTTTTCTCGCACGCGTAGATCACGCAGCAGGCGCCGTCCGACTGCGAGCACATTTCGATGAGCTTCAGTTCGCCGACAAGCTTCGGCGAAGTCCGGATCAGATCGTCGATCTGGCTGAAGTCCAGGCCGAATGCCCGGTGGGCGTTGGGATTGAGGCTTGCGTGCTTGTCCATGATGATCCGGTACATGAGCGATGCGCGATCCGCCCGCTCCAGGCCGAATTCCCGCTCCACGTCATAGGCCGAGGAGCCGGTGAGCGCTCCCGCCTGAATTTTCCTGAACCACAGCGGGCAGGCCATGTTGGTGATGCCGCCCGTGGTGTGCCCCTCCTGAAGCTTTTCAAATCCGATGGCCATGACGATGTCGTACATTCCCGACGCCACCAGATTGTCCGAGGCGCACGACAGAGTGGCCCCGACCGTCCCGCCGGTAGTGATCCGGATCGAGTCCTTGCCATAGGCGCCGGTTCCCAGCACGTGCCAGAGATCCGGCGAGTGGACCATTTCAAAAAGCTCCATATTGCCGTGAACCACGCAGTCAATGTCTTTCATGGTGAGGTTCGCGTCTTTCAGGGCCAGGCTGACCGCTTCATGGATCAATTCAGGCTGGTTGACATCCTCGCGGTGACTGGAATGTTTGGTCTGACCGATGCCGATAATTCCAACATTTCTGTTTTTCTTTTGATGTGCCATGATTCAACCTCCCTACGCTTCCATGACGATGACGGCCTGATGCTGCCCGGCCCCGCCGGTCGCCGCCTGGGCAACTGCCCGTTTTGCACCCTTGACCTGCCGCTTGCCTGCCTGCCCCGACAACTGGTAGTAGCATTCCAGAGCCCTGGCCGCGCCGCCCAGAAGAAGCGGATTGCCGTTGAGCTGGCCGCCGGACAGGTTGACATTGAACCGTTCCATGCCGCCATCGTCGATCCACTGGCCGCCCCGTCCTTCTTCCGCGATGCCGACGCCTTCGGCCCACATCGGGAGCTGATGTGCAGCTTGATCGCTCAGTTCAAAAACCTGGACGTCTTTTCGGGGATCTTTAATGCCGGCCATGGCGTACGCCCGCTTGGCGGCGTTCTTGAGCGAAAAATTCGAAGCGATGTCGCGGTCGCCGAGGAAATACCGGTCCATGCAGCTGCCGTATCCTGTGATCCAGACGGGTTTCTTGGTGAACTCCTTGGCCCGCTTTTCACTGCACAAAAGCATTCCGTAGGCCCAGTCGGTGACCGGATAGATGTGCATTTCCCGGAGGGGATCCGAGTACATCGGTGAATTCAGCACGTCTTTTTCACTGACGATTTTGTTTTCGCGGCCATAGGGATTTTTTTTGCCGTTCGCTCTGGAGCGGACCACCACTTTTGCCAGATGCTCGTCCGTCACCTTTGATTTTTCCATGTAAGCGCGGGCCTGCAGCGCGTCCACGTTGTGGTAGTCCATGCCCAGCGGTCTGCAGTAGAAGGGATCATAGGCAAGATTGGAAATCATCCTGCGGCTTTCCCCCTGCGACTCCTTGCAGTGGCCCATAAAAAGGATCACGTCGTCATGGCCGGAGAGAATGCAGGCCATGGCGTATCCGAGGCCATTGATGCTTTCCTGTGCCATCTTTTCCTCGCCGCGAAAATGCGCCCCGACGACATCCGTAATCCCGTTGTCGGATATGGTCCGGGCATCGAACATGTCGTCCGAGCAGGTGATGATCGTCCGGATGCCCTTGTCCATGTCGAAGGTCACCTTTGTCTCCTCCACGATCGGTTCGAAACATTCGAGCAGCATGTTTTGAAAACGCCAATCATGATAATCCGGATGGTTTTTAATCTGCGCCACTGCGCAGACCGCCAATCTTTTTCCCATTCCCCGTCCTCCTTCCTGTTTCATATGACCGAATAATGACTGATCCGTATTTGCGGCGTCCGCCCGAAAGCGGCCGCCGTACTCAACTCAGGTAACAGTTCCAGAATTCACCGTGCCGGATCGCGTGAATAATGGAATCCTTTTCCCTCTTCGCATCCAGCTCTACCCACGCCCGGCCAATCCCCGTCAGTGTGTGCGAGTCATCGGAGGCGATTTTGGGATAGGGAAGATCGAGCGCTTCAAAAACCGAATCGCGGAATCCTTTCTTCGTGATTTCCACCGCATCCAGGGGATACATTTTTTCGAGCTGCCGCAGACGCACGATCAGCTGCTGGGGTGTGAAATCATACTCGCTGATGTGATTGAAGACATGGAGCTGCTCCCGGTCGCCTTCAATTTTTGCCACATGAATGTTTCCGTTGACAAAAACCGAAAGCTCTATGCCGTAGAAAACCATCATGCTTGTCCTGACCCGGCCGTAAGTCTCCAGATAGTTTGGCTTCAAAAGGTAATCATGATCCGTAAAGGCAATGAAATCATAGCCTTTTGACTCATAAGCATCCGCAACTTCCTGCGGGGATAATTTTCCGTCCGAACAGGTTGTGTGGGTGTGTAAGCAGCCTTTTAACAGCATAGAAACCTTCAAAATGATTCCCGTAACCAATAAGCCGAAAACCTGCGTCCATGATGTTTCTGATCCTTATTGGACGATCAACCCAATTCTTGATTGGACGTTCAACCAATGGCTATTCGATTACTCTTCCCGTTCCTGATTGTCAAGAAAAAAAATTCATTTTTGGTAAATAATTGGAGATGATTGAATTTATTAGGGGTTTCTATTCATCCTGGCGCCGTCAATCACCCATTGGCAAAAACCCGTCCCAACGCCCTATGCCCTATAGCCCATAACCCATGGCCTATGACCTATATCCCATCCCCTTCATTCCTCAAGCGGCTTCGCTTTGCCCAAACCCTTTTCAGCCGCAGGGAATTGCTCACGACGGAAACCGAGCTGAAAGCCATGGCGGCTGCCGCATATGCAGGACTTAACAGGATCCCGAAGAAGGGGTAAAGAATCCCCGCCGCAATCGGAATGCCGATGACATTGTAAATAAACGCCCAAAACAGATTTTGGCGAATCACCCGTATCGTCGCCGCCGAAAGGGCGATGGCTTCCGGCACGGCATTCAAATCCTCCCGCACCAGCGTGATGTCCGCCGCTTCAATCGCCACATCCGCACCCGCTCCGACGGCAATCCCGACATCGGCTGCCGCCAGCGCCGGCGCGTCGTTGATGCCGTCCCCGACCATGGCCACTACCTCTCCGAATGCCTGCAGTTGCCGGATAGCGTCTGCCTTGCCGCCCGGCAGCACATCCGCCATGACCTGTTCGACGCCCAGTTGTGCGCCGACACTTGCCGCCGTTCCCGCATTGTCGCCGGTAATCATCGCCACCTTCAAACCGCGACGCTTCAGGCTTTCCACGGCCTTTCTCGCGGACGCTTTGGGCGCATCGGCAAGCGCGATGAGGCCCATGATTTTTTCCCCTTCAGCTACATACACAAGGGTTTTTCCCTTTTGGGCCAGACGGACCGCCTCGCCGTCCAGAAGATCAACCGAATACCCCTGCTTCGTCATCAGGAAACGGTTTCCGGCCAGCGCCGCCTTTCCGTCAACAAAGCCTCTGGCGCCCATGCCGGAGAGCGCTTCAAAGCTGTCCGTGGAAGGCGGCGAAATGCCGTCCTTTCGCGCCCGATCAACAATCGCTTTCGCGAGCGGATGCTCCGACGTTTTCTCCAGCGCGGCGGCCACGGTGAGCACCTGCCTGCCGGTAAAATCCGCGGCGCAGACCACATCCGTCACTTCCGGTTCACCGCGCGTCAGCGTTCCGGTTTTGTCAAATACGACCATGGAAAGCTTGTGGATCTTTTCAAGGGCCTCGCCTCCCTTGATCAGGATGCCGCTTTGCGCGCCCAGACCCGTACCCACGATGACCGCCGTGGGCGTGGCCAGCCCCAACGCGCAGGGGCAGGCGATGACCAGCACCGACACAAAATTGATCAGAGCACGGCTGAAATTGGCGTCGGCGGGAACAAAATACCAAACACCAAACGTCAGGAAGGCAATCAAAAAGACAACCGGCACAAAAACAGACGCTACTTTGTCCGCCAGGCGCTGAATCGGCGCCTTGGAGCCCTGCGCTTCCTCCACCATGCGGATAATATGCGCCAGCATGGTGTCCGCGCCTACCCCGGTGGCGCGCATCGTGAAGCTTCCTGCCTGATTCATGGTGGCGGCAAACACTTTTTGGCCGGCCTCCCTGGAAACCGGCAGGCTCTCGCCGGTCAGCATGGACTCATCCAGCGTCGATCGGCCCGTCAGGATGATTCCGTCCACCGGAACTTTTTCTCCCGGCCGCACCAGCACCTCATCTCCGGTCTGCAGCGCATCGATGGTCATCTCCACTTCAGCGCCGTCCCGAATGACACGCGCCGTTTTCGGCGCCAGCCCGATCAGTTTTTTAATTGCCTGGGAAGTCTTTCCCCTGCTGACGGCCTCCAGAAGCCGGCCCAGCAGCACCAGCGTGATGATCATGGCCGCGCCGTCATAATACACATGGGGAGCGACGCCCGCACTGCCAAAGAAACGGGGGAAAAAAGTGGCGGCGGCCGAATAGGCATAGGCGGAAAAGGCGCCCACCGCCACCAGCGTGTTCATGTCCGACGTCTTTTGCTTCGCGGCCTTCCAGGCTCCGATGAAAAACCGGCTCCCCACCCAAAACACCGCGGGCGCCGTTAAAATGAACATTGCCGCGAGCATCGACTGACGGGGAATCGCCTGCAAAAAGCCGAACCAGTGCTGCATCGATCCGAAAAAGATCAAGACGCTCAACACGGCGCCGCAGGAGACTTTCAGCTTCAACTCGCCGAGCTCCCGGACGCGGGAAGCCTCGATCGGATCGGCGGCCGCATCGGAAACCTCGCCCAGGAATTCGTATCCCTGTTCGGCAACAACGCGCGCCAGTGCGGGTACACCCGCCCAGCGGGGCTGGTGGACCACGGTGGCGCGGGCGGTGGCCAGATTGACGCCCGCATCCACCACGCCTTCGACGTTTTTCAGCGCGTTTTCCACGCGGCGCACACAGGCCGCGCAGTTCATGCCGCCCACCGAGATCACGACTTTATCCGACAATGTCGTAGCCCGCCTTCTTAATGGCCGCAGCAACGATGGATGCTTCCACGGGCTTCACCTCATCATACGTCGCGACCCCTGTTTTTAAATCGACCCGGATATCCTTAATTCCATCAACCGCACCGAGCGCTTTTGTAACCGCCATGACGCAGTGCCCGCAACTCATGCCCGCAATTTGAATGTTTTTCACAGGACACCTCCGATGATTCTCATTTTTTTTATCATAATGGTTATTGGTCCAATAGCAAGGGCAAAACCGCATTTTTTATGATCTCCCTGCTTGAAAATAAACAAATATTCTGTATGATTATGCCAACAGGGGATGATTTATGATCATACGTTGCTGGGGGGCGAGAGGTTCCATACCGGTATCAGGACGGAAATACCTTCGGTACGGCGGCAACACGACCTGTCTGGAAATCCGGAACAACCGCAACGATATTCTGCTGGTGGACGCAGGCTCCGGCATCCGCGAAGCAGGAAACAGCTTTCTGGACAACGGCCATCACGATTTTATTCTGCTTTTGACTCATGCCCACTGGGACCATATTATGGGATTCCCTTTCTTCAAACCGCTTTACCTGCGCAAAACCAAGATCGACGTCTGGGGCTGCGCGTTTGCCCAAGACTCCATCCGGGAAATGCTCGCGCGCGTCATGTCCGCTCCCTACTTCCCCATCAATTTCGACGCCATCCATGCCGATGTCACCTATGCGGACATCTGCATGGAAGCCTACGAACTGGGCGGCATGACCATCACGCCGGTCGCGCTCAACCACCCCAATCAGGGAAACGGCTATCAATTTTCAGAAAACGGCAAACGCTTTGTTTTCCTGACCGACAACGAACTGGGATTCCGGCACGAAGGATCGCTGTCCTATGAAAACTATGTTGCTTTTTGCCAAAACGCCGATTTGCTGATTCACGACGCTGAATACTGGAATGAAGAGTATTCCAAAAGGATCGGCTGGGGGCATTCCACCATCGAACAGGCGGTGAAACTTGCGCTGGATGCCGGCGTCAAACAACTGGGGCTGTTCCATCACAATCAGGACCGCTTCGACACGGCCGTCGACGAAATGGTCGACGCCTGCCGGCAAATCATCGCCGAAAAACATTCACCCCTGGAATGCTTTGCCGTTTATCAGGGAATGGAATTGTCCCTGTAGTCTTGTTTTAAGAAAAAGCCCGAATCCCCCGGCGCGAGGAGACCTCATGTCATGCTGATCATTATTCATCTGTTGCTGATGCTTGCGGCGTCTTTAAGCCTTCTGGCAGGCGTCGGCCTGGCCATGTTCGGAAGGAAAAGAAAATTCTGGCTGCAGGGACACAAAAATCTCAACAGCGCCGGGGGCATTTTTCTGGCCGCGGGCGGCGTCATGGCCTTTGTGCATATCATCCTGGCGGGCGCAGATCATCTGGCGGGAATCCACCAACAGGTGGGGGCCATCGCCGTCATGCTGGCATTTCTGACGGTGCTTCTCGGATTCTATTCTTTAAAAGCCCCCAACAAAAACGTCTTTCGAGCCGTTCACCGCTGGTCGGGCCGCCTTTCCCTGATCGCAATCCTTGCCGCGCTGACCCTGGGGCTCTCCATGATCGGAATCTTTTAAATGTTCCTGCCGACCACGCCTGAAGAACTTCGAAAAAAGGGATGGGGCCGCCTTGACGTCATCCTCGTCACGGGCGACGCCTGCATCGACAGTCCTCACATCGGCGCGGCCGTGATCGGCCGGGTGCTCGAAGCCGCGGGCTACCGCGTCGGCATCATTGCCCAGCCGGACGCGGCGGACGACGGGGACATCCGCCGTCTGGGAGAGCCGCGTCTGTTCTGGGGCGTCACCGGCGGCTGCATGGATTCGCTCGTCGCCAATTACACGGCGCTGAAAAAAAAGAGAGCGGGAGATGATCTGACCCCCGGCGGAAGAAACAACCGCCGGCCCGACCGCGCCGTTATTGCCTACGCCAATGGGATCCGCCGCTCATTCAAAAACACAAAGCCGATTGTCGCCGGCGGCGTCGAAGCCAGTCTGCGGCGCATCGCGCACTACGACTTCTGGTCAAATGCCGTCCGCCGCTCCATTCTGTTCGACGCCCGCATCGACATACTGGCCTACGGGATGGCGGAGAAGGCGGTCCTGGAAATCGCGCGGCGTCTCAACGCCGGAGAAGACCTCCGCAACATCCGCGGAACCTGCGTCATCGAAAACGAACCGCCCCCCGATTACCTGGAACTGCCTTCTTTTGAAAACGCGGCGGCCGATAAAAGAGCCTTCCTTCAGATGTTCAGCCGTTTTTCCGCCAACCAGGACCCGGCCACGGCGCAGGGGCTCGCGCAGCGGCACGCCGACCGCTTTCTCGTTCACCATTCCCCGCAGCCGCACCTGACGGAAGCGGAACTGGACGCGGTTTACGCGCTCCCCTTCACCCGGCTCGTACACCCGTTTTACGCAAAGCAGGGCAAAGTCCGCGCCATCGATACCATCTCGTTTTCCCTCACGACGCACCGCGGCTGCTTCGGCGGGTGCCGGTTTTGCTCCATCGCATTGCACGAAGGCCGGACCATCCTGAGCCGGTCGGAAGCTTCCATTTTGCAGGAAGCGAGGGAGATCGCCGCACGGCCGGACTTCAAAGGGGTTCTGGCGGACGTGGGCGGCGCGACGGCCAACATGTACGGCATCGGTTGCGCACGCCAACCCGCCCGGGGCGCTTGCGCGGACAAAGAGTGTCTTTATCCGCAGCCCTGCCCTTCGCTTAAAAACGATCACACCCGGCAGATTCGACTCCTCGCGGGATTGCGCAGCATTCCCGGCGTCAAAAAAGTGTTTGTCGCCTCCGGCGTCCGCCACGATCTGGTGCTGGCGGATAAAAAGCACGGCGTATCCTACCTGCGTGAACTCGTAAAACACCACGTTTCCGGCCAGCTGAAGATTGCGCCGGAGCATACCGCGCCGGGCGTTTTGAAGCTGATGGGCAAACCGCCGGCGCAGACGCTAACCGAATTCAAGGCGCTCTTTGCAAAATTGAATAATGAGGAAAAACGAAAACAGTTTCTGACCTATTATTTCATCGCCGCTCATCCGGGATGCACCGAGGAAGATATGCGCGCTCTTCAATCCTTCGCCGCGCGGGAGCTGCACACCGTTTTGGAGCAGGTGCAGATTTACACGCCTCTGCCATCCACCTGGTCGGCGCTGATGTACTGGACGGGAATCGATCCGGCCAACGGACGGAAAATTTTTGCAGAAAAGGACCCCGTCAAAAAACAAAGGCAGAAAGACATGGCCGCCGCCCGACGCCGGTTCCCCGGCGCAAAGCATCAGAAGGCCGGCGCGAAGAAGTAGCAGCCCTTTCTTTACGCCCTGCCGTATTTGTCTTCGAGCCTCTCGATGTCATCCTCGCCGAAATAGGTCCCGGTCTGCACTTCGATGATCACCAGATCTTCGCGGCCGGTGTTTTCCAGGCGGTGAGTGGCGCCCTTTGGAATATCCACGGCGCCGCCGGCCGAAAGGGGATGGACTTTGCCGTCAATCGCCGCCGCGCCGCTGCCCGAAACCGCATACCAGTGCTCCGCTCGTCTGGTGTGGCGTTGCAGGCTCAGGGTGCCGCCCGGCACCACCAGAATTCTTTTAACCTTGTGATCGGCGGCATCGGACAGGATTTGATAGTAGCCCCAGGGGCGAAGATTTTTCTCTTCCATTGGTTTCACTTCCCGGCTTTTTTTCCTGGCCCTATCACAATCCCCGGAAAATGAAAAGCATCTTTGCCCGCAGGCCCGGCGCGGCCCCTTTCGGAGAGCTGCCTCGCGGCCAACGGACGGCAAAACCGTCTCTTCATTTCCCGTCTCGCATTTCCCCCGGCAATGTGGTAGTGCTTCGCTCCGTAAACGCCATGGATATTCAATATTCGCTGATCCGAAGCCGAAAACGAAAAAAGACCCTGTCGCTGCAAATCGGCAGCCGTTCGGAAATAACGGTTCAGGCGCCTTATCACATGCCGGCCGCGGAGATTCAGCGCTTTGTCAAAGAAAAACAGGCCTGGATCGAAAAATCCCTGCGCCGGCAGGCCCTGCAGCAGGCCTCGCATTCCAAGAAAGCCTGTGAAACGGGCGAACAGTTTTACTATCTGGGCGAGGCCTGCCCGCTGGAAGCTTTTTTTGACCCGCTGGAGTATCCGGGAGTGGTGTTCAGGGATCATCGTTTTTTTCTGAACTGCCCCGCGGACCGGAAACTGCGTAAATATTTCCTGACGGCCTGGTACCGGAAGCAGGCCCGGCGGCATCTCACCCAACGGGTGGATTTCTACAGCCGGCTTCTGGGTCTCACGCCCGGCGGCATTCGGATTACCTCCGCCGAAAAACGGTGGGGCTCCTGCTCTGAAAAGAATCATTTATCCTTCGCTTTTCGCCTGATCATGGCGCCGCCGCAAATGGTGGATTACGTGGTTGTTCATGAAATGATGCATATCCGGGAGAAAAATCATTCTTCAAAATTCTGGAGCTTAGTGCTAGAAGTAATCCCGGATTATCAAACCCGAAGACTTTGGCTGCGTGAGCATCAGCAGCATTTTGATCTTTGAGCAAAAAACCGGAAAAGGGCTGAAGAGATTTTATTTTATGGACATTACTGAAACCATCGAGCTGGCGCACCGGTCATTTCTGGCGGAGCAGTTTCACCAAATGCATCTGAACATTTCGGACTACACCTTTGCCAATGTTTATCTGTTCCGCAAGGTCAGCCATTATGAAATCCTGAAAAAAGAATGCGGCGTTTTCATTTCCGCTTACAACCGGCAGGGGCAAAACTACATCATGCCGCTTGCCGATCTCCGCGTCTGCTGTCTGGAGATGCTGAAGGGACTGCTGAACGGACGCAACTTTTTCTTTCCGATCCCTGAGGAGTGGCTGCCGTTTTTCCCCGAAAATGAATTCTGCGCAACCTTCGACGAAAGCGAATCGGATTATATCTACCGGACGGCAAACCTGGCGTCCTTTGCCGGCAAGCCCTACACGCGCCACCGCAACCATCTGAATCAGTTCTTTGGCGCGTACCGTCCGGAGGGTCAACCGCTGGGTCCGGGCAATCTTCAGGATGCCTTGGCCGTACTGCGACGCTGGCAGGATGAATCCCGGTTCGCCGAGGGCAAAACAGATTTTGCGGTATGCGAGGAGGCTTTGCAAAAATTCTCCGAGCTTGCACTTTGGGGAACCCTGTATTCCATCGAAAATCAGCCGGCGGGCTTTGTGATTGGAGAAGCGTTGAACCGGGACACATTTTGTCTGCATTTCGCCAAAGGATTGAAAAGCTATCACGGCATCTATGAATTCATGTTCAACGATTCGGCCATCCGATTGCAGTCCCGCTATGAGTACCTGAACCTGGAAGAGGACCTCGGCAATAAAAATTTGCGAAAAACGAAGACGTCCTACGGTCCGGAACAGATTTTAAAAAAATACCGAGTGAGCCTCAAGGCGGGGTGCGCATGAGCAGCCTGACGGTGATTACCGATTTTCGGGAAGGCGAAGAAGGCGTCATTTCTTCGATCGACGGCGGGTCCGGGCTGACCAGCCGCCTGGCCGGCATGGGCATCGCCGGCGGCGCCCGGTTCCGCATCGCGCAGGTCAGCGGCGGCATGGTCGTCCTTTCCGTTGGGTCCACCCGGATTGCGCTGGGACGGGGCGAAGCGTCAAAGATCATGGCGCGCAAAATCGATCCGGCCGACGATGCCTGCCTCCCTCCGATCGAGAAGGAAGTTTCCGTCGCCCTGGTCGGCCAGCCCAACGTCGGCAAATCCACCATCTTCAACATCCTGACCGGTCTTTCCCAGCATGTCGGCAACTGGCCCGGGAAAACCGTCGAGAAAAAAGAAGGCGTCCACCGCGCCAGAAACGTTTTTATCCGGATCGTGGATCTGCCGGGCACCTACAGCCTGACCTCTTTTTCCGAGGAAGAAAGGGTCACCCGGGATTACATTATTCAAGAGAAACCCGATCTGGTCGTCCTGGTGCTCAACGCCGCGGCGCTGGAGCGCAGCCTGTATCTTTTATCCGAGGTGCTGCTTCTGGACCGTCCTGTGATGGTGGCCATCAACATGCTGGATGTCGCTTCAAATCAGGGCACGCAGATTGACGCCAAAGCGCTGCAAAATTCACTGGGACTCCCGGTGGTCCCCATGGTAGCCAAACGAAACAGCGGCATTCAGGAACTGGTGGATGAGATTACGGAGCTGACTTCTTCCCCGCAGAACTTTCGGCCCGAGCTGCCGGAGGTTTCCGCCGACCATCTGGAAATTTACCAAAAGATTCTGGCCGCCATCCGGCCTTTTATCCGGGAGCCCTACACGCCCGAATGGGTGGCGGTAAAATTGATGGAAGGCGACCCGGAAGTCACGGCCATGGTGAAAACGAAAATCCAGCCGGCCGTCAATGAATTCATCCTGAAACTGCTCAGCGAGCATGAAGACGCACTTCACGCCGTCGTCAACGGCCGCTACGACTGGATCGAAAAAATGACCCGTGCGGCGGTTTCGCACTTTAAAATGGGGCAGGTGGTGCTCACCGACCGCATTGACCATGTGCTGACCCGTCCGGTTTTCGGCATCCCGATTCTGCTGGCCATCATGGCGATGGTTTTCTTTCTGACCTACACCCTCGGCGTGCCGCTGCAAAACGCGATGAACGACGGCATCCAATATCTGAGTCGGGCCTTCGAACCGTCGCTTGCCCAATGGCCCGGCTGGGCCAGGGGGCTTCTCGTTGACGGCGTGATTGGCGGCGTGGGCTCCGTGCTGAGTTTTCTGCCCATTTTGCTGATCTTTTTCGCGATCATGGCATTTCTGGAAGACGTGGGCTACATGGCGCGGGCCGCGTTCGTCATGGACCGCATCATGCATCTGGTGGGACTGCACGGAAAAAGCTTCATTCCCATGTGCCTGGGCTTCGGCTGCAACGTGCCCGCCGTGCTCGGCGCGCGGATCATCGAGACGCGCAAGGCCCGCATGATCACGCTGCTGCTCATCCCGTTTGTCCCCTGCACCGCGAGGCTGGCGGTGCTCACCCTGGTATCGGCCGCCGTCTTTGGCCAATACGCCGCCCTCGTTTCCTGGACGATTTTGGCCCTCAACATCGCCGTGCTGGGACTGGCGGGCATTCTGGTCAACCGTACGCTCCGGGAACAGGACGCGCCTTTTATCATGGAGTTGCCCATTTATCACACGCCGGATGCCCGGACCATCGGGATGGTCATCTGGTCGAGAACGCTTTCATTCCTGCGCAAGGCGGGCACCGTCATTCTGGGAATGTCGGTCCTGATCTGGATTCTTTCGTATTTCCCCGCCGGAACGGTAGAGGAAAGCTGGCTGGCCGCTATGGGAAAAATGATTGAGCCGCTGGGGGAATTGCTGGGGCTGGACTGGAAGATGATCACCGCGCTGCTCACCGGACTCGTCGCTAAGGAAACCGTGGTGGCCACGCTGGGCGTTCTGTATTCCGTGGGCGACGGGGGAATATCGGCCGTTCTGCCGACGATCATGAGCCGCGCCTCCGCGGCCGCGTTTCTGGTCGTGATGATGCTCTTCATTCCCTGCGTCGCAACCATCGCCGTCCTGCGCAAGGAAATGAACAGCAACAAGTGGTTTTACTCCACGATCGCATTAACCCTGATGGTCTCCTACCTAGGCGGCATCGCGGCCTATCAGTTGGTCAGCTATCTCGGCTGAAGATTGATGCTGAAGGAATCCATGCGGAGGCTCAGAACAAACAATGTATCCCATTTACTGATCGCAAAAGCAGATAAGCTAAAACGTAACAAACTCAAAGAGACGACGCCAGGATTGCCGCGCCGATCGCGCCGTTGACCTGCGCGGAGGGCAGCACGGCGATCTTCACGCCGAGTTTTCCTTCCAGCGCGGCCACCACACCGGCATTGCGCGCGACGCCGCCGGTGATCATGACCGGTTCGGTCAGGCCGACGCGCGCGATCATCGAGGAGATGCGCGCCGCGATCGATTCATGGATGCCGGCAATGATGTCGAATCTCTGTTCGCCGCGGGCGATCAGGGAAATGACTTCCGATTCCGCGAAGACCGTGCACAGGCTGCTGATTTTAGAAGGGGCGCCCGACTGAAGCGACATGGCGCCGAACTCATCCAGATCGACTTCCAGCGCGCGCGCCATCACTTCCAGAAAACGGCCGGTCCCCGCGGCGCACTTGTCGTTCATGACAAAATTTTTGACTTTTCCCCGCTCATCGAGCGCGATGGCCTTGCTGTCCTGTCCGCCGATGTCGATAATGGTGCGGACTTCCGGCTTCAGGAAATTCGCCCCCGCGGCATGCGCCATGATTTCCGTGAACGTCCTGTCGGCAAATTTCACTGAATTGCGCCCGTAGCCGGTGGATACAATTTTACCCACGGCTGACGCCTCCAGGCCGGAGTCGGCCAGCACATCTTCATAAACCTTTCGGCCTGCCGCCTCCGCGTTATAGCCGGTAAACGTCACCTTCGTGCCCAGAATTTTCCCGTTTTCAACCAGAGCCGCTTTTGCCGTGATGGACCCGATGTCAATGCCTGCTGTTATCATTTCCCGTATCTTGTATTTCGCCGATTATCTCCTGCGGAAAGCGGTTTCCAGCCGTTCCCTGTCGTTCGTCTTCCGTATTGAACCGCTGAACTTTACGCCCTTCCCTTTTTCCTGTCCTTGATGATTTCCATAAAGGCGTCGATTCTCGTCGAGATCTGGCTTTCCGAAAAACTCCGTTCATCCACCATGTCCGCTTCGATCATCAGACAGGGAATGTTCCGCTCCTTTTCGACGATCCGCTGAATATCGAACTGGCCCAGCGAATAGGGTTTGCAGCTGCGGTTGGAATGCAGCACAAATCCGTCCACCTGATATTTGTCGATCATCGCGATGACCATGCGGGCCATTTCATCGACGCCGATGTTCAGGTAAATGCGCGAGTAGGCCTCGGCCATCGAATCCAGAAATTTGTTTTCGTCGATATACTTCATCGCTCCGCACCAGGCCGAGGTGTACGTGTCGGCCACCAGGCAGGCGTCGTGTTCGGCAAATTTCTTCGACAGCCACTTCATCCGGTACCAGATCGGAAGATTGTCCCAGAGCAAACGGTACTTTTCCTGCGCAATGGCGCCGATGCCGTCACGAATCCGGTCTTTCATCTCGGCCAGCAAGCCCTGGTAGTAATCGATGGTCTGCTGTGTTCCCCGCAGGGTCACGATGAGCGCCAGGTGAAAAAAAGCGTCGAAAGCCGTCATGGGAGAAGGCTTGTTGACCGCCGTATCCAGGACTTCCTGCCACAGCTTCTGGCCTTCAAAGGAGATTCTGCCGACGTCCTTCATGCGGTCCTGATCCATTTTGCGGCCGCAGACGCCTTCGAGAAAGGCGACATATTCCCCAATCTGCCGCTCCACATAGCGCTTCGCCTCTTTTGTATATTCCGTATGGCAAAAGGGCGTGTCGAAAATAAACAGGGGAATATTGAAATAGCGCGCCTGGACTTCGTACCATTTCAGGACGGTTCCGCAGATATTGTTGCAGCACACCAGCATGTCCGGCTCCGGCAGGCCGCCGATCGGTCCGCCGTTGACCGTCGCGCAGGAGATGTCGGAGCGGGCGTAGGAACACAGGTCGTTGGAATAGCCCATCGCCTCGGCTTTTTCGCACAGGTCCACGCCCATTTTGCTGGCGCCGATCATGGCCCCGTGGTTTTCCGGATAGACGGGAATGATATCCATGGCGATCAGCGGCTCCACCGGCCCGCCGCTCGTGATCCAGGCCACCTTCTTGTTGTTCTGCCGGGCCGTTTTGGCGTCGATATAGTAGGCGGTCATGATATCCCGCATTTTCTTTTCGGACTGGATTTTCCTTTTTTCCTTTTCAGATTTTGCTTCGGACATGACGCCTCCTTTCACACCATTTCCAGAAATGCTTCAAAACGCGTTTTCAGCTGCCCTTCCCCGGGGAGAGGGTCTTCCATCTCCAGAAGCAGAACGGGAATTCCCGCTTCGTCCATGCTTTTCCGAATGTCGGGATAATCAAACGCATGCGGATCGCAGAATTTGAAAAGCAAAAAGATGACGCCCCGGGCGTTTTGTTCTTTTACGAGGCGAAGGATATGTTTGGCGCGCCTGTCCAGGCCGGCATGCTTGGCCGGGCAAACCACGCGCCGGATCAGCCGCTCCGCGATGCCGGCTGCAGGGTCATCCCCACCGGCGACCAGCTCGGCAAAATATCTCGCCCCCGTACAGAAATCATCCCAGACAACGGCTCCGCCCGCCTCTTCAATCATGGGATAAATATCCGGATGATTGCACATGCCGCCCGCAAGAACAATCCTCTTCAGAGAGGGGTCCGGCTTTTCCCCGGCCGCTTTTGCCTTCATCTTCACAACCGTTTCGGAAAGCATCCCCGCGAGACGCTCCCGGTCCATCATCATAGACGCCCGGACCAGCGTGTATAAATCCGCGCCGGACATGAGACGGGGGTATTGGCTGCGGATCTCGTAAATATCCCTGATCGATTGCCGAATGGCATTCATCGTCCCGATTGCTTTTTGCAGGGCGTCGTCGGTAATGTCCACCCCAAGCGCGCGGCCGACGTCGTTTTGGAATTTTCTCAGGACATCCGTCATATAGTCCCGTGCGGAGGGCGTGTTGAGCTTGACGGGCAGCACCAGGTCCGAATGAAATCCGAACGGAATATTCAGACGCCAGATGTCGGACAGCCGCTGAATGGAATCGCAGGTGTGCGGGAAAACCATGCCGTCCAGAAATCCGATTCTCCCGGAAAGGCCTTCCTCCAGAACGCCGCGGACAATCGAGCAGCTGTAGGACTGAAGATGGGAATCGGCCAGATGAATCTGCTGTTTGGTGCCGAAAAGACGCACCGGGTGGGCCCCGGCCGCCAGAAGAATCTCCTCCGGCGTGTAGGAACAGACATAGCCCACCATCTTCTTTCCGGTTTGGTCTTTGAGTTTTTGCAGATACCCGTAAGGTTGGTCAGCAACTTCCCTGAATTCCGTCATGGTGTCCATCGCATTTCCTTCCCGGCCCGAAGAGCGGCTTTTCCGTTTGGTGAACGCAAGCTAGCATATTCGGGCTCAAAAGTGTTATCTATATTCGCGTTCCTGCCTGCCGCCTGCCAAAAACCGGCGGCGGGCAAAGCAAATGAGGGCCTTGCTCATGAAGTCTCATCTTCCCTCACGATTTCTGTTTTGATCAGCGAAATGAGCTCCTGAAACACCGGCAAAACATCCGTGCGGAACCGGCCCGCCACCAAAACCACCATAATGTCGTCGCCGACGCCGAGCGTCCCTTCGTTGATCCAGGCGCGAATCTCCGCGATGCCTTCCCTTTCCTTGAACCGGCGCACCGCCTCATCCAGCGCGGCCCGGCTGTAAGAAAGTTTCATGCGCGCCACCGGACCGCCTTTTTTGGACGTGGCCCGCACAACGCCGTTGTGCACCAGAATCATTCCCAGCATGTCCGGCGGGCACTTTTTTTTGATCTCTTGAATCCACTCGTCAACCATGAAAACCTCCCGGCTGCTCCGCGCTTTTCTCCGCAGCGGATGCGGCATTTTTCTCCGCGGCCAGTTCAGTCAGCCGAAGGGAAACACTGTCGGCCAGTGACGAAAGCAGCGCGGTATCCATATCCGGCGAATAGCGGTCCGCGTCCGCATCGCCGTTGTTCCAGGCTCCGATCACCTGACCGTCCTGCGCAAAAGGAACCACGGCGATTGACCGGACAAAATATTTTTGACTGGGCGGCATCAGCTTGTAAAAAGGCTGAAGATTTTGATTGGAGAGAACGGGATGCAGCCCGCCTGAAAGAATTTTTCCCAGAAGCTCCGCGGAAACGACGCTAAACCTGCTTTTCAGAATCTCCGATGCGCCCGCGTCATCTATCCATAAATCCACCCCCGGCCGATCCACAAACGTCAGCCAGACAAAAGGAACGGCAAATTCCCTTTCGATGCCTTCCACCAGCGCCTCAAAAAGTCCGGCCATGGTGGGGGCGGACGCGATCGTTGCTTCCACTTTCGCAAAGCGCGCCGCAAGATCTTCATTGATGCGATGAATATCCTCTTTTTTCCTCATCGAAGTTTCCCTTCCCACTCGGCGTAAATCACCGCATGATCGGACGGCTTTTCCGCAAGACGCGTGGCCCGGTCAATGACGCAGCCGCTCGATTGATCCGCTGTTTTCCTTGTGGCCAGAACATGATCCACGCGCCAGCCCAGGTTTCGCCCGACGGAATCCTTCACGCGGTAATCAAAAAAAGTGTACTGCCCCGGCTCGTCGGGATGATGATGACGGAAAACATCCACGAGCCCCCAGGACAAAACATCCTCGTAAGCCTTCCAGACCTCCGGATTGAAGGAAACATGCCCCAGAATGCGCTTGGGATCATGAACGTCCATCGGTTGGGGCGCCACATTGAAATCACCGCACAACACCAGCTTTTGATCGGGACGGAAGTTCGTAAGAAGATATTTTTTCAGCCTTCCCAGCCACGCCAGCTTATAGGCAAACTGGGGTTTATCCACTTCCTGCCCCTGCGGCACATAGGCGTTTAAAACAACCAGATCCCCGAAATGCGCAACCGCCAGGCGGTCCGGGTCTGACGGATCACCGGCCAGTCCGAAGGAAGTCTTTTGCGGCTTGATGCGGGAGGCGACGGCCACGCCATTGTATTGTTTGCCGCCGCGGAAGGTTACCGTGTATCCCGCCGCCTCAAATTCAGCGAGGGGAAATTTGGCGTCCTCGACCTTGGTTTCCTGCATGCAGAAAATATCCGGCTGATGGCTTTCAAGCCATGGCAGCACGATATGCAGACGGGAACGAATCGAATTGACGTTGTACGTGGCAATCTTCAATATTGAAAAGGCCTTTCCGTTTTCTCCGGTTCTTACCACGACCGGCCGCACCGCTCAAGATTTTTTCGCCGGCCGCCGAAACGGAGCTGCCGCCCTGAATATCATCGCCGGGACTCACCGCCTCGCCGGCCGTCGTCCGGTACGTCAACGACCTTCTTTTCCATTGACACTGCCCCGTCCTTCCCTTATAAGCTGTGGTCAAAATTTTTAGTTCCGGACGGGAGATTCCCCATGAGAAAAACTTATATATGGATTGCTCTTTTGGTGATTGGCTCACTGTGTATTTTCGGCTGTGCCAAAAAGGATTCCGACGCGGTGAGAATCGGCGTCATCGCCGAGCTGACCGGCGACATTCCGGCGGTCGGCGCCTCCTGCAAAAACGCCGCGGAGCTTGCGGTCCGGGAAATCAACGACGGCGGCGGCATTCTTCTGGGGGATAAGAAATATCCGGTGGAACTGATCATCGAAGACAATGCCGGAAAAGCCGATCAGTCCGCCTCCTCCGCGCAGAAGCTGATCACCCAGCAGAAAGTAACAGCCATTGTCGGCCCCAACGCCAGCCGCTACGCGTTGCCGGCGGCGGAAATCGCCGAGTCGGGCAAAACCGTTTTGATTACCCCCTGGTCCACCGCACCCAAGGCCACGCTGAATTCCAAGACCAATGCCTCCAAACAATACGTTTTTCGCGCCTGCTTTATCGATCCCTTTCAGGGAGGCGTGATCGCCAAATTCACGCTGGATAATTTAAAGCTGAAAAAAACAGCTGTGCTGTACGATGTGGCTTCCGAATACAACAAAGGCATCGCCGAGATTTTCCGAGAGGTGTACGAGAAAAACGGCGGCGCAATCGTCGCTTTTGAAACGTATACGACCAATGACAAGGACTTCTCATCGCAGCTCACCAAGATCAAAAAAGCAAACCCGGACATTATCTTCCTGCCGAACTATTACAGCGAAGTTCCGCTGCAAATCCAGCAGGCCAAGCGTCTGGGAATCACCGTCCCGTTTATCGGCTCGGATTCCTGGGGCTCCGAAGAGCTACTCAAGCTCTGCGGCAAAGAATGCGAAGGCTATTATTTCAGCACGCATTACGCGGCCGACTCGGCAAGCGACGCGACAAAAAAATTCATTGAGGCCTACAAAGCCAAATACGGGACGACCCCCGACGATGTAGCCGCCCTGACGTATGATTCCTTCGGACTCCTCCTGCAGGCCATTAAAACCGCCGGTAAAAACGACCGGCAGGCCGTGCGCGACGCGCTGGCAAAAATTCCTCTCTATCAGGGGGTAACCGGCAGCATGCAGTTTAAAGAAGGCTCCGGCGACCCGATCAAAAGCGCGGTCATTCTGCAGATTAAAGACGGAAAGTTTGCGTGGTTTGCGGACGCAAAACCATAGAAAGTATTTTCATCCTTCATCAGCGATCCTTCCCTTGATGGGAGGGATCGAGGAAGGGTGATCCAAATAAAACTCCCCTCCCCTCGATCCCCTCCCGCAGGGGGCGGGGAAGGTTCCGGTATGGCCTATCTTTTTCAGCAAGCCCTAAACGCCCTTCAGCTGGGCAGCATCTATGCGCTCATCGCGCTGGGCTACACGATGGTTTACGGCATTCTGACGATGATCAACTTCGCCCACGGCGATCTGTTCATGGTCGGAGCGTTTTTCTGCTTCCTGCTGGCTGTTTATCTGAAGCTGTCGTTTGTCCCGACCCTGCTTTTATCGATGCTGGGAGTGGCCTGTCTGGGCGTCATCATCGAAAGACTGGCCTATAAACCGCTGCGCGCCGCGCCGCGCGTCTCCGCCATCATCACCGCGCTGGGCGTGGGATTGTTTCTGGAAAATTTCACGCTGGCCCTTTCCCCGTATCCCAAGCACATCCCGCCGCTTCTGACCAACACCACCTGGGCGATCGGATCGTTGTCCATTTCTTCTTTGCAGGTGCTGGTAATCGCGCTTTCGCTGATTCTGATGCTGATTCTGGATTTTGTCGTCCAGCGCACCAAAGCGGGCATGGCCATGCGCGCCATTTCCTGGGACAAGACGATCGTTCCCCTGATGGGCGTGCCGGTCAATAAAATCATTTCGCTCACCTTCGCCATCGGCACGGGTCTGGGCGGAGCGGCGGGCGTCATGTACGGGCTGGCCTACCCGGTGATTGATCCCTACATGGGCATCATGGTCGGCTGGAAAGCCTTTATCTGCGCGGTGGTGGGCGGCATCGGCAACGTGCGCGGCGCCATGATCGGCGGTTTCATTCTGGGCGCGGTGGAAATTCTCGTGGCGGCGTTTTTTCCGTCCACGTACCGCGACTTCGTCGCTTTCACGCTGCTATTGGTTCTTTTGATTCTGCGGCCCTACGGCATTCTGGGCAAACCCCAGCCGCAAAAGGTATGAGCATGACAAAGATAAAAGCCGCCGGCACAGCATTGCTCAATCAATGGCGCTTTCTTGCCGGCCTGAAATATTTCTGGCCGGTCTTTCTGGCTGCGGGACTTGCCTTTTGCATCGCCGCCGACGTTTATGACTTTGTGGATTTATACCTGCAGCTCATTATCATTTATGTGGGCATCAACATCATTCTCACCGCCAGCCTGAACCTGATCAACGGCTACATGGGAGAATTCTCCGTGGGGCACGCGGGATTCATGGCGATCGGCGCATACATTGCCTCGATTCTGACCGTGTACGTCTTTCCGCAGAACACCGCCGGCATTTTATTTCCGGCGGCGATTCTGGCCGGCGGCATGGGGGCGGCCCTGGTCGGTTTTCTGGTGGCCATCCCCTCGTTTAAAACGCGCGGCGATTATCTGGCCATCGTCACGCTGGCCTTCGGAATGATCGTCAAATCAATCCTGGAAAACATTGACGCCGTGGGAGGGCCCCGCGGCCTTCTGGGCATGGAGAAGCTCACCACGCTGCCGTGGGTCTTTTTCTGGACGGCTCTTTGTGTCTGGGTGATCCGGAATCTGGTTTATTCCAATTTCGGGCGCGGCGTTCTCTCGATTCGGGAAGATGAAATCGCAAGCGACCTGATGGGCGTCAACACGCGCCAGGTCAAAATCATTGCGTTCGTCGTTTCATCCTTTTTTGCCGGCATTGCCGGTGGGCTGTTTGCCCACGCGCTGCAATTTATCAACCCGCGCATGTTCGACATTCTCAAATCCACCGATATTCTGATTATGGTTTATCTGGGCGGCATCGGATCCATTGCCGGATCGATTCTCGGCGCGGTCATCTACACCGTCCTGCTGGAAATTCTTCGCCCCCTGGGCGTCTGGCGAATGGTTTTCATGCCGCTGATGCTGGTCCTGCTCATGATTTACCGGCCGCGCGGCATCATGGGCATGCGGGAAATCCGCCTGTTCACGCCGCTTCGCGATCTGGTCACGGAAAAGCTCTGGCGGCAAAAGAAAAAGGAGGCCTCCGATGCCTCTCCTTAAAATCTCCGGACTGACTCACCGTTTCGCGGGACTTTGCGCGGTGTCGGACTTCAACCTGCTGCTTCAACAAAACGAGCTGGTCGGCATTATCGGCCCCAACGGCGCGGGGAAAACCACCGTCTTCAATCTGATGACCGGCGTGTACCGGGCAAGCGAAGGCAGCATCAACTTTCAGGGCAAGGAACTGGTGGGGCTCGACCCGCATTCGATCACCCGGCTGGGCATTGCCCGGACTTTCCAGAACATCCGGCTTTTCAAGGAGCTCTCCGTTCTGGACAACGTCCGCATCGCGCACTATGGTCAAATGGCCTACTCGCCTGCCGAGGCCCTCTTGCACATCGGCCGCTTCCGCGCCGAAGAAAGACGCATCACCAGCCAGGCGCTGGATCTGCTGGCCGTGTTCCATCTGGACGAATCCGCCAATGAAACGGCCAAAAATCTGCCCTATGGGCTGCAGAGGCGTCTGGAGATGGCCCGCGCGCTGGCCGCCGAGCCGAAACTTCTGCTGCTGGATGAGCCGGCCGCCGGCATGAACCCCAATGAAATCTTTCAGCTCATGGATTTCATCGGCTGGATTCGCCGGACCTTTTCCGTCACCATCCTTTTAATTGAACACCAGATGCGCCTGGTCATGGGCATCTGCGAACGTCTGGTCGTGCTGGATTTCGGCGCCACCATCGCCGAAGGTCTGCCTGCCGAAATTCAGGCGAACCCCAAAGTGCTGGAAGCCTATCTTGGCGAGGAGGTCGCCTCATGAGCCGCGCCGATCTTCTTCTTTCCGTGGCCGGGTTAAGCGTCCATTACGACAGCATCCAGGCTGTTGACAATATTTCTTTTGAGGTTGCCCGCGGAGAAATTGTCACGCTGATCGGCGCAAACGGCGCGGGCAAGTCCTCCACCCTGCGCGCGATTTCCGGCCTGATTCCCTACACCGGAAGCGTCAATTTCGCCGGCAAAGATTTGAGAAACCTTGCCGCCGACCGGATTGTCGCAGCCGGCATCGCCCATGTGCCGGAAGGCCGCGGCATTTTCGGCAACCTCACCGTGCGGGAAAATCTTCAACTGGCCTGCTGGCAGCGCAAAGACAAATCCAAAATCGCCGCCGATCTGAAAAATGTTTTTGCACTGTTCCCCCGGCTGGAAGAACGAAGCAAACAGTTGGGAGGCATGCTGTCCGGCGGAGAGCAGCAGATGCTGGCCGTGGGCCGCGCGCTCATGAGCGATGCACAGATGCTGCTTCTGGACGAACCCTCCATGGGCCTCTCTCCGGTGCTGGTGAGAGAAATTTTCAGAATCATTCGGGAAATCAACCAGGCGGGAAAAACGATTCTGCTGGTCGAACAAAACGCCAACATGTCGTTGCACATCGCCTCGCGCGCCTACGTTCTGGAAACCGGCCGCATCGTGCTTTCCGGCGCCGGCAAAGAACTGACCGGAAACCCGAAGGTAATAGAAGCCTATCTGGGCGGATAATTTTTCTTTGGATTCCGCTTGTTGCGCGGCACAGGGGGCGGGCACTCAGGAAACAGACCATGAACCATGAAACGCTATGGACCAAGGATTTTATCACGGTCACCGTGATCAATTTCGTTGTCTTTCTGACGCATTTTCTGCTGATCGTCACGATCGCGTCTTATGCCGTGGATGAATTCCATGCATCCACGGACATTGCGGGGCTTGTCGCGGGAATCTTCATCATCGGCGCGTTGATCGGAAGGCTGGGAACCGGGCGTGTGATCGAAGACATCGGAAGCAAGAAAGTTCTCATCATCAGCGCCTTCTTTTTTATCATAACGTCGGCACTGTATTTTGCGGCCGTCAATTTATTCCTGCTGATCGTCATCCGGCTGCTGCACGGGATCGCCTTCGGAGCGGCCAGCACGGCAACCGGCACCATCATCGCCCAGATCATCCCGCCTGCCCGGCGCGGGGAAGGCATCAGCTATTACAGCATGGGCGCCATCCTGGCGGTGGCCCTGGGTCCGTTTATCGGCATCTTTTTAATCCATCATGCGGATTTCAGGATGATCTTTGCGTTTACCTCGCTTCTGGCGTCCGCCAGCTTTGCCATGTCGTTTCTGGTCAACAAGCCGGTCTATGAAAAACCTGCGCCGGAGCCGTCCGGAGCAGCTCGCCGGTTTCAAATCTCCGATTATCTGGAATTCAAAGCGATACCGATCTCCATCATCATCCTGGTCATCGGATTCAGCTATTCCGGCCTGCTGACGTTCATCTCCCTGTACGCCAAGGAAATCCATCTGGAAAAAGCCGCCAGCTTTTATTTTCTGGTGTATTCCATCGCCGTCTTCGTCTCGCGGCCTTTTTCCGGACGACTGATGGATATCCGGGGCGCCAATTTTGTCGTTTATCCCTGCCTGGTCCTTTATGCCCTGGGCATGCTGCTGTTCAGCCAGGCCGCCCAGGGGATCACGCTGCTTGCGGCGGCGGTCCTGCTCGCGCTGGGCTACGGAAGTTTTATTTCCTGCGCGCAGGCCATCTCGATCAGAGGGGTGCCTCCTCACCGGATGGGGCTCGCGATTACGACCTTTTTCATCTTCGTGGATATGGGGTTTGGCGTCGGTCCGTACGTGCTGGGCGCGCTTGTCCCCCTCGTGGGATACCGCGGCCTGTATGTCCTCATGACCTTTGTGATTCTTGCCTCCATTCCCCTGTATTATTTTCTGCTGGGAAAAAAATGGTCCGGCAGACCGGCACAAGGACCGGAACCATGATTGAACAGGTGCCTGTCTTGTATAAAGGGATTCATCCCGTTCTTTTATCTTGACAAGGGCAAGGCCCCCATATTAATTCCAACCGGAAATCGCCGTACCGGCGGCTGTTTGCGGGCGGTTTTCAAAAAGCAATTCGACGGAAGAAGGAAAATCTCCGGAGAATACAGGAAGCGGCGTTAAGAAATCTTCATCATCCGGAATCACAGGAGAGTTTCATGATCATACAAGTGGATCCCGACAAATGCATCGGCTGCGGCACATGCAGGGCGGACTGCCCCACCGCCAACATCGCCATCAAAGACGGAAAGGCCGTTCACGGCAAATGGTGCCTGGAATGCGGACACTGCCTGGCCGTGTGCCCCGAGAAAGCGGTTCTTTTTACCGGCGACTACGATCCTTCCGAAGTTCTCGAATACGACGATCCGAAGAAGTTTGAAATCGCGCCGGATCGCCTCCTGAATTTTGTCAAATTCCGCAGAAGCGTCCGTCAATATACCGACGAACCGGTGAGCGACGCGGACATCGCCAAAATTCTGGAAATGGGCCGGTACACGCAAACGGGCGCGAACACGCAGACGCTTCGCTATATCGTGCTGACGAAAGAAACGCTGCGGGAGATCACGCCGATCGCCCTGAAAACCCTGGCGGAACTGGACATCCGGCAGGTGGACAAAAAAACGATGCGGGTCCCTTCCCAATACCTGGATTTTCAGCCCATCTGGGCCAACTGGCATTCTTTTTATCAGAAAAAGCAAAGGGATTCGCTGTTTCATGGCGCGCCCAACGCGCTTCTGATTGTCAGCCGCACCTGCAACGAGGTGGACGGCTGCTTCAACGCCGGCCATCTGGAGCTGATGATCAACGCGCTGGGACTGGGCGCCTGCCTGATGGGTTTTGGAACGTTCGCGTTTGACCGATCGCCCGAATTAAGGCAAAAAGTCGGGATTCAGGAAGGGGAATCGGTGATTTTCATGATGGTCTTCGGGCATCCCAAGGTGAAATATCTTCGAACCGTCAACCGCAGAAAAGTGCGATACGAAAAAATCTGATTTCAGACCCGCCGGCTTGCACCGGGCGTGACGGCGCCCGCTGCTCTTTGCGGCCTGGTGAACAGGGACGGCCGGAACTTGCGCAATTGCCGGGGCAAAACTCCCGGAAAAATACATTCAAAGAAAAGAGGTATCAAAAATGAGCGACACGGTTTTAAAGGAATTCAAGGACGGCGTCCTGCTGTTGACGTTGAACCGCCCGGAGAGCAAAAACTCATTCAACAAGGAATTGTGGGAATCTTTTGCCGCGGAGCTGGATGCGGCGCGGGCCGATGACGATGTTACGGTGGTCGTCGTCACGGGGGCGGGCAAAGACTTTTCCGCCGGCCAGGATCTGAAGGATTACGCCGTTTCCGGCAAGGCGCACAGCTACCGCATCACGGAGCGCGCGGTCGTGGACTTCGACAAGCCGCTGGTCGCAGCGGCCAAAGGGGTCGCCGTCGGAGGCGGCGCGACGATCCTGTTCCACAGCGACGTGCTCTACGTCGGCGAAAGTCTGCGGATGCGCCTCCCGTTCAACAGCCTGGGAATGGCGCCGGAGTTCGCCAGCAGCTACATGCTGCAGATGCGGATCGGACCGCAGCTCGCGGCGGAGCTGCTGTTCACCACGGAATGGATCGACGCCGACAAGGCCCTGCTAACCGGCATCGCTACCCGCAAGTTCGCCGATGATGAGCTTTTGCCCTGCGCGATGGCGAAGGCCGCGGAGATTGCACAATTGCCGCTGAGCTCGCTTCTTGAAACAAAGCGGTGCCTCAAAACCGCTCATCGGGCGGGCATCGAAGCGGCATTGAAGGTCGAGCGGGAGGCCATGGACCGTCTGGCCGGCGGTCCGGCCAGCATTGAAGCCATGATGGCTTTCATGGAAAAGCGCAAGCCCGATTTCCGCAGCCTGAAGAAGAAATAGCCGGATCCGGTTTTCGCTTTTCCGGCGGGCAAGCATTCCCGTTCCTCGCCAGGGCCGTGGTCAAATACCTCGCGCCAAGCTGTCGAGGCATGAAGTGAACGTCATCATATCGCAGCAGGCTGCGGAGAATCAACGCTCGTCCCGCCAAAGCGGGATTGAAAAAACGGACGTTTCCGGTGCGGCAAAATTTTCATCCGCTTCCCAACGGGATAGTTGCCTTCGGCCAGTGATTGGAGTATATACCGGCCGGCAGCATTCATTAAAAACAGGAGAACGATTATATGCCTGACTACAGGGTAAAAATCAGCGAGACGACGGACGGGGATCTGGAATACCATCATTACCTGGTGACCGCCAAAGATGAAACAGAGGCAAGAAGACACACCATGAAGTTCATGGAGCGCTTCATCGATGACGACAACGATCCTGAAATCATCGAAAACGGGTATACGTTTTACAACAAGGCCGTGGTCGTCCGGCTTGAATCCATCAAAGAGACGACGAAGGACAAATTCAAGGAATTTCTTCTGAAGCTCCACACCATCAATATGGGCTGAGCCGAAAGAAATCTTGCTTCAATACTTTCGGCCCTTCGCATCCACCATGGGCACAAAGCGGACCGGAATGATTTCCTGTCGTTCGAGGCGGCCGTTCCTTTTGGTCAGCACAACCAGTTCCTGCACCCAGGATTCTCCGACGGGAATCACCATCCGGCCGCCCTCTTTGAGCTGATCTTCCAGCGGCCGGGGAACCTTTGTCGGGGCGCAGGTGACGAGGATCGCGTCAAAGGGCGCCTCCTGCGGCCACCCCTGATACCCGTCGCCGATCCGGACATGAACATTGTCATACAGTCCGGAGAGAAGCTTTGCCGCTCTTTTTCCCAGGGATTCGACAATTTCGATCGAGTAAACGCTTTGGCAGAGTTCGGCCAGCACCGCGGCCTGATAGCCGGATCCCGTCCCGATTTCCAGCACTTTCATATGAGACTTCGGCCGGATCCCCTCCGTCATCAAAGCAACGATGTAGGGCTGGGAAATGGTCTGCCCTTCCCCGATCGGCAGTGGGTGGTCCGCGTAGGCTCCGCCGCGCAGGCTTTCAGGAACAAACTTGTGCCGCCTGACGGCGCGCATGGCCCGAAGGACGCCGGGATCGGAAATTCCCCTGTCCTCGATTTGCCGTGCAACCATGTTCTCTCTTTGAGCGGCGTACTCTGCTTCCGTCTTATCCGCCGCCGGACTCCAGGCGGGTAGAAAGAGGCAGCAGAAGGCCAGGATAAAAACCAAAACCGGTTTTCCCGGCAGGAGCGAAACGCGAAAGCCCGAATCCACCGGGGTCCCGAAGCCGCCTTTATCAAGACTTCTTTTCATTTTTCTCCCCCTCCATGGTTTGATCACTTTAGGTTTTACGAATGTCCGTCCGCCGTTCGTCTTTTCTTCTGCCAAACCCAAAGTGGAATTCCCGAAAGCAGAACGCATACGCCCACCCAGGAACCGCGGCCGGTGTACGCCAGGCTTGCGTACAGCATGAAGGCGCAGACGGCGATAAACGCCAGGGGCGTCAACGGATACAGCGGCACGCGAAAAGGGCGGGGCAAATCCGGGTATCTGCGCCTCAGCACAAAGACGGAAACGCCGACCATCAGGAAAAACAGCCAGAACACGGGGGCCGAGTATTCCACCATCATGACGAACCCGTCATGCGCGCCAGTCCCCAGCGCGACAAGAGCCAACGCGACGCCCCCCTGAACGAGCAGGGCGTTGACCGGTGTTTGCCTTTTTCCCTGCCATCGCCCCAGCAGCCCCAGAACCGGAAAATCCCGCCCCAGCGCATAACCCGTCCTCGCGCCGGTCATGATGGACGCGTTCATCGTGCTGACGGCCGCCAGCAGAATCAGCAGGCTGACGACACCGACGGCAGCCGTCCCCAGCAGGCTTCGCATCATGTCCGCCATCACCGCTTTGGAGGAAGCCATGCCGGGCAGGCCCAGGCTGTTTAAAAGAGCTGCGTTGACGAGCAGATAAACGGCCGTAACCGTTCCAATACTGAAAAGCAGGACCTTCAGCGGATTCCGCGGGCCTTGCCGCACTTCGGCGGAAAGAAACGACGCCTCGTTCCAGCCGCCGTAAGTCAGCAGCACGAAGATCATGGCCGTGCCCAGCGCCTGCCGTCCCGGAACGATTCCGCCTTCGGAAACAGGCGCGC
>Ga0116149_1001321_pt1 | contig 30226 bp, 17 predicted proteins | sample AD_UKC057_MetaG_FD_89787 | JGI IMG/M metagenome (GOLD analysis project Ga0116149, IMG submission 89787) | Active sludge microbial communities of municipal wastewater-treating anaerobic digesters from USA - AD_UKC057_MetaG | ecosystem: Engineered > Bioreactor > Anaerobic > Digestate | place: USA...
CACTCCCCCTGACCTTGCCTTTCGGCAAGCTACTTGATCACCTTCTCCACCTGCCCGGATTTCTTCGAGCGGGCCAGCGCATCCAAGACCTGAACCGGGCGCAACAGCAGCTCGTGCGGGATCGGCTCGACACGCGTCTTGAACATTCCGCAAAACGTCTGGACCCCGCTCAGGTAGGCGCTCTTGTCCATGGGCAGGTTTGAATGAATGGCCTTTTCGCTCCCGATGGCCGAGATGCCGAAGTGCGGGGCGCCCTCTTTCACAAGGTTCATCGTCACGATCTTCCCGTCCTTATACAGGAGCTGGCCTGTCGCGCCGTTGCCGTTTTTCGTGATCAAGACGGACTTCACGTCGTATCCGAACGCCATCAAAACCATTTCAACCTGGTGAATCCCGTAGAAAAACACGCCGCCCCATTTGCTCTCGAGATCGCAGGGACCGTACGTCGACCCGGCCACGATCTTCCCGCTCCCCTCCATGTCCTTCTTGAACTTCGCGAAACTCGCCTGCATGGGCACCACGCTGAACGACGTCACCGGCGCGCCCGTCTTCTTGGCAAGCTTCAGAAACGCCACACCCTCCTCAGGCTCGAAGCAGAACGGTTTGTCGACAAACGTGGGGATGCCCTTCTCGACAAACGGCCGCACCGCGTCAAGATGGTATTTCGGATGCCGGTGATCCACCAGGACCGCGTCTACCTTCCCAAGCATCTCTCTCGGATGCTTGACAATATTGGGGATCTTGCCCGCCTCGGCCGTGTCCTGCGCAAAAGCCGCCGTCTCTCCCCAGAGGTACTCCACCGAGAAGCCCTTGATCTTCTTCTCGATGTTGATGATCTTTGCAATAGCCTTCGAATGCGAATTCTCGGCTCCGATTATCCCCAGAATCATGGCCTTGCTCCCTCGCGTCCGCGCGCGCCACGGCGCACGTCGCACCGCCAACCCGGCTTCACTCCAACCCCAGATTCAACACCCGGTTGGCATTCTTCCACATGATCTTCTCGTACACGGTGTCGCTGATGTCGCCCTCGTCGCGGGCAGCCGTCAGCCACTCGACATGCTCCATCTTGTTCCTCGGCGAACAGTAGTCCAACCCCAGCAGCAAACGGTCCTGGAACTCTTCCATGAACCCATAGGCATGCGCCGGGTCCCGCTGCAGCGCGTTCAGCCCGCTGCCCGCCGACAAATCCCCATGAACGCCCGGATATTCGCGGAACAGGCGCTTCAACACGCCGCCTTCCGCGACGGGCGTCTTGGGATATCCGTTCTTATCCTTCACGGTGGCGTCCCCGCTGATCTCCGACCAGAATCCCGGGCTGTGCCCGAAGAACACCAGGCCGGGGAATTTCTGCAGGCACTTCTCGAAACGGGGCAGCCCCAGTTCATCCATCACGCCGTAGCTGTCCACGTCCGGCGTAATCGTATGGAACGTCACCGGGAACCCGACCTTTTCACACGCCGCCAGCAGGCACTGCATGGGATGGTCGTCCCAGTACACGCGAGCCGTTACCTCTCCCAGACCCTTGAACCCCAGGTCGCGGCACTGCGCCAGCACCCGGTAATGGTCTTCGACCGTGATCTTCGCGGGGTCGCGGGGCAGGCGCGGGTCCACATTGACAAAGGGTATGAACTTGCCCGGGTACTTCTCGCAGATCCCAAGCACCTCGCCGACGCTCTGCTTCTCGGCAGGCGATTCCGCGCACGCCAGGGGCAGAATGACCGTCTTGTCGATGCCCTTCTGCTTCATCAGCGCCAACTGCTGTTCCGCGCTCATGAACGGCGTCCCGCTCAGAGGCGAAATGAGGAGCGGATCCGCAAAGACGTGCCCGTGAATATCGATCCTCACTGTGGTCTCTCCGGTTATGCGTGTGGCCGCACGCGCCTATTCACCCGAGGGGTATTCCTGAAGACGGATGTTCTTGAACGACAAGTCGGTTGTCGGGTCATGCCCCTGCAGGTGAATCGTACCGGCCGCCCCAACGTACCCGGCCTTGCCGTCGCTGTTGTCGACCGCCGGACGCATATCGAGGAAATCACTCACCGCATACCCGTTGATCCACACCGCAAAATGGTTGCCGTCGCACAGGAGGGTCTTGTAGAACCACTCCCGATCGCTTGAGACCACGCTCCGGGCCGGCTGGATCGCGTACAAACCGCCCGTGCCGAAATCGACGGGATTCGTCCGCTCATCTTTCCATTCGTTGCGCACCTGCGACTCGTACCCCTTCCAAAACACACCCTTCGGGCCGCGGAAGAAGACGCCGCTGTTCAGGTGGTCGCCGTTTGAGAAGATGTCCAACTGCAGGACGAAATTCTTGTACAACCCGTCGGTCTCGATCTGGCCGTTGCCGTTCTTGATGCGGATCGCGCCGTCTTCCACCGTGAACACCGATTTGTGCTCGGGAATGATGTTCCAACCCGTCAGGTCCGTCCCGTTGAAGATGGGCTTCATCGTAAGCGGACGCAGCTTGATGCCGCTTGCCTCGACGCGTCCGCCCTGGTACAGGATGCCGATGTAGCCAATAGCGCTACCCGGTGCCGCAACAGCCGCGTCCTGCCCGTTGATCTTCGCCTTGACCGCATTCCCCTCGGCAACAACGCTCACCTCTTGCCAGTCATAGCCCGATTCGGCGCCCCGGACCGGAATAACCACGCTGCCGTTCTCGGAGGGATGGCCCGAAAGCGGCGCCCGTACCACCACCGCCGCCGTCTGCTTCGGCGCCACGCGGATCTTCATGGTAAGCTCAAAATCGCCCCACCGGCCCGTCGTGGCGATCCAGCCGCCTGTGCCCTGTTTGCACGACAACACGCCATCCGAGACCTCCCATTCCGTATCCCCCAGGGCCTGCAGCCCGAAGAGCGTCTCGCCATCAAACAGGTTGATCCACCCTTCCGCGTAATCCTGCGCATGCGCCTCGCCCCCCAGAACTGCCGGCGCCACCGCCAAACCAGCTACCATCGCAGCAAACAACATGCGTTTCATCATTTGTCTCCTTCCGTGTTATCACATGGTGGCGGGCCGCAACTCCCGCCATCCGGACCTTGCCCAAGACAAGATGTTATCCTACACCTTCCCCGCCACACCTGCCAAATCCCTTGTGGGCGGGCAGCGCCGCAGTTGCTGAAGCAACGACCCTGGTTCCCACTGCTGTCCATCAATTCCCGCGCCCTCTTCCAAGAAGTTCGCCCCACCGTTTGAGAAACCCCGCGCGACTTGTGCGACCTATGCGATCTCTATGTCTCATAAGTCTGTGTTGTCTGTATAATCGATATAGTGTGAACCGTGGCGGTAAACGACATTGACGAGGCGGGTACGATGTCTTTACGGCAGAAAGTGTTGCTGGCCCTGGTGATTCCCACATTGTTGCTGGCGGCTGTGGGGATCGTCGGGGTCTCCTCGCTCCATCGTCTCTCGCGGTCGGCCCGAGATATCTTGTCGGACAACTACCGGACCATCCAGGACGCGCGCCGGATGGAGCGGGCCCTGCGCGCCATCGAAAGCCTCCTGCAAAGCAATGGCTTCTCCGCCGCCGCCCCGTCGCCGGTGTCGCAGCAGGCGCAGGCGTTCGAGGAGGCACTGATCGGGTGCGAAGGAAACATCACCGAAGCGGGGGAATCGGACATCCTCAAGAGCGTCCGGGCAACCTGGGAAGAGCTCGAGACACGGCTGGACGCCGGCGGCACGGGAACCAACGAGCCGGCGCATGACCCGGTCACTATGAAAATGGTGTTTTCCATCTTCCAACAAATCGACGACCTGATCGACACCAATGAGAAAGGGATGTTCGCGCGGGAACGCCGCACACTTCTTAGCGCACGGTGGGCCGTGGGACTGATGGCAACATCGTTGCTGTCCGCGTTGCTCGTGCTGGTTGTGTTCGCCCAGATCGCTGCACGGCGCATCGCACGCCCCATCCAGGAAGTCGCCGAAAACCTGCACGACACACTCAAAACCACCACTCTGGCTGACGACGGGTCCACGCGCCCCGGCGACGAAATCAAGCGGCTGCGCACCGAGTTGGACAACCTTCTCAAACGTCTGGCGCTCCATAAGGACGAGGAGGCAAGCCGGTTCATGCGGCTCCAGGAACGGCTCGCTCTCGTCGTCGAAGAGGTCCAGGAGGGCCTCATCCTGACGGACGAAAGCCTCGAGGTCCTCGTAATGAATAAGCGTGGACGCGAGTTGCTCGGCGTGGAGGGAGGGGCCGTCCCCGGCGAGAACCTGCGGCAGATGCCCTTGAAAGAAGCGGTCCGAAAGGCCCTCTTGCCCATCTTCGAGGAGCCGCAGTCCGCCAAGCGCGACCTCGCGGAATTCAAAATCGAGTCGCAAGGCGCCGAGCGCGTGTACCGGCCCCGCATCCTTCCGGTAACATCAGACGACGATGGGCGCGCTAACGGGTATCTCATGGTCTTCTGGGACGTCACCGAGGAGCGGCGTTTCGAGGAGTCCCGCCGCAGTTTCATTGCGATGTTGTCGCATCAACTGAAAACCCCCGTGACGTCGCTGGCCATGTCCGTGAGCCTCTTGTGGGAACGTTTCCACGGGCGGGCGCCGGAAGGCGATGAGCTGCTCTCGATTGCGAAGGACGACTGTCTGGCCCTGTCAAACCTGGTAAACGAACTGGTGGACGCCGCCCGCGACGTAACATCGAACCTCGCACTCCGGCTGCGCCGGCTCGATCTGGCGTCACTCCTGCGGGAAGCCCTGCGTCCATTGGCGCCCCTCGCAAGGGAAAGAGAAATCGACCTGCGGGATGCTATGGGCGCCCAACCCGTCTTCGTGCTGGCGGACCCCGTAAAACTGCCGTGGGTGGTGACCAATATCGTGGGCAATGCGCTCCGGTATACCCCAGCAGGCGGGGTGGTCCGCATCGCGCTGGGCGTCGAGCGCGGAATGGTCTCCATCGTCATTTCCGATACGGGAGCAGGAATCGCACGCGACGACATCAAGCAGATCTTCCTCCCCTTCGCGTCCGTGCGGCGCGACCCGCGACCGGGACTCCACGGGCTCGGGCTGGCAATTGCACGAGAGATCATTGAAGCGCATCAAGGCAGCATCGACGTTGAAAGTGAGCTGGGCAGGGGAACAACCTTCACTATCCGTTTCCCAATAGCCGCAGGAGCAGCGCCATGAGCAACATCCTCGTCCTCGACGACGACACTCATATCCAGCGCACGCTGGACATCATGCTGCGGAACGACGGGCATTCCGTCATATGCGCCGGTTCCGCGGAGGAGGCCCTCGAACGCGCCAACCGCCATCCGGTCGACATCGCCCTCGTCGACTTGCAGCTTCCCGGAATGAGCGGGCTGGACTTCCTCCGGAAACTCCGCGAGCAGCATCCTGACGCGGTAGCGATCATCATTACCGCATACGGCTCGATTGAGACCGCCGTGGAATCCATGAAAGAGGGCGCCCATGACTATCTTACGAAGCCCTTCTCTCCCGAACAGGTGCGGCATCGTCTGCGCCAGATCGAGGAAATGCGCGGCCTCAAAGCCGAAGTGCGCGGGTTGCGCCGCAGGCTGGGCGATGAGGAACACAACGAGTTCCCCACGCGAAACCCCGCCGTATTCCACGTGCTCGAACTCGCCCGTACGGTTGCCGACGTAGACGCAACGGTCCTCATCACCGGCGAAAGCGGCACGGGCAAGAACCTCCTCGCCCGCCTCATCCATTCCTGGAGCCCACGGCAAAATGCCCCGTTCGCCGTTGTCGATTGCACCTGCTTCCAGGAGACCCTGCTCGAGTCCGAGTTGTTTGGCCACAAGCGGGGAACGTTTACCGGCGCCGTGTTCGACAAGCCGGGCAAGGTCGAGGCCGCGCAGGGAGGAACCCTGTTCCTCGACGAAGTGGGCGAGACCCCCGCGCCGCTACAGGGCAAGCTGTTGCGGCTGGTTGAAGACCGCGTCTACGAGCGCTTGGGCGACCCGACCCCGCGCACCATGGACGCACGCATTATCGCCGCAACAAACCGCAACCTCTACGAGATGGTTGCCGAGAGGTTGTTCCGGCAGGATTTGTTCTACCGGCTGAGCGTTGTCGAACTGAGCATTCCGGCGTTGCGTCACCGCCCGGAAGACGTCCCTCTCCTTGCGGAACGGTTCATCAACGAGTTCAACCGCGTCCACGGCAGGGCCGTCGGCGCCATGGACCCTGAGGTCGCGGCCCTGCTGGTCCAGTATTCCTGGCCGGGAAACGTGCGCGAACTCGCGAATCTCATCGAACGGGCTATCCTGCTGTGTTCGGGGGATACCCTGCACAAAGAGCATCTTCCTCCCCGGGTCCTCGCCGGACAGCCCGCACCGGGCCAGCCGGACGAAGTGATCCCCCTGGCCGAACTCGAGGAAAGCCACATTCGCAGGGCGCTGGCACTCGGATTACCTTTCGAAGAAGCCGCCTCCCGCCTCGGTATCGACCCGTCCACACTCTGGCGGAAACGCAAGAAGTACAACATCTGAGCAACTGTATTGCAGACTGCAAGCCGGCTTGCAGATCGCACGGCAAATGCCGCCCATGCCTGGCTCGATCCCTGCGCAACTCCATTACTTCCAGGTCGTTTATAGATGGCACAAACCTTGCTCCCTCCCAATGAATGGCCGCCCGTTGCAGTTCTCCCGCCGGGAGCAGCGAGGCCGGCCGGATGACGATACCCGTCGGCTGCCCCTGGGCGTATTCCGACATGAGTCCCTGCAATGCTCACATTGACACTGAATTACCGGTTCATAGCAAAATGGCTCGGCACCGTCGCCCTGATCTCGGGCTGCCTGTTCCTGCCGTCGATAGGATGGGCCATATACTACGGCGAATACGCGGCCATTCCCGGCATCCTCTTGGCATCCGCGATTGCATGGGCCTGCGGAGGCGTGTTCTCTCTCATCGGGCGGAAGGCTTCGAACCGCCTGTTCCAGCGCGAGGCCCTCGCCATCGTAGCGCTGAGTTGGGTCGTCATCGGATTACTCGGCGCATTGCCATTCATCTGTACCGATACCATTGGTCCCGCAGGCGCGATCTTCGAGAGCATCTCCGGGTTCACGACGACGGGGGCGAGCGTCCTCGACAACGTTGAGGCGGTCCCGAAGAGCATTCTATTCTGGCGCTCATTCACGCACTGGCTGGGCGGGATGGGCATCATCCTGCTGTTCATCACGGTGCTCCCCTACCTGGGCGCCGGGGGAAAGCTGCTGGTCAAGACCGAGTCATCCGGGCCCGACCCGAAGGCAGTGCGCCCGCGCGTGAAACAGAGCGCCGTGATCCTGTTCAAGATCTACCTGGGTCTGACGGTGATACAGGTCGTGGCCTTGCTGTGCACGGGCAAGATGGACCTGTTCGAGTCTATCTGCCACGCTTTCGGCGCGCTGGCCACGGGCGGATTCTCCACGAGGCAGATGAGCATCGCGGCATACGACAGCGTCGCGGTCGAGATAATCATCATCGCCTCCATGATTTCCGGAGCAACCAGTTTTGCCCTGTACGTCGGCATCCTGGACGGAAACTGGAAGAGTCTCTTCCAAAACACCGAATGGCGCGCCTTGATCCTCGTGCTCACCGTATCCACGCTTCTTGTGGCACTGAACGCCGCGGGATATCTGGGCGAACCGCAGCTCACGCCTCCGGGCGCTGCCGCAGCCGCGGCTGCATCCCCGCCCTCGTTCGCACATGCCCTGCGCGCGTCCGCATTCAGCGTCACGTCCATGATGACGAACACGGGGTACACGACGGACGATTACGACACATGGCCCTACTTCTCCCGGATGCTGCTCGTCGTCCTCATGTTTATTGGGGGCTCGGCCGGCTCGACCGCGGGCGGCATGAAGGTTATCCGGAGCGTGATGCTCCTGAAGATGCTTCGCCACCGGCTCGAAACGACGTTTTGCCCCTACACCGTCCGGGCGCTCCGCGTAGACGGTCACGTGATCTCGGACGACACCCAGCGGGGCGTCCTGCTCTTCGTGCTCGCTTACATCCTGTGTTTTGTGGTCTGTTCCCTGGTCATGTCGCTGTTCGGCCTGCCCTACGATTCGGCGACTTCGGCCGTGGCCACCTGCATGAGCAACACGGGCCCGGGACTGGGCCTTGTGGGGGGGGCCGAGACCTACTCGATCGTGCCGCCGGCGGGGCTCCTGTTCTTGTCGTTCTGCATGATACTGGGGCGTCTCGAAGTGCTCACCATCCTTGTGCTGCTGATGCCAACCTTCTGGCGCGCCAGATAGAAAACAACGCCGGGCATTGACACATTTTTTGACGAGCGCGCTGTGCGCCCGTGGACGTGTTATCTACCGGGGATCAATTTCCACTTGTTGCCTCACCAGGTTGAGGAGATAGCACCCCTGGGAACGCCGAGCACCAGTTCCGCGGGCCAACATGAAATCATCGGACCAGCGTGAGATTGGCCAAACACCAGACGCCCACACGGCTGTGGCACTATGTCCAGCCCATGCCGCTCAGTTTCTCCGTCACGAAAGCCGAAAATCCCCAAAGTGGCCCAGTCCCCGGCTAACCCAGGTCTGCAACACCTTCGCACCTTCTCTCTGCCGCCCCTCCGGGGCTGATCGGAGGAGGGTGCGATACCCAGGGCTGCGCCACGCGTTCCGCGTGGCTTGCCCTGGGCTACGGCCTCCCGCCCCTTGCGGGGCTGATTGGAGGAGGGTGCGATACCCAGGGCTGCGCCACGCGTTCCGCGTGGCTGGCCCTGGGCTACGGCCTCCCGCCCCTTGCGGGGCTCCGGACATGACCTTGCGGGCCCTTGGAGCACGGGCCTCCTTGGCGGCATTCTTGTGGTGCAGGCGTCCGTGCCTGCGCGCTAACGATGGCAAAAGGGACTACCGCGCCGGCTTGAAAAAGGGTTTGAAACGGGTGCAGGAACTCGCGGGAATCAAAGCCTTGCCGCATAGTATCGTAACCTTCTGTGGCTGGACCGAGCTTTCTTTGAGGAATGCTGCCTCAAGAGAGATAATCTGAAGCCCTCAGGGAGGGTGCAGTTGCCGAAAGCGCGGCGTTTGTGCCGAAGATAAAGCATGAGTCATGTATATCACATGCTGCCGTTGGTTCCCCATTGCATGGTGGACAGAGTGTGCCTTTTCGGCATCGCTTGCGGCACATGGTTCGAGCGAAAAGGGGTCTATGAAGATGAAAGACGCGGAAGGTCCGTATAAACCGGTGTGGGAATCGCTGGACCGGCATTCGGCGCCGGAATGGTTTGACGATGCCAAACTGGGGATGTTCGTCGATTGGGGCCTGTATTCGGTGGCGGGGTGGGCGGCCCGCAAACCCCAGGGCGCCATGTACCCCGACTGGTATCTGTTCAACATGTACCGAGAGGAGGCGCGCGACTACCACCAGAAAACGTGGGGTGAATCGTTTGAGCGCGATGATTTCATTTCTCTGTTTACCGCGAGGAAGTACAACGCGGAAGCGCTGGCGGAGCTCGCTCTCGGCGCCGGTATGAAATACATCGTGCCGTTCTGCAAACACCACGACGGGTTCTGTCTTTGGGATTGCAGTTATACCGAGCGTGATGCAGTGGACATGGGACCGAAGCGCGATCTGATCCGGCCCATGGTTGAAGCGTGCCGCGCACGCGGGCTCAAGTTCGGTTTCTATTTCTCGGTGGACGAATGGGAATATCCGACCATTGACGAGCAGGGCGCCAAGCACGTGCGGCTATGGGGCCAAGGGCCGGTGCGGGTCATGCCTTACGATAAAAAGGAGATGCGGGGCAAGATCGGCGGCAAACGGCCGGTCCGCGATTTTGTGGCCGAGTACATTGTGCCGCAAGCTAGGGAATTCATCGTGAAGTATGATCCTGACATTCTGTGGTTTGATGGTGAATGGGATTTGCCGCCTGAAGCCCGGGGCACATGGGATATCACGGCGTTCTTCTACAACAATGCCGAGGGCCGCAAGGCCGTGGCCGTCAATGACCGTTTCGGGGCAGGCACGCGTGCCAGACACGGGGATTTTTTCACGAGCGAGTTCCACGATGGCAACCTGTCGCTCACGCACAAATGGGAAGAGTGCCGGCCCATCGGCCAGTCCTACGGATACAATCGCGAGGACGAGGACGATAACGTCCTTTCGTCCGCGCAGCTTATTCAGCTGTTTGTGGACACGGTCTCGCAAGGGGGAAACCTGCTGCTGATAGTGAACCTCACAGGTCCCGGCGCTTTGGCGGAGATGGAGGTGACGCGTCTAAATGCGTTGGGCGCGTGGCTCAAAGTGAATGGAGAGGCCATCTATGCCACGCGGCGGCATCGTGTGACGAGAGAGGGCGACACCCGATACACGCAGAGCAAAGACGGCAAATACGTCTATGCTATCTTGCCGGCATGGCCTGAAGAGCCGGTCGTTCTGAATTCCGTCCGGGCGGTGCCCGGCTCAGAGATCAGGATCTTGGGATTGCCGCACGAGACATTGTGGACTCAGGACGACGACGCGCTGACCGTAACGATTCCTGGCGTCCCTGCCGGGAAGATGCCCTGCGAGTGCGCGTATGCATTGCGGATAGAGGCGGGGTCGTAGTCCCGTATCAGCGGGTGAATCCCGTTGGCGGCCCTCCATTCCAAATCTACGGAGGTGCAGGGGCACGAAACCGATCCATCATTCAAGCTCGGGCGAATGAAACATTCGATCTGTCCCCCCGAGAATCCATCCGGCGCTAATCATCGCAATTCGTGGTTGTCCGTGCCGATAACTCGTGCTCCACACGTTTCAATCGCTGACAAACCGTGCGGAGTTCTGTGGGTATGCGAAACGCGCGGGGGCGCCGTTGTGGCGGGCGGAAGCCCAATCGAGCAGCGCATCCTTCTCGTGCCAGACGGCAAACCGGGCCGTGATGCGGATGGCAGCCATTTCGGAAGGGGTGAGTTTACCCAAGGTGGTCCCGACGGCCCGAGTGATTTCGAGGAGGCGGGCGGGATTGCCGACCAGAGGCTCCCTTCGACATAAATCCGTGAGATAGTCCGTCGCGGGACAAGGCTGTTCCGGTTCAGCGGCATCGGGACCCGGCTGGCAGGAGCCGGAGGGCTTGAGTACGTCTTCCGGCCGCAAATAACGCAACCAAGCGACGTATCGAAACCGCGCCAGCGCATAAAGGCCGGCTTCGACGTGTTCCTCGTGGAGCCGCTCGTAGGCTTCCTGTCCAGTGCGCCAAGCGGCGCTTGAGGAATCGTAGGCCTCGGTCATCCATCCCTTCTTGATGAGGCGCCGGCCCGGTTCGGGTTTACGGAGCTCGCGATACCCTGCATCAAGGGCGATGAGCAGGGGCTGGCTCTTGGCCGTGCCCTTTTCAACAAGGGTCTCGAAGAGCCGGTCGATGGGATCGATGCCGCGGTTGTCGACGAGGCCCCCGTCTTTTATGGTGTAGGTGTGCTCGAATCCGCTCTGGAATCGCGCCTTCGCCATGCGTTCGCGCGTTTGCGGCTCGAGATTCTCAAGAATCCAACCCGGGTCGTCCTGCATTCTCATGAGCCCCGCGCGCAGGAACCCAGGATATGCTGAACTGTTGTAGCAGGCCTCACCAAGGGCGTACACCATGGGATCGGAATGGAAACTCTCAAAACTCTGGACGCCAACGCCCCAGGGAAGCTCCGGATACTTGTCGAGTGCGTAGCGGTAGGGCATACGCGTTTGAACGAAGGGCGCCCCGGGGTCGTCAACAAGCGTGGCCCCGATAAGAAGTACGGGGGCAGGTGGAAGGTCCCGAAACGCAAGTCCGCCGCCGGTCTTGTAGGGGTTGCCTTCGAAGAACAGCCCCGCCACTCCGCCGGCGGCGGTCGGGCGAGTATTCATATCGAACGCCATATCGCGCAGAAAACGATCGGGCCGGATGAACAGGCGCTTGAGCGAGTAGGCGGTGACGCCGACGTTGAAGCAGTCGGGCCACCCATTGTAAGCAAGTTGTCGCGGACAGTGCGGACTCTGCCGCAGCGCAAAGGCGGCGGCGGGGATGGCCCCCGTCGAAACGCCGGAGACGTAGTCCACCTCATCCAGCAGGTTTATCTCCTTCCGGCCGTCCGGGGCGTCGACGACAATGGGTCCGAGCCGTTCAATTTCCTTCAGGCAAACTGCGCAAAACACCGTGCCCCGCGTGCCGCCCCCGGAGAATGCCAGGCCCACGATATGGCCGCCTTCGAACGTACCGGGAGCAGGGGTGTCAACGTACAGGTGGTAAGGAGTCGGATACCGTTGACGTTCCTCGCCGGCGAGTGCCGCCCATTGATCGACGGCGCTCGTAACAGCGGGGTCTTCGCGGGGCGGCAGCGGCTTGTTGTTGGGACGGTCAAAACGGACCGCTGGCGCATAGAAATCGGCCAAGCGGATGACGGCGCACCCCCCGGTCATCTCTAAGCACAACAACGCACCGGCCGCGAGACAGCAAAACGCAACTCGTGGGTATCTCCAGCGCATGCGGGCATGCTATCAGCCCTCCGTCTCCGCCTTCAATCCGCATCCTTGCTCTCGCAGTTGAGCGCAGAGTGTGGGGGAGTCGTTGACATAGCTTCCTTGCCGACGACGCAGGGCCAATAACCTCAGCCAAGCTTCGATTACCTTTCTCAGTGAGTCAGAGGACCGACAAGTCATGGGAGATCTCGCTCGATTTGAGACGGAGTCACACCGTGCACGGCTGCCGCGGCAATGTTCATGCGTGATAGAAGCAGCTCCCCCAATGCCCAATCCGGATTTGAGTCATGAATCCTATACGGCCTCGCTGTCCGATTCGATAACGTTGTTGCGGAGTTAAGGGTGGCAACCAAACGTTCTGCCTCTTGGCTATGGGATGTTGGGCCACGTCTTTCTCCAGCCAATCCGGTCGAGCGCCCACTGATATTCCTTCATAACGACAGACCCGTGAGCAGGAGGGACGTCGTTCTCGGGCTGGCACAGGTTTGGCGTGTCAAGAATGCCCCGCATGTGCAGCATCATCTTGAGATTCCGCAACCAGTTATCCGAACTGTAGAAAACCAGGTAGGGAAGAATCCGGCCGTAGTAAATGGCTGCGGCTTTCTCCTCATCACCTTGGAGGTAAGCTGCCACGGCCGCGGCATGCAACTCAACGGCTTCGGTGCCGGTCATGAACGCGGTAACGCCGAGTCTCAGCAGGTGGATCATGTGGCGTCCGCCCGCGCCGCCGATGACCTGCATGGTTCCTTCGAAACGCCCCATAAGCTCGGCTGTCTTGGTCAGGAAGTCATCGGATTCCGCCTTTATTGAGTGGACCCGTCCGGTCTCTTGCGCGATTCGCATCACGACGCCGGCGGTCAAAACGTGGGTGGTTTGCTGGACGTCCTGGATAATGATTGGGAGGGCCGCGCTGGCGGCAATTTCCTTGAATAGGGCCAGTGCGCCTGCCTGGTCAATTTCCTCCTCATAGGGGAGTGAAGCCATGATAAGATCTGCTCCTCGTTGCTCCGCTTCACGCGCGTATCTCAGCATGTCGGAGCGGGTCTTGCCTGTGATGCCCGCGAAGAAGGGAATGCGTCCGTTCACTTGCTCGACCACCACATCAAGCAGTCGCGAACGGTCCGTGTCACTGATCTTTCTGAACTCTGAGGCGTAGGCGAAGTGGCCGACCGCGACGGCCCCGCATTGGATGCAATACTCAACCTGCCGGCGCTGACTCACCAGGTCGAGCTCGTAATCCGCATTCACGGGCGTGGCCATGATCGGCATCAGGCCCCGGAAGTGGCCCACCTTGCTCTTCGAGTCCGTTGTGAATCTCCGTTGACCTTGCGCGTCGGCTCCCATGCCTGTTTTCCTTTCCTTCATGTTGCCTCACCGTTTGCCTGGCTGATGATTGTATAGGAACAGGCCGTCCATGTGCTCACGCGTTCCCGGGCGGTGCGTCCCCACGCCGTGCCATAGTGCCCCGCGAATGTCTTGACGCGGTCCACGGGCTGCCCCCGCTAACAGAGTGCAGAGTCGTCTCATGGTATCGCGCTACTATCGTAAGTCCTTGCCCGGCAACAAGAATGGGTACTCGGGTAGCACACGGCATTAGACGGTCTCGATGGCCGGGCAATAGCTTCTGCTGGAATCATTCCGGCTTGGCCCTGATGAAGGCGCTCCTTGACCGCCTCGACGGCAGCCTCTCCGGCTGAAACTTTCACGACAGGTACGGCACAAGCTGACAACTGGCCAAGGAATCCGCACACTACTTTGATCGGCTGTGGTACCATGGGATGGCGCAAACAGTGTGCATGAGAGGGATGTTTGGTGCGTCCGGAGTTTGTCGCGTGGTTGAAGGGGTGGCAATCCCGCGATCGGGGGTAGAGGGAGGGACATAAGCAATGACGAGGAGGACTGTTGCCCGTTTGCTCCTGGCGTTGACCGGGACTTGTTTCTGCGTTGAGCATGCCGTAGCGCTCGATCCCGCAGAACTGGCCGCGCACGTACAAGAGAAAGCTGGAACGAAAACCGGCGTGTGTGTGGTCATCGGCTGTGACGATTCGGACATTGCCTTCGCAATCGGCCAGTCAGGCAACTTCATTGTGCACCTGCTCGACTCGGAGACTTCAAACGTCATATCGGCGCGCGAAACAGCCGAAGCGAAGCGGCTGTTTGTCCCGAAGTTCGCCGTCGAGCAATGTGCTTTCGAGCGCCTGCCGCACGCTGACAATGTAGTTGACCTGCTCGTAGCGGTTAACCCCTCGGAAAGAATCCTTTCCCGACTGACCTTGGCGGAGATCCTGCGTGTCCTCAGACCCAGGGGCACAGCCATTGTAGGTTTTTCTGGTGGAGAGGCGTCATCGCGCAGCGAGTTGAAGCGTTGGACAGCGGCGGGTGACCCACATGTCGCGAAGGTGGAGAAAGACAGGCTGGGTGTCTGGGCGAAAATCTCAAAACCGCCCCTCGCCGGCGTGGACAACTGGAGTCATTGGGAGCACAGCCCGGACAACAATCCCGTGTCCGCCGACACGGTGATCAAAGCGCCTTACATGACCCAGTGGATGGGTGAGCCGTACTACATCACAATGCCGGCTATTACCACGGCAGCGGGCGGGCGCACGTTTCTGGCCATGGGGCACATCGCCCACCACGAACGAGAAGAGCCTTGGCTGAATACGTTGATGGCACGGAACGGATACAACGGCCTGGAACTGTGGCGGCGTCGTTTGCCTGACGGTTATCTCGTACACCGTTCGGCCTTTGTCGCCACCGATGACGTGTTTTACATGATTGATCTGGATGGGAACGGCTGCCTGTTGCTGGACCCCGAGACAGGCAAGGAACTGCGCGAGGTCCGTGTACCCGAGCTTTCTGGTGAATGGAAGTGGATGGCACTCAAAGACGGCACGCTTTTTGTACTCGCCGGGGGTGAAGCGGACCCGGCAGAAACCACGATCGTGCGGAGCCAACGGAGCCACTGGAGTTGGGGCGAGTTGAGCCAGGGGTACTACGCCCCACGGGTCCCATGGGGTTTTGGGACGACCATCGCCGCGTATGACCTCTCTAAAGACCGCTTGCTTTGGCTGCACACAGAAGACTGCCCCATTGATTCTCGTGCCATGGTACTTGGTGACGACGGAGTCTTCTTCTACGCGCCGGATGCCCGCCTGGGACGCCTTGACGCGAAAACCGGCGAACCCCTGTGGCTGAATGACGATGCGAAAATACGCGCGCTCATCGAAGAACAGGGCGTCGGACTCTCTTCGACACCCGGTTTCCGCACGACCGTTTTCAGCCTCTATACGCCTCAGAGCTTGATCTACGCCGCGCAGACTCGGATGAACGTGGTGGCGGTATCTCCGGAAGATGGCGCATTTTTGTGGTACCAGCGTAAGACGTCCAGCAATCCCAACTCGCTGTATGTGCCCAGCGTGTTGGCGTCGCCGGCGCCGAGCGGGGCAGGCCGCCTCCTTGTGGGGATCGGCCCCGACGGGAGTACTGTCGTCATCGACCCGTTGTCGGGTGACATTCTGGAGGACCTCGGCTTCGCCAAACGGTCCTGCGCGCGTCTCACGGCCACTCCCGACTCGTTCTTTTGCCGGGGCATGCCCGAGGGATTGACCCGGTACGATCGCATCGACGGCAACGTGTCTTTCAATGGGGCGTTGCGACCTGCCTGCAACGACGGAGTCATCGCCGCCAACGGACTGCTCTACATCGGGCCCTGGACCTGTGACTGCAACCTGACGTTGATGGGAACGGTGGCCATGTGTTCCGCGAAGGATTACGACTCGGCCGCGGAAGGGCGCTTCGAGCCCGGCCCGGGCGACATGGCGAGCCCCGCAAGCTTGGATGTGTCTCCCGACGACTGGCCGGCCTATCGCGGGGGCAACTCGCACAGCGGAAGCAGCCGCGCGAGTGTATCTGACGAACTGTGCACGATCTGGACGTATCGGCCCGAACACCCCTGCAACCCCACCGCCCCCACATCGGCCGGCGCCTACATCTTTCTCGCCGGCAGCGACGGAAAGGTGCGTGCGCTCGACTCACAGACAGGCGCATTGGCATGGAGCCACCAGACTGGGGCGCCGATCATGCAACCGCCGACCATCTGGAATGGCCGGGCATACGTTGGCTCGGGGGACGGGTATATCTACGCTCTTGAAGCAACCACTGGACGGCTTCTGTGGCGCTTTCGCGCGGCTCCCGCCGAACGCCGCATCATGGTGCATGGGGCGCTTTGTTCAACGTGGCCTGTGAACAGCGGCGTGCTCGTCGAAGATGGGGTCGCCTATGCCGCCGCCGGCATTGTCGATTATGACGGCACGTATGTGTATGCCCTCGACGCTGTAACCGGCGCGCTGAAATGGGCGAACGTCACATCCGGACATCTCGATCCAGAGCTGCGCAAGGGCGTGTCCGCGCAGGGCGGACTGGCGATCGCGGGGGGCCGGTTGTGGATGGCCGGAGGCAACGTCGTGTCGCCGGCCTCCTACGACCTCGTGACGGGCGAATACTTGGGACCGGGACCCGGAAACGGTTCTCCGCGAGCGAACCGCGGCGAGGAAATCGGCGTGTTTCAGGATGAATACCTCGTGTTCGGGGGACGCCTCCGGTATTCCGCCCGCGAGAACGTGGTGAATCCGGGGATGTTCAACATCTCCCGGCTCGAGTCCGAACGGGCTGCGAAAGAACCACAGACGCTATGCGCGGGCCGGATTCCCCCCGTCTGGAACCAGGAACACGTCCTCGCGGTTGACGGCCCCTTCACTCCACTGCGATGTTCTCGCGTGGCGGATACGGCCAAATGGGCGCGCGAGGGTAGCTCCTCCGTTGCGCCTTCGTCGGTTGTCATCGAGGGGATTCCTCCCAAGTCGGACGTTGTGGCCCTGGCTTTGGCGGACGGCGCGGCATTAGCCGCGTACAGAATCGTTCAGCCGGGTGTATTGGCCCCGGTTTGGCGTGTTTGCCGCATCGATCTCGCACGAGCGGCCGTCACGTGGCAGCAGAATCTTCCCACTGGCGCGCTCGCGGGCGGCCTGCTGATTGACCGGGAAAACCGTGCGGTGGCGGTGCTTCAGGACGGCAGTGTCGTTTGCTACGGCGGCGATGAAACCCTGCGCGCCCACATAGACGCGTTGACCGCTACCGCGGACCAAGACCCGGCAAGAAAGGAGCAAGCCGTACGTGCGTTGATCGAGCTTCTGGGAAGCATGCAGGGTTCCGACGGTCGTGGGTTGGTGATGGCGGCATTGACCAAAGTCGGCGTGGATGTATGCCGTCAGGCGCGCGAGTCCGGCTGTATCACGCGGTGGCGCCTGATGGGCCCCGTGCCGTGGGATGAGCGTGACAATCCCGTTGACAAAGTGTTCGTCGAGGAGCCGAACGTAAATATCGCCAAGCCTGTCAACCTTGGTAAGAAGACGTTGACATGGCGCGAGTACGTTACGGAACTGGCGAACGGAGAAGTCGACCTCGACCGCATCTACGGCAGCCGTGAGTACCAGGCAATCTACGCCTATGCCGAAGTCGACCTTTCCCAGTATGCCGGCCAGGAGCTGCTCCTGAAGATCGGCAGCAACGACGGCTACAAGTGCTGGTTTAACGGAGTAGAAGTTGGACGCTTCGACGGTGGGCGTTCCTACCGTCCTGACCAGGATTCGCTGAAAGTGCGTGCCAGACCGGGTGTCAACAAGGTCCTCGTGAAGGTAACTCAATTGGGCGGAAGTTGGGGCCTCGGGGTGCGGATCACCGATGGGAATGGCGCCCCGATCAATCTTGCGGAGACTGTGCGGTAAATGCTCGCGCGCAGCCGGGTAACTGACTATCGATTTTGCCTGCAACGGCGGACCGGAGTCGGCGACAAAGGTCGTCGCAATATATGAACAGCATATCCAAATCGTTTTGGGTGTTGGGCTTGGCCGGGATCATCGCGATTCCTGTCTGGGCCTGCAACGAGGGCAGTGTGCGGGACGCGGCATTGCAGTGCAACCGGGACATTCACCGCCTCTGTGTCATCGCAAACGCCGATGATGAGTTGGCCGCGCAAATCCATGCACGTCTTAAGACGTGGTTGGACGGTTTCGAGAATAGGCTGAACATGCGACTCGAACGCATAAATGCGGATGATCCCTCGCTGCTTTGGCCGTCTCTCGGGGTCCCCGCCGCGCCGCCCAGCATGCCGGTCGTCGTGCTCGTGGGCCTCTCGCCGGCTACGCGTTACCCGTTTGTGATCGATCACTGGGAGCCCGAACCCAGCAACGAGGACCTTGCCATATTGGAAAGGTCCCCGGCCCGCGAAGCCATCCAGCACAACGCCATGAACTCGTGGGCGCTGCTTCTCTATTCGGCGGCAGCCGGGTCGGATGGCCGGGACCTCCGGGGCAAGCTGGATGCGGTTGTCGAGAAATGGAACAAAAGGCAGCTCTTGGAACTCAAATGTGTCAACGTGGACCGTACTGACCCACGGGAACGGCTGCTTTGCGCGTTCACGGGAATTACATCCGCCGGGCCGGATTGGGTCGGCGTGGTGTTCGGCCGGGGAAAGCTCATGGCGCCGCCGCTTGTCGGTGCGCAGATTGACGAAACCAATCTTGAGAAGCTTGTTGAAGGCCTCGCCGTGCCGTGTACGTGTCTGCAGGATCCGGCGACGTTGGGTCTGGACATTCCTATGCCGTGGGACAGTTCGCTTGATGCCGCAGCAATCTCGATTGGTCCCGTCTCGGGCTTTGCCGAGACCCCGATCGAGGAACGGGTGCAGGCACTCCAGAACGATGTCAAGGATGAGGTTTCTTCCATGGTGTTTCTGGCGCTCATCCCGTTACTGGCGCTTGCCACTGCGGCCGTGGGCGCTACGGTCTTTTTCATAGTGCGCCGTGGAGCGTCCCGAATCGATTCGGTGGAGAGGTGATGCGGAACCGGATGACGAGTGTGCCTCGTTGCGCGCTGGTCACGTCGCCGCAGTCCTGCAGATTGGCACGATCCCCACTCGTCTTCAGTTTGTCCGGAAGGACGGCAAACTTGAACTATGTATCCTGACCGCATAATGAGTTTCTTCAGGTTTTGACTTCTTCTTGCAGATGGTGGCAGTCTCAGATTGTAATAAGTCTCGGGATTGGCCTGAATTGGCAATTCCTGGCAGTAGGTGGCAGAGCATAGGGATTTGACATGCCAGGGGCCGCAGGCTCGAGCCCCGCGCCGGTCGTCATAAGTCCATGTTAGGCCAATACCTTACAGAAGTGGGCGGTTGGCCTTATTCTTTAGAGGTGGGTTGAGATGGAAGAGTCGTCCCGCCGCCGTGCGCGGCCCCGTTCGGCTGGCGCCCACGGCATCTATCGGAAACCTAATCCAAAGGTGCAGACTACCACGCTATGGGACTTTCCCTCCCAGCAATATGGTGCCGGCACGCAGGGCGACAAAGACTACAAAGGCGCGACCCCAGCCTACGTCATCTGGAACGTACTGCAGCGCTATACGAAACCCGGCGACTTGGTGGTCGATCCTATGTGCGGCAGCGGCACCACGCTCGACGTGGCCGCGGAGCTGGGCCGGCGCGCGCTTGGATTTGACATCGTCCCGTACCGTGACGATATTCAAGAGGCCGACGCTCGGAAGTTGCCCGTCCGAAACAGTCAGGCGGACTTTGTCTTTATCGATCCCCCTTACTCGACGCATATCGAGTATTCCGACGATCCGCGGTGCATTGGTAAACTCGACGCCGCCGGGCCCGAGTACTACGACGCCATGGCTGTCGTGATCAAGGAAGCGGCCCGGATCCTCAAACCAAACCGCTACATGGCGCTCTATTGCTCCGACTCGTTCCGCAAGGGCAAGCCGTTCTGTCCCGTCGGCTTCGAACTCTTTGACCTCTTGCGCCAACGTTTCGAGCCGGTCGACATCATCGCCGTCACCCGCCGTAACCGTACGCTTATGCGCCGGCATTACCACACCGAAGCCGAAAAGGGCAACTACTTCCTGCGCGGGTTTAACTATCTCTTCATCATGCGCAATTCGTAGTGTACGCTCGCGCCACACGGTCAGTTTCCCCGCACGAAAGAGTGTGTTCCCGCCAGCCACGCAAAATGGGAGCTTTCCGATAGCCACTGAATGCGGCGCCGCGGCGAAAGCCCCTGTTACCTTGAAGTGCGCCTGCCTTATGCAACAGGCGTCCGCTTAGTTTGAAGCGTCAACAGGCCAGACCTTGAGCGTCTGTTTCCCTTCGCTGAGACGTGCAAACGGGCCGGGAGAGAGGTTCTCGGCGTCTCGCGGGTTTCCCCAATAGTCTGCATCGATACGCAGCGGGGCGCCGTCCCGGTTTTCGTACGGCAGGCTGGGGATTTGGGCCGTTCCCAACAGTTCCGTAGTGACCAGAGGGCGGTTCTGCACGGAGGTCCAGGCCGGGTCGAAAACGCTCTCGAGATACACGCCATCCGCTCGTTCAATCAAGGTGGCTTGCGGGTCGTACTCTTCGCGGATCAGCGGCGCATTCTCGTGTCTTGAAGGCCGTGCGCCTTTTAGAAACACGTTGCCGTTCATGTACACGGGGAGCTGCGCTTCGTCGTAATCGTTCAGGCCGTGAGACCGCACAAACAGGTTGTTGTAGTAGCGGTCGTCGCCGCGCGGGTTGTTGTGCATGCCCGCTAGTTCCGTGGAATGGGCTTTGTGAAAAGGGGTCATGCGGCCATCAAACCCCAGCAGATGGAAATTGCCCGCAAACAGGTTGTGCGCGTATGCGCCGCCTTGCGATACGGAGAGTAGTGAGGTCGTCGACAGGAACAGGTTGTTGTCCACAACGAACGGCCCGTGATCGACCTCGACAAACAGGTCCTGGCCCAGATTGTCGTGAAACAGGTTCCGGGAGACGCGCGTGCCCTGCGCCATCCAGTCCAGCCAGATGCCCTGGTTACACCGGTAGATGTGATTGTTGCTGATCACCGTGTCAATCGCCCCGTGGAATTTGATCCCCGCCATTTCCGCGCCGCCGAACAGTTGCCGGACATGGATATCGCGGATCGTGTTGCCGGTAACGGTGCTGAAGATGGCGCCCAGGCTTCCGACGATGCCCGATTGCTCGCAGTGCGAAATGGTGTTGTTGCGGACCATGTGGCTGCCGATAGTCTCTTTGTTCCATCCGTTTTCCAGCGCGCGATGGATGGTCTCAACGTAACCTTCGGCGGTATCGGCAGAGGTGTTGTCATACTGGTCGCCGTACTTTCCGAGCGTCAGGCCGGTGCAGACCGAGTAACGGATGGTGTTGTTCTCGATGAGCCACCCTTTGCTCCAATGGGTGCCGATCACCCCGATCTGCTCGGCGGTGGGGGGCGCCCACTGTGTGGCGGCTTGCTCCATCGTGAAGCCTCGCACGGTGAGGTAGTTCACGAACGGTTTGTCTGGATAGAAGACAGCCCGCCGCACGTTGACCTCCACCAGCCGCTCGTTGGGATTCACTCCTTTGAACTGCGCCCAGATCTCGGTGTCTTTTTCGCCCACCTCGGCGTACCACAACTGGACGGATTCGGGAGCAGGTTTCGGCTCGAAGCTCCTGAACACCAGGCACAGGGTCTTGACCCCGCCCAGAGGGCTGACCTTGGCCGTGAAACTCTCCCATGACTGCCAACCGCCCGTGTTTGGAACCGAACACGCGCCGAGCAACTGTCCGTCCTGGGCATCGAGCCGGAGCTCGATGATTCCCCCGCGGCTGGCCGACGCAGCGCGGATCTCGAGCTGCTCGGTGGCGTTTTTGAAATCGACGTTCTGATATGTGACCCAGTGGCCGTCCAGAATGAAGCCGATACACTCTCCCCCTTCCGAACACGGGGCGTTCTGCGTGCCGTTCTTTGCAGCAAAGCCCGTCGCTTGAATGCGCTCGCCATCCGGCGGCCCGTTCAGAGGACGCAGCCACGCCACGTTCAACAGGTATTCGTCGCCCGCGCGGCTCAGCCAGGACGGAACGGTCCCCGCGGGTGCCAGCACCTCGTCCAAGCTGGCCGCTTCGATGAGCCAATGGCCGTCAAGATAGACCGCGCCCGTGTGGTGTACCCGGCCTTTCGGGTTGAACCAGTCGCCGTGAACAGGGTCGGCAAAGGGATTGTAATCGCCGAAGAATGTATTTGGCAGGACCACCTTCCAGGTGTCGTGCTGAACCTTCTCCCAGCCTGCGACGGCCTCCGAGCCCTTGATCTCGACATGCTCACCCGGCGCGGCCTGATAGACGATGCGCTGCGTGTCCGACTCCCCGCCGCGGGGGGGCGTCACGCGTTCGCGGTACACCCCTTCGTGCACGGTGATCACGTCACCGGGTTGCGCGACCCGAGCCGCGGCTGAGATGGTCTTGAACATACTGGAGGCCGTTCCATTGTTGGCGTCGTCGCCGTTGACTGAAACGTGGTATTCCGTCGCTCCGTGGGCCACGGGCAATAACACGACGCCGAAGGCCATACCCAGAACGAGAATCGAGAATGTAAAGCCACGATTCATGGGACGTTTCCTCTCTTGCGCTCGGAGCCACCGTTTCAGGGATTCCGCCTTCACTTGGAAAGCAGGCCCTTGCTGAACCTTGTCCCATTGTAATACAGGCTGCGCCCCATAGCCATACGGCCCGGGCGCGGGGGCTTGAAGATCGCTCTTGTCTCGCTTAGCATGGGCTCGTAACGGTATAACGCAACCATCGCGTGGTGTTAACAGCGCCGCCGGTCAAAAGGATAGGTACCATGCATGCGAACCGCAATGACATGCTGGCCGTCGTCTTCTTCGTCCTCCTAGGCCTGGCCACGACATCGTGGGCGGAAGAGTCCCTGATCGAGGAGTCGCTCGAGCGCCTGCGCCAGAACCCCCCAGCGGCTCCGGACGCCATCGATTTTGTCGTCATTGCCGATTCAAACACCCTCGAGCCTCTTGAGCAGTCCGAGGTATTCAAGCAGTCCATCCGCGAGTTCAACATCCTGCAACCGGATTTTGTGGTGCAGGCGGGCGACATCGTTCTCGGCGGCGCCGCAGAAGGGGTACCGGCGCAATGGGACCTGTTCGAACAGGTCATCGCCGCGTGTGAGCCGCCCTACCTGCCATCGCCCGGAAATCACGACATCAGCGATGAAGCCACCGAGCGCATCTGGCTCGAGCGCATCGGGCCAACCCATTACTCGTTTCGCTGCGGCAATTCCCTGTTCGTGCTCTTGAACAGCGAGGAAGTCGGCGCGGTCGACCGCATTTCGGACGAGCAGGCCGCCTGGTTGAAAGAACAGCTCGATTCGACCGATGCCCAGAACATCTTCGTGTTCCTGCACAAGCCCTACTTCGCCCATGACGGCGATCCTGACGATGCGGAGGCAAGCTGGGAAAAACATTGGGGCAATGTGGCGCCGCTGTTTCGCGGGCATCCGGTCCGGGCCGTTTTCGCGGGACACGAGCACGTCTACCGGGATTGCGGGGTCCGCGATGGCGTGCGTTACGTCATTTGCGGCGGCGCGTCGGTTTACGGGATGCGCGGCGCCGCGGAAGAGGGCAATTTCAACCATTATCTGTTGGTGCGCGTGCGAGGGGAACAATTCTCGTGGGCCGTTATTAGACCCGGCGCTATCCTTGCCGAGGATTCCGTCACCAGCGCCCGTATTGACGAACTCTATAACATCCGCAACAAATGGATTGCCGCCGGGGAAGTGCCCGTGCCGCTCGGCAGCCCTGCGAACCAGGACATCGAGATCACCATCAAGAACCCGCATGATGCCCCTCTGAAGTCCTCGATAGCGTGGGAACCAGCGCCGGGGTGGACGGTGTCGCCGGTGGAAGCGGCGTATGAGGCGCCTGCCCGAGACGCTGCCGTGCTGGCGTTTCACGTGGAGGCAGATGGTCCGCAAGGGGCCCGTTTCCCCGTGCCCTCGTTTCGTACCCGGTACGCCCTGACCCAGCACGGCCCCGCCGTGGACGTGGTGCAGGACCTGAAGTTCGTGCCAGTGCTCGAGGCCCGGCGCGCGAAGGCCCGGCCTGCGATTGATGGCAAGCTCGACGAGTGGGGCAATGCCCAGATGATGCCCCTTGTCTATCCCGTTGGGTTCGATGCCCGGGACACGGACGATCTCTCGAGCCAACTGGGGTTCCTCTGGGATGACGGTTTCCTGTACATGGCGGTCAAGACCCACGACAACGAATTTCATCAACCCTACGCCGGTGACATCGTATGGTCGGCCGACAACGTCGAACTGTTTCTCGACGGCTGGAGCTGGGGACTTACTCTCACGGAAAAGGGCCCTGAAGTTTTTCTGTACTGGGGCGTGGATGTGTCGGGCGAAACGGTGAATACCGACGTCCGGCTCGCCGTGACGCGCGCGGGCGCCGAGGTCGTTTACGAGGCGGCGTTTCCCCAGTCTCACCTGAAGCCTTTGACGCTCGCCGCCAGTAAGAGTTTCCGGTTCAATATGCTCATGAACGACCTTGACCCTTCGGGACCCCAGAAGAAAAGGCATTGGCTGCAACTGGTCCCCGAAAGCGGCTCGGAAGGAAGCCGCCCCCGCGTCGAGGTTGTGCTCATAAAATGACGCCGACTCCCCACCACCAGACTGCGCGTCTGCCCCGGCCTGCGCCCCTTATGGGACCGGCGCCTTCGCCGGTCACAGTAGTGTGGGCTTCCAGCCCGCCCTTGTGGGACCGGTGCCCTCCCCGGTCATGCCAGCCCAAGTGGCTTTGGCGCGGGTGAACATTCTCTCCACAAGGCTCCTCTCTTGCGCGCCGCGCGAATCCCTATTCATGAGCCACCGTCCAAACGAGCCCACCGATTCCTGACGTTTTGCCTGATTTTCGCGGTTTTTACACGGCACAAAGGCCGGATAAACTACTTGAACCGGGTCCGGAGATGGTTCCCGATCCGAACGTAAGAGCCCCCAAATCAATAAGTTAATGTCAGACCTTACCTGCACCGGCAGTCTTCCTCTCTGGAGGCACGTGTTTTGCTACTAGAACACTATCCGACACCCACGTGCTCGTGCGGGGAGAGCCGGGAACTTGCCTCGGCTGAACTGATGCCGCAGCCGGCTTCTGCGGGCCGGCGCGCATGCCGAGGCGGAAATGGCGCCAATTCTATTAGGGGAGGAAAGAAGATGAGGAAGCTTGCGATAGTCTGCCTTGGAGTAGTGGTGGCCGCGGCGTTGCTAACGTCGGTATCGAGCGTATTGGCGGCCAAGCCGATGGATGTGATCGCCCGGAGCAACGGTTTTCCGAGCGGCGCACACTTCAACCTCAACATTCATGGCAAGAAGGATGGCTTCGTGGCCGATCCGACGGCGATAGGGGGTTGCTCCGTATTCATCAGCGAATACGGCCAGTCCACCATCAGCTATGTGTCCAACAAGAGATCGTCGGTCACAGAGCTCATTGCTCTGGACCCCTACGCAGAAGCATTTGACGGAGACCCGGCACTGGTGCAGTTGCCGAGCGACCCGCAAGGGTATTACGTCTTTGCGCGAATCGTGGCCAAACCGGGCAACGGCTCTACTGACGGAGAGCCCAGCTCGATCATTCTCGTGCCGGACCCTGTCCTCCAAGCCTGCAACGATGACCCTCTCAACCCGGATCCCAACTTCGGCAGCTACACAGACTGCGACGATGCCCTCTGGGCTCTGGGACTGGTGACAACGCAAGGCGTCTACGAGGCAACGGAGGCCGAGTTTGTGCGCTTTGCCAGCGACACGACCACCGGTAAGGGAAGATCCATGGGCACGGACATCACGGGGCTTTTCCTGTGGTCCGGCTGGGTTTGCGATGCGTCGTTGGACGTGAGCGGACCCGAGGGCGTTCCGGACGGCGTGATCAACCAGTACGACGTGCCGATCGAGTACGACCTCATCGCCAATGGCGGCAATGGCAACGGCTTCATTGACCAGGCTGAGATGGATGCCTGGTTAGCCGATGCGGCCGAGGCCGGGCTTGCCGTCTACTACGAGAACGAATGGGTCTTCAACATCGCTGACCTCGTGATCCAGGATCAGAGCCTTCAAAACGACGGCACAAAACTGTTACAGATCCGATTCTACCCAGTGTCCACCACGGAGTTCGTGCGTTAAAGCCTGACCGGTGCTGACTCTTGCCGCGTTCGCAGAAGCGGCGGAGAACGTAAGACGAAGTTTGAAGATTTGCACACGTGCCGCCGGAGAAGCCCTCGCCGGGTTTCACCGGCGGCCCCTTCTTCAAAAAAGGCATTCCCGAAGTACTGCTTGACGACACGGCGTTGGATGGCATACCAATCGTGTTGGCTGCGATGACTTGTTCTTGCAACGTCTCTCCGAAAAGGACGTATGGGGCGATGCGGGCCATAGAGTGTCGTGCCCGGAAGTGCTTGGGCTGGCACAGCTCATACCGCTTACTCTCATCGTGTTCGCCGTCGCCCGAGGCCGCTTCTTCACCAGCCGGTCACAAAGCATCAAGACTGGAGGCTTGATAGTCTGGTCTCCCAACGCCTTCACTACGCTTCTCCCGCGTACTCGGGCTTTCTAAGACCGAGAGTATCACTCCGTTACGAGTTCCGCTGCGGGTTCTTGGCGCGCATTCCAAGGCCCTTTTGAGCAGAAACGCCCCTGCACGCGAATTCAGCATACGTCCGTGTCATCTATCTTCGTGCCGGGGGCGAGGTCACATTGTGCCACGGCTATGAATTCCGTGCCGAAGCTCCGCGAAGATTCTCCGCTACGTGTTTCCGTTGGCACGTTTGGGACCTGGTTCCAGCATGGAACTGCGGCAAACAGCGTGGGGGCCATGGCATGAAGAAGTTCTTGATGCTCGGCGTGGGAGTGGTGTTCATACTGCTGCTGGCGACGGGATGTCCCCCGCAGTACGTGCTGACCCTGAATGTGGTAGGCCAGGGGGGACGTATCGCTGAACCCTGTCGGCGGAACCTACAACGCCGACACGCAAGTCACCTTGGATGTTACTGCCGAAACGGGCTGGCATTCTGAGGAGTGGCAAGGCGACGCCAGGGCACGATTTTCCCAATCGTCATCACTATGAACAGTGACAAAATCGTAACCGCGCTATTCGAAGAGCTAAGACGATTGCCTGACATTCACTCGATTCGGTCGTGCTTCTCCAGATTGTGTTTGCCGCACAGAAGCTGGATGTTATCTGGAGTTTCCGAAGACCCACCCCTCGACCATGGTATAATGTGGTCGAAGTGCAAGTCATCTTCGGACCCGCATTTGGTACACTTGCCACCGTCTCGTCTCCACACTTCCACCTTGACCCACGTCGGTATGATTCGACGTGATTTTGGGCGGGACGGAACTGGGACAGAAAAGTCCTCCTCTCCTTCCACCGCGACAAGCTTGAATTTGAAAACCTTTCGACCCTCGTCTTCTTCTTGCCAAGAATCAACGAGGTGGAATATTCCATTGTATGACCAGATGCCTTGTTTAATTTTCTCGTAAACACGAACACGTTCGGGTTGCTGTCCCTCCGTTTGGTTCTATATGATCCTCCGCAATGAGTTCCGCAAACTGGACTGTCATTCACCGGGAATCGCGCCGTCAAATGCTCAAGGCTTTTATTTTCGACATGGATGGGACGCTTCTGGACTCGGAAATCCTCTGGGTCGAGGCGGTTGAGAAGCACCTGAACGATTCCGGGTTCCCATTGCCGCGGGAAGAGGCCATTGATATCGTCTACGGCGTTTCGTGGTGCGACGTCTATGCGGAAATCCGCCGCCGGTTTCCCGGATTCGGCCTTGGTTACCCGCAATTCGTGTCCGCGATCGGCCCGATTTTCACGCGGTTGCGCCACAGACGCGACATCCGCATCCACAGCTCGATCAACCTGCTGCGAAAGCTCGCCCGCGAATATCCCGTGTGCATCGTCTCGGGGTCAAGCACGGACGGCGTCAACGAGGGCATCGACGCCATGGGTATCCGGCAGGATATCCGGTTTTTCTTGGCTGCGGAGGACTATTCGCCTGGGAAACCCGATCCCACATGTTTCGTGATGGCGGCCGAGCGCCTCGAAGTCCCTCCTGCCCGGTGCCTGGTCTTCGAGGATTCGCGGGTCGGCGTGCAGGCCGCGAAGGCGGCTGGCATGCACTGCGTCGCCCTATCGAGGCCTGATCGGCCTGTGCAGGACGTGTCACTGGCGGGTCTGGTACTCGCGGACCTGGGCGAGTTCTCGGTTGACGACTACCTCTCGGGTGCAATACGGTGAGACGCACGCCGCGGTTGGGCATACGAGGGAAGACAATCAACGGACGGGATGGTGCATTAGCCTGAGATGATGTCAAACGTTCTGCGAAAAGCGCCCTTATTACCATTGTTCACGGCGTTATCATGCCTGGCGCTGTGGGGTTCAGCCGCGGCTGAGGAGCAGACGTGGAACCTTGTTCAGAAGCGCCTCGAAAACGGCCTTACTGTCGTCACCCACGAAGATTTCTCGAATCCCAAGGTTTCCGTCCAGGTGTGGTACCACGTGGGGTCCAAGAATGAACCCGAGACGCGACAGGGAATGGCGCATCTGGTCGAGCACCTTATGTTTCGCGGCAGCGCCGCGGTTGCGGACTACCAGCACGGCGACCTCATCTACGCCGTCGGCGGCGATAACAACGCCTACACCTATTTCGACCACACCGCGTATGTCAACACCGTTCCGGCAGGACAGCTGGACCTTGCGCTATGGCTCGAGGCCGAGCGCATGGCCTTTCTCGATGTTCGCGATGAGGCCTTCGAGACCGAGCGCAACATCGTCGAAGAGGAGCGCCGGACCGCCAACCTCAACACGCCCTACGGTACGCTTCCCGAGAGGGTCATGGCCGAGCTCTTCCAACAGCATCCCTACCGCTGGCTGCCCATCGGCAAGATCGCATACTTGCGCGCCGCGACCCCCGGTGACCTCCGCCGGTTCTGGGACACGTACTACGTGCCGAACAATGCAACACTCGTAATTGCCGGCGCCGTCACCCACGAAGACGCGTTTGCGGCGGCCGAGCGGTTTTTCGGCTGGCTCCCCATGGCGCCTGACCCGCCACGTGTTCGCGTCGAGGAGCCGGCCCAGGCTGGCGAACGCTCTCTGGTGCTCCCTGAACGGCTTGGCCCCGTGCCGCTCGCCGGCTACGTCTTCCGCACCGTGCCCGCCAAGCATCCGGATGCGATTCCCCTGCGGATGGTGTTGTGGATCCTCGCGCAGGGCGAAGACAGCCGGATTTACCGCGACATCGTGCGCGACCGCAGCCTCTGTGTGATGCTCCTAACCCAGGATTTCTGTCTCGAACAAGACGGCGTCGCGGGGTTTGTAGGGGCGCTGCATCCTGTGCGGTACTACTTGGGCAAGCTCAACCCGCTTGGGCAGCCCGGTTCGGCCATCTTCCGCGCCTTCGACCATCACATCACCCGCTTCCAACTGGAAGGGCCGACGCCCGACGAACTCGCAAAAGCGAAGTTCCGGTTCCGGCGCATGGCCGTCTCTGGATGCACTATCGTCACTGAGCGGGCATGGAAGTTCGGCGAAGCGTCCATTCTCTACGGTGACCCCGCATGGGTGAACCGCGAAGCCGCCATGGTTGAGTCCGTCACGGCCGAAGACTTGCGCCGCGTAGCGTCTACGTACTTGGTCCCCGAACGGCGTACGCGTGTAACGGTGCTGCCCGACAAACAGTTCGACTACAATCCCGGCGCGACGGAGGACCTTTCTGCGTCGCCGTTCGCCGAAACGTCGTGGTGCAAAGCCATGTGGGAACGGCCCGCCGCGTTTCCTGCCACCCCGCCGGTTCATGCTCCGGCGCCCGTGGCCCCGGCCATCGTGTCTCACGAGCGTGTCCTGGCTAACGGCCTGAAGGTGGTCGTGTTGCCTGACAGCGAATCGCCTCTCTTTCTCGCCGCGA
>Ga0116149_1001324_pt1 | contig 30172 bp, 30 predicted proteins | sample AD_UKC057_MetaG_FD_89787 | JGI IMG/M metagenome (GOLD analysis project Ga0116149, IMG submission 89787) | Active sludge microbial communities of municipal wastewater-treating anaerobic digesters from USA - AD_UKC057_MetaG | ecosystem: Engineered > Bioreactor > Anaerobic > Digestate | place: USA...
CATGTGCGGCACGCGGCAATCCGTTGGTACCGGAAACTTGGGCCAAGTGCTCCTGCATCGAGCGAGATAAATTCGGTTCCAGCAAGGAGCTCTCCGGCAATCCTTTCGAGCTCCTCGGGAGAAGGTATTTCTGTGCGTCCGCAAGAGATACAGGGCATGCTGCTCAAGATCAGCTGAAGGTCAGCGCGGCGACCGATTTTGCCGGGATGAGCACTTCAAGAACGCCGTCCCTGATAGGTGGTAGCTTCATTTCGGCCGGGACAACTGTGTTCGGACTCGAGAAGTCGTTGTACGCGTTCATTTGGACGGCGGTCAGCACGCGTCCGCTTACCCGTGATACGGGCGCTCCTGAAACGGATACCGGTACCGGTGCCGAATTGACAGGATCAGCATTTGTTATTGTAACGGTAATTGTTCCGGAAGCACTTCTTGAAGCCGAAGCGGTGAGAGTCGGTATACCTTTTCCGCCTTCCGTTCCGCAGTATTCGCTCGTAGCCAGGCCGACGGGAAGAAGGGCTGCGCCCTGATGTTCCTTGTACATGTCGAAGATGTGCCAGGTCGGGGTGAGCACCATGCGGTCCCCTTCTGTAAGGATGGGAGATTGCAGCACGTTCGCGACCTGTGCGAGGTTGGCCATACGTACGCGGTCCGCATGATTGTTGAAAATGTTGAGCGTTATTCCGGCGACGAGGGCGTCGCGCAAGGTGTTCTGCTGGTACAGGAAGCCGGGATTCGTTCCCGGTTCTACCTGGTGCCAGCTGCCCCATTCGTCGACGATCATTCCGATCCGGCGTTCCGGATCCCACACATCCATTATCCGCTCGTGGTTTGCAACAAGCTCTTCCATGCGCCAGGCGTTCTTGAGCAAGTTGAACCAGCCTTTTTCGTCGAAGACGGTAGCAAGCCCTTTATCGTTCCATCCGGCCTCGAGTGAATAGTGATGCAAACTGAGCCCGTCCATGAACGTGCCCGCGTTCTTCATGAGCGTTTCCGTCCATTCGTAATCGGCAACACTCGCGCCGCAGGCGATTTTATAGATATTGTTCGAGCCGAAGCTTCGTACGTATGTTTGAAAATTGCGGTACACATCGGCATAGTGCTCAGCCGTCATGTTCCCGCCACAGCCCCAGTTTTCATTGCCGACGCCGAAGTAGGGAAGCTTCCAGGGCTTATCGCGGCCGTTTTTCGCCCGCAGACGCGACATGGGCGAATCCCCGTCGAAGGTCAGGTATTCGACCCATTCCTGCATTTCCTGAACGGTGCCGCTTCCGACGTTGCCGTTCACGTACGCTTTGCATCCGAGCAGCTCGCACAGGTCCATGAACTCGTGGGTTCCGAAAGAGTTGTCCTCGACCACTCCGCCCCAGTGCGTATTGACCATACGCTTGCGCTCTTCCTTGGGACCGATGCCGTCCTTCCAGTGGTATTCGTCCGCGAAGCAGCCGCCGGGCCAGCGGAGGTTCGGAATCCTGATTTTCTTGAGTGCTTCCACTACGTCCGCGCGGTAGCCATTGATGTTCGGGATCGGTGAGTCCTCTCCAACCCATAAGCCCCCGTAGATGCATCTTCCGAGGTGCTCTGAAAAGTGTCCGTAAATATCCGGCTCGATTGTTGGTCCGTTTTTGTCTGCGTAGACGATAAGGGCGTGTTTCATACCGCATATACTACCCTCATTTTTTCAGCAGTTCAAGATAAAAACGATAAAATATGATACAAAACGATAAAAGTCGTGTATAATCAACATATATGAACGAGTTTATTTATTATTCTTCTATAACACAGACGCAAAGACGATGCCGCGTATATGTGTCCAAAGGACCGTTATCCCACCGCCCGAAACTGCTCATATTCATTCTCCACGGCATTGGAGGTGACGAAAATGAGTGGCTGCGCTTCGGAAATCCCGCAGCGATCCTGGATGATCTCGTTGCGTCGGGAATTCTTCCGCCTCTGGCCGCTGTATTTCCGAACGGCCGCGCATGTGTAAACGACGCTGCTCCGAATAACCCGTTTGAACCCTCCGCCATAGAAGGCTTCGCCCGTTTCGGCGATGAACTCCTGAACGACCTTGTTCCGCTCGCGCACAAGACTTTTGGAATCGAACCCTTTCCCTGCAACAGGATGCTGTGTGGGCTTTCGATGGGAGGCGGCCAAACCTTGAATATCGGCCTGTCGAATCCGGGCTTCTTTTCAGGAATCGCCGCATTTTCGCCTGCTCCGAATACGGACGTCGCGTATGCTCTTGCAATCGGAAAAAAGCGTCTGTCCGGAGACGATTGCATTGCGCAGGGAGAACCACCGGGGAAATCGCAGGGAGAATCGCAGGGGCGGTCGATCGGCTGGCCGAAAACCTGGCTGTGCTGCGGTCTTTCGGACGAACTTTTACATGTAACCCGAAATGCCGAGCAGGCGCTGAAAGATGCCTGCGTACCGGCGAAAACCGAGTATATAGAAGGTGGTCATGATTGGAATGTATGGACATACGGTCTCCGTTCGTCGCTCGTGTTCTTCTTTAAGGAAATAATATGAAACGTCAATTCAGATCTTACGGCAATCCCAATTTTCCTTCCTGGGAATACATACCGGACGGTGAACCCCATGTCTTTGGCGGCCGGCTCTATGTCTACGGCTCACACGACTTTTTCAACGGTCACGCGTTCTGCCTCGGCGACTACCTGTGCTGGTCTGCTCCCGTAGAGGATCCGACGCTCTGGACGTGCGAGGGAGTCATCTATAAAAAGACCGACGATCCGCTGAATAGGGCGGACACCATGTGCCTGTACGCACCTGATGTTACACAGGGGAGCGACGGACGCTTCTACCTGTATTATGTCCTCGACAAGGTGTCCATAGTTTCGGTTGCAGTTTCGGATTCTCCTTCCGGGCCGTTTTCGTTCTACGGATACGTATGTCATCCCGATGGCACTCTGCTCGGCTCGGCTCCCGGGGACGAGCCCCAGTTCGATCCGGGAGTACTGACCGAAGGAGATACTACCTGGCTGTATACCGGTTTCTGCCCGTCCGGTGACCGTTCACGAACCGGTCCGATGGTGAGCAGACTCGGTCCCGACATGCTTACCCTGGTGAGCGGCCCGAAAAATCTTTTGCCGAGCCAACCGTATTCAGGCGGCTCCGGCTTCGAAGGGCATGAATACTTTGAGGCAGCGAGTATCAGGAAAATCGGTGAAACTTATTATTTTATCTACTCTTCAATTGTGTTTCACGAACTGTGTTATGCAACAAGCAACCGGCCAGACGGCGGATTCGTGTATCGAGGGGTGCTCATCAGCAATAATGATATGCATATCGGTTCGTACAAGGATCCCGGAAAGCCCGCATATTACGGCGGCAACAATCACGGAAGCATTGTGTGCCTCAATGGTGCCTGGTATGTGTTCTACCACCGGCACACGCACGGCACTTCGTTCTGCCGACAATCCTGCGCAGAACCGATCGAACTTCGTGCAGACGGCTCTTTTGTGCAGGCGGAAATGACCTCCCGGGGAATTCGAGGCTCTCCACTGCCGGGAAAGGGGGCGTATCCTGCCTTCATCGCATGCAATCTGTGGTGCAACACAGAATCCGCATATACGGCATGGGCTGCCCATCCCGACAACCGGTACCCGCTCATTACGCAGGAAGGCAGGGACGGAGATGAACTTGACGGATATATTTCCAATATGATGGACGGGGCAACAGCGGGGTTCAAGTATTTTAACTTTTCAGGCGCACGATACATATCGATCAGGGTACGCGGCTACTGCAAGGGGGTGTTCATCGTTTCAATACAGCCGGATGGACCTGCAGCAGCCAGAATTCCGGTTGAATTTACCAATGTGTGGACAGAATACACCGCTCCGCTGGAAATTCCGGACGGAACGCACGCTTTGTACTTCAGATACGAAGGGGAAGGCCGGGCAAGCCTCGCCTCGTTTGATCTGCAGTAGGGAAACCGCTCGGGTCAGAAGCAGAAGCGGAGTATAATATCCTGAGGATAGTTTCCAAAGCCCCGGCCGAATATGTTCATTCCTCCGCAGTGTTCGGCATCGTCCTTGACGCCGAATCTGACGCGTACTGAATGATGATCCGCAAGCATCAGTTCATCTATCGTTACCGGCGAAACTTTTACACCGTCAACAAAGGTTCCTTCATCGGTGATTCCCCAGTTTTTGAGCAGCCCGTACTGGGAACCTTCGAGCTTCCACCATTCCGGTGTGTATTTCCCGCGCTTGTCGCCAAAATCACCGGGAGATATCCAGGTGCCGGTTTCGACCCCGTTTATCCAAAGGGTAATATCAGACATCCATGACGGATTGGTTCCCGGCGTTTCAGAAGAGATCTCCGCGCTCAGTTCGAGCCGTTTGACGGGGCGGTTGTCATACAGGGCATTATTCGGAAATTTATATTCAACAAAGCCAGTTCCGAACCATAAAAGACCAGCTTTCATGCGGTTCGGATTCAAAAATGATTCTGTCGTGTCCAGAAAGCCAATTATCGAATCAGTTGAACACAGGCCGCACGGTGCGCTTGCGTGATAGTCTGTAAACAAGCCTATCGGCATTTCTACTTCCAGAAAATCGGATTCAGTCTGTTCCGAGGGAAACTGAATGATCAGTTCTTCGAATGCCGGATGACATATTTTCTGATTGCCCTTTTTGGCTTTTACCGTTTCAGTCCGGATAAGACCTGCTTTTTCAAGAATTGCGATATGCGAAGCGATCGTCGACTGGGGGAGGCCCATATCTTCCGCAATTTCATTGATATTCCGAACACGTTTGCGCAGCAGGGAAATAATCTGAACTCGCGGTTCAGAGGCTATAGCCTTTAATTTATCTATATCAGTAACAGGATCAACCACCAGAAAACGTTCTTCTTCACTCATGATACTACAGTATATCGAAAAGTGTCGGTACGACGCAAGATAATTCATGAAACAAGGTAAAAATAGGTAAAATAACCGATATGAAGCGAAAATATTCGTGCATATACTGATTCAAACACAGCGGGTATACCGTTGGTTTAACAGGAGGAAATCATGAAACGAAGACCTGGAACAACGTTAGTTGTTCTCGTTGCAGCCGCAGTTTTGTTGACTGCAGCTTGCACGAAGGACAATTCGAAAGCAGCTGCTGCAACCGGAGACCGAAAACCGATCACGATTACTGCATTCACCAGTCAGCCCCGCCAGCAGCCGAATGCCGATAACAAGATGTATGCATATCTCAAGGAAAAACTGGGGGTAACATTCAGCTGGGACATACTCGTCGGCGAACTTGCACAGAAGCGCGGAGTTATGATTGCCGGCGGCGATTATCCGGACATTATCGAGGTCAACGAAACACAGTTTATCGATGCAGGAGCACTTATCCCGCTTGAAGATCTGATCGAAAAGCACGCACCGAACGTCAAGGCTCATTTTGGTGACCAGCTCGAGAAGCTTCGTTCTCCCGACGGACACATCTATTACTTGACCAACTGGGGTATTATCCGCAACCGCGACCAGAGTCCGTATTACGGCGCTTCGGCAATGTGGATACAAAAAGATGTTCTGAAGGATGCTGGATATCCGAAAGTCGTCACTATGGATCAGTATTTTGATATTATCGTAAACTATGCCAAAAAGTATCCGACTATCAACGGCCAGAAAACCATTCCCTTCACAATCCTCACCTATGACTGGCACGCATTCTGCCTCTGGAATCCACCGAATTTCCTTGCCGGATATCCGAACGACGGAAACGGAATCGTCGATCCGAAAACGCATCAGTACAAGACTTTCTTCACGATGGACATATCAAAACGCTGGTTCAAGAAGCTCAACGAACTGAACGCGCAGGGCTATCTGGACCGAGCTTCCTTTACCGACAACTACGACCAATATCTTGCCAAGCTTGCTTCCGGAAGGGTTCTGGGCATTCACGACCAGCGCTGGCAGTTCCAAAATGCTGACGACGCACTCATGAACTCCGGTATGAACAATCGGACTATGGCACCGCTCCCGATTGTCTTCGACGAAAGCATCAAGCCTCATTACCGCGACATCCCCGTGCCCAATCTTGGCCGCGGCGTCGGTATCAGCGTCAAGGCAAAGGACCCCGTCCGCATTATGCAGTTCATCAACGATTTGCTGAGCGAAGAAGTGCAGCGGACTATCCAGTGGGGTATCGAAGGCGAAGACTGGCAGCGCAAGGAAAACGGCGAACCGTATCGCACTCCCGAGCAGCGCGCCAACTGGGAAAACGTAAACTGGCAGGAACAGAATCGTGCTCTTTTGGTCCGCGACATTTTCCCGAACTGGGAAGGATCTTTCAACGACGGATATCCCTGGGAACTCAAGGACTACTATCCCGAGCGCGAAGCTATGACAAAGCCTGAAGACAAGGAGCTTTGGGCTGCTTACGGCGTAACCAGCAATGCGGAGCTCATGGACAAAAATCCTCCCCCGAACAATATCTGGTATCCAACCTGGAACCTTCCGAATCCTCCCGACGGATCCGACGCCCAGATCGCATTGCAGAGAAGCGAGCAAACCAGGCGCAAATATCTGCCCAAGGTTATACTTTCAGCGCCCGCAGACTTCGACAAGGTTTGGGCAGAATATGTAGCCCAGATGGAAGCCGACGGTATCGCAACCTACGAAGCCTATATGCAGGATCAGGTCACCAAGCGCATCGAGGCATGGACCCCAAAGAAGTAACCTGCTTCAGGCCAGTACACTGCAAGCTGTCGGCCTGAACCTGTTGAATTGCACCTGAATTATTCTGCCCGCACGGGATTCTCCTCCCCGTGCGGGCGTCCTGAACGAAATCCTGCAGCACTTGCACGCATCAGCGTCACCTTTTCCGGAGGTTTTATGCACGAGTCCCGGCTCAGTCTACATCGACGTTCAAAACTGATTACCACAATGATTTCCCAGCGTCAGCTTTTGATCATGTCGGTTCCGATTATCCTGTACATTATACTCTTTTCCTATGTCCCTCTATGGGGCTGGACAATGTCTTTCCAGAATTTCCGACCCGCAAAAAGCTTTTTTGCCCAGGAATGGGTTGGTCTGAAATGGTTCAAATTCATGTTCTCCGATCCTGTTTTTTTACGGACGGTTCGCAATACGGTCATGATGAGCCTCATTAATACAACGCTTGGTTTTATAAGCGCCATCGGATTTGCCCTGCTTCTCAACGAAATTAGAAGCGTACCGTTCAAACGGATTACGCAGACTATATCCTATCTACCGCACTTTCTTTCATGGGTTATTGTAACCGGACTTGTTTCAACGATGCTTTCGGTGGAAGACGGTGCAGTCAATAATCTGCTGATTACTCTGCAGATAATCAAGGAACCGATACTCTGGCTTTCCGAGCCGAAGTATTTCTGGGGCATTGTCGGCGCCACGTATGTATGGAAGGAACTCGGGTGGAACACCATCATCTATCTTGCGGCGATTGCCGGCATCGATCCGACATTATACGAAGCTGCAGAAATCGACGGATGCGGACGATGGAAAAAGATGTATCACATAACCCTACCGAGCATTAAACCGACAATTATTATCCTGCTCATCATGAGCGTCGGTCACATACTGGACGCCGGTTTTGAAATGCAATACCTGCTCAGGAACGGACTGGTACAGGATGTGTCAGACACCATAGACATTTATATGCTGATGTTCGGCCTCCAAAGATCGAACTATTCGCTTGCCACCGCAGCGGGACTTTTCAAGAACGTCGTCAATATTTCGCTCATTTTCGCAGCGAACGAAATCGCCAAACGCGCAGGGGAGGAACGGCTGATATGAACAGATTTTCAAAAGAAAATGGAGGGTTTGTTTTCAATACGTTGAACACCGCCTTTATGGTGCTGTTTTCGGTGGTTATGTTATACCCTTTCTGGAATACCATTGCCGTATCTTTTAACGAAGCCGTCGATACAATACGCGGCGGAATTACACTCTTTCCCCGAAAATTCACCCTGCAAAACTACAAGCTCGTTTTTGCAACCGGATCGATTCCTCATGCCTTTATGGTGTCTGTTGCCAGAACCTCGCTCAATGTGGTAACCAACATATTTTTCACCGCAATGATCGCCTACGTACTTTCGCGGCAAAACTTTGTGTTCCGGAAATCGTTTACCTTTATCATTGTCATCTCCATGTACATCAATGCCGGACTTATCCCGAACTATTTCCTCATGAAAAACCTGCACCTGCTGAATTCGTTCTGGGTATACGTGATTCCGACAATGGTCAATGCGTTCAATTTTCTGATAGTCAGAACTTTCCTTCGCGGAATTCCCGAAAGCTTTATCGAATCTGTCCGAATGGACGGCGGCGGAGACTTTACAATTTTTCTGAAGATCATTCTTCCCCTCAGCACCCCGGCCCTTGCAACCGTCGGCCTCTTTGTAGCCGTCGGCGCCTGGAACTCCTGGTTCGACACACTCATCTACGCTTCCGGAAGAGTTAATTTGCACACACTCCAGTACAAGCTCATGGAGTTTTTGCAATCGAGTCAGGCTCAATCCCGCGGCGCCGGAGACATCGGGGCAATGGGCATGTCAGATGTATCAAACATGGTTACACCAGTCAGTATTCGAGCAGCAATCACCGTAATTGCCGCAGCACCGATTATCATTGTGTATCCGTTCGTTCAGCGCTATTTTGTGATCGGAATGAATCTCGGCGGAGTAAAAGAATAAATCATCGCAGCGAGCCGGTTATGAATAGAAGACTTGATGTACATACGTTCAAGCGTTCAGGAAATTCTGCATGTCGCCTGCAAGTCACCTACCAAAAATACGTGTTGCACAAGCGTACGGCATTCGAGTATTGTCGTTCGCATGGAAGACTTGAAAATCGGATCGGCGGAAATCCTGGATCGAATGGCGCGCCTCGTCGGAGAGGAAGCGGTCTCCGCCTTTGAGCGCACGCGCGTGTTCGTCTTCGGCCTGGGCGGGGTCGGAAGCTGGTGCGCCGAAGCCCTTACGCGTTCGGGAATCGGACATCTCGTACTCGTCGACGACGATGCAGTTTGCGCGTCGAACATCAACCGTCAGATTGAAGCGACAATCAACACGATTGGAATGTACAAGACCGACGCTCTTTCAGACCGAATAAGGTCGATCAATCAGACATGTATCGTCACGACAATTCGGGCGACCTACTCGGCGAAGACGATTTCTCTTTTCGATATAGGTCCCGGCGATTATGTTGTGGACGCTATCGACAGTATCCAGTCGAAGATTGATCTTGCCGAACAGTGCGCCTCTGCCGGCGCGGTTCTTTTTTCCTCCATGGGGACCGCGCTCAAGCTCGATCCGACAAAGCTCCGCGTCGCGGATATCTGGAAAACCGAAGGCTGCCCGCTTGCGCGCCTGGTTCGCTCGGGGCTTCGAAAACACGGTTTTTCCGGATCGTATCAAACTGTATACAGTGCGGAACAGCTTCCCCGCAGGAATTCACCATCCTCCGGGATGCCCGACGGAATCCTTCGTCCGTCGAAAATCGTCAACGGCAGCGCGGTACAGGTGACGGCAACTGCCGGAATGATTCTGTGTTCTCTCGTAATAAATGATATAATTTCTAAAAAAGTAAGGAGTACAACATGATTTTCATTATTGCGCTTGTCTTCGGGTTATGTGCCGCTCCCTGCGTTGCGGAAATCCCGGAGCAGATGCACACTGCTTCCGTCAGTGTTTCGCCTGCAAGCCTCGTATCCTTCGCCGCGGGCTCCGACAGCACTATCGAACTTAACGATGCCTGGGTTTCGATCTCGCTGAACGCCGGCAGCGGTGGCATAGAGGACGATTTCGGCGCTGCGCTCTATCCTAATATATACAATGTCACCTGGGAGCGCCGGTATTTCGGCAACAACCGCTATTCGGGCTTTTTCAGAGTCAGGTACGCCGCTTTCGAAGTTCAGCGGCTCTATGTCGGCGAAGGCGGACATCCCGCCTATTCTACCGATTCCGGCGCTTACACCGATCCGTACTGGTTGGCGGGTGTAAAACTTGGCGGAGTCGCCGGCTTCCGTCTGCGCTTCGGCTCCTGGGCTATTACTCCTAAAATCGCCCTGACGATCCCGCTCCAGGGCGTGATCGGCCTTGACGGCTTTTCAGACTCCGAAACGCTGTGAATATACCTGGAAACCTTGAGCTGGCAGTGCCTCGTGTTCGGTATCAAGATAGACTTTTTTCAGTAAGAGCTTCCTTTCCGGTTCTGTTCTGAACGATTCGGCAATTTTCGGCGACTACCGGAGAAATAAACGCGATAAGCGCATCATACCCTTCAAAATCACGCCCGATGTACTATACTTGGTGTATACTAAAGAGGCTATTTTGAAACTGGATATCGCAACGCTTGTCTTTGTCACATCTGTGCTTTGGCTTTGTCAAACCGCGGCATTAATTGTTCAATACCGCATTGCCAAAGTATACCCCGGAATGTTCTGGTGGCTCGTCGCAGTTATCGTTCAAACTGCCGGGTTCTGGACTATGCTGACCGTATTGTTTCCGCCCGTGTATGTGTTGGCAATGTTCGGAAATCCCCTTATGTATCTTGGGCAGATTTTTCTGACAGTCGGAATTCTTAAATTCCTGGATCGTCCGGTTCCGGTTAAACTGTTGCTGCTCATCTACATATTGTTTCTGGTATTCTATTACTGGTTCCTTTTTGGAAACAATCATCTTTCGGCCCGGACAGCAGTATGCAATGTGTTTATCGGGTGTATGTCGCTACTATCCGCCTACTATCTGTTTCGCTGGAAAAAATCGCAATTTGCAGGCGCAGCCAATTTTACATCCCTGGTGTTTTTCTGTTTTGCGTTGGTAGAGTTTCTCCTTTTTTTAATTTTGATTTTCTCGCTTTCATATTTTAAATACTCTGAGGTAAATCAACACCCTGTTGCGCTTTTGAATTACATTGCACCGATTATCAGCAGCGTGCTGTGGACCTACGGCCTGATTTTGCTGGTTAATCAGCGTCTGACTGCAGATGTGCAAGTAGAAAAAGAAAAATTGCGGCTGATTTTCAATATCGGACCCCAGGCAGAGTTTATCACCCGGATGTCCGATTCGCGGATTATCGATGCCAACAATGAACAGAGCACTTTGACCGGTTATTCCATACAGGAGGTTCTGGGCAAGAATATGCTCGATCTGAATCTGTGGGTTCAACCGGAAGATCGAGCATCCTATATTGATGAACTGATTCGTCACGGAGCGGTGAATCAACGCGAATTTGTCTTTCGGCGCGGCGACGGCCGTATGTTTGTCGGACTGACTTCCGGCAGACTGATACATATCGAAGATCAGCAGCATGTGGTTACTTCCATTCTGGATATTACCGGGCGTAAGGAAATGGAACAGAAAATGCAGGCTGTGCTTGCCGAAAAAGATGCACAATACCAAACCCTCAGCCAGATACAGGATCAGCTGCTGAAAATGAACGGTGAACTGGAACGCTTGTCGGCCCAGGACAAGTTGACTGGATACTTCAATCGCCACAAATTGACTGAAATGCTCGAACACGAAATTTTCCGCTGGTCACGCTACGGTCATTCATCTACCCTTGTTATGGTCGATATAGACCATTTTAAACAAATTAACGACCGGTTCGGGCATCTGGCCGGCGACAAGGTGCTGGTTGACTTGTCAGCTTTGCTGCAGGCTAACGTACGAAAAACTGACTTGTGTTTTAGATGGGGCGGAGAGGAATTTCTTTTTCTTCTGACCGAAACTGAATATCTGCAAGCAATGCGGACCGCTGAAAAACTGCGACGGGTGGTGGAAACCTGTTCTGATTTTCCGGTTGGTTCTCTGACAATCAGTCTCGGCGTCGTTACCTGGCGCGAAGGCTGGTCGTATGAAGAATGGATACAACAGGCCGACCAGGCTCTCTACGAGGCAAAAGAACAGGGCCGAAACCGGGTTGTGGGAAAAACTCCGCAGGAATAGCGTCCGACCATAAGTTCTGCATTACCCAGTTTTGGCTGCGGTTTAGTTTTGAGTCGTCTAGTACTAGCCCATTTATGTGCTTCAGTCGCTATGTAATAACCAGTGCTTGTATTGCGTGTAACCTCGCGATAGACGGTTGAAATATGCTTCCCCAGTATTCGCGCGATAATCGATTTATCTATGGACAAAGCAAATGCAGACTGTAGAAAATCTCGTTCTTCAGTGGCAATATGTGAGTAAGGCATCGCTGGTTCTCCTGGTATTTGTAGTCTTTGTAAACCACAGTATATCAGAAACCGCGATGCCGATTTAGCCGCTATTTTCGCACTTCAGATTTGAACTGACGTATGGATTCAGGGAAGCTCTAATGCCATCATTGGGCCAATAGGCTCGTCAACGCGTCAAATAGAATTAGTTTCCAAGGAGGGTTCAAAAACACCGGCAAATAATCACTTTGCTGTTTCCTCCGATGGATACATTTATTTCTCTGAGTTCTCTCTCGATGAAGGCGGCACTATAGTAAAGCGGCTTAATCTCCACCCATTCCTTGAGGAGAAGAAAAAACTAGAGGGAAAAAACTAGCGTATATTTCAAGTTCAACCTGACAACCTCCCTATGGTTGGTTGCAGGTTAACAAGGAATTAGGCCGCCCCTGCGGGAAAGCGGAAGTCTTCGGGCAGCCGTTTTGTATTTCTGGGGGTTACCCTGCCGGTGGTGGCCTTGGGATTCCGCGAATCCCGGCGGCTTTGAAAGAGTCCAATACAATGACCAGGTTAACCTGCGAGTACGCGACGTTAGTCGCGTGCGAGTCAGGTTGAACCTTGCTATTGTATTGCTCTTCATAGAACCCGCATAAAGAAAGCGATGACCGTTCCAAGGATCGCGTAGCTATAAGTTTTGACGCTGTGCCGATTCCCCGAGGTCGGCCCTACGCCATCGTGGCTACGGGCCTAAACAGAACGAGCGTTATGCTCAGTTGCCATCCTTGGCAACTGTTCGGTCGTCGCGAGCACATTCGTGCTCACTCCTCCCCGCATAACAAGCATTCTGTTTCCCTCGAGGAATCAGGTTATTTCAATCCGGTTAGATTTTTTCGCTTTTTATCCGGTGATTTTCAGATTACAGGATGTAAGAATCCTCACCCGGAAGTGTTGCCGGGTTTGCCCCTACCGGGGGTGACCAGAGGGCCTTCGGTCCTTTGGTTCAGTAGTTGCAATAGTGTAAATACAGTAATATACTTACAGTGTTAACTTCGAATAGGATGATAAAAAGAACAAAATCAATAAAGAAAAGCGCCATATCGGGTTTGAGGATGCATTATACATCTTCGCCGATCCATTCGTGGTTACGCGGCGCGATGATTTCGGGAGCGAGGATCGCCAGCAGATCCTCGGGCGGATAAACGGCGTGCTGATGGTGTTGGTCGTCTTTACAATCCGGAAAGGCGAAACCGAAGAAACGATGCGGATAATCTCCGCCCGAAAGGCAACCCAGGCGGAAAGGAGGCTCTATGAAGAAGGTAACTGGTTTTAAGTCCATGGACAAAGCGGCAAAGAAGCGGATCGAGGCGCTCGTGAATCTTCCCGATTCCGAGATCGATACCAGCGATATCCCCGAATGGACGAAGGACGATTTCGCTCTAGCGGTTCCCTTTCATAGCCTCTACAAACCCCGTAAAGAACAGATAACTGCACGAATTGATGCTGATGTGCTCGCCTGGCTCAAGAGCTTCGGGAGAGGGTATCAGACGCTCATGAATGAGCTTCTCCGGAAGGAAATGATAGAATCGCAGGGGAAGTCGAGCAAAGGCCCTTTATCTACTAAAAGCTGATTCTCGGGTTCTGTGGCCTTGAGGAACATATAGACCTGAAGACATTACCGAGCCGGCCGCAAGGACGACGACCCGCGGTCGGAGGCAGGGGGCTCTCTCGACGAAGCTTCGAGAGGCCGCGTTCAATCAAGAAATGTCATGGAGTCTATGCTGTTCGGAACGGGGCAGGCGACAGACCCCCGACCAGATAAGCCCGTCGCCCCGAGCCGGACACCGATGATCCAATGCGTTCCCCCCTTTTTTTTGTTGCTTGCTTCCGGGAGCGAGGGATCCATCGCATGGCTTTTGTCCCTGTGGTCCCTGTGCGTTGTCGCGCTCGAGCTGCCGGCAGGCCTGCTTTCGGACCGGATGACGCGCAAGCATCTGCTTCTGGCTTCAATCGAAGGATTCAGCCCAGAAGCATCCGGTCGTTGACGACGCCTTCGTCGTTCACGGTTTCGAATTTCTTCATGAGGTCTGCGACCTGAAGGTTCTTCTTTTCCTCTCCGGACACGTCGTAGATGATGCGGCCGGCGTTCATCATGATCAGGCGGTTGCCGTGCCTGATCGCGTCCTTCATGTTGTGGGTGACCATGAACGTGGTGAGCCTGTCGCGGTTGACGATTTCGTCGGTAAGCTCCAGTACTTTGCGGGCTGTTTTCGGATCGAGGGCAGCGGTGTGCTCGTCGAGAAGGAGGAGCCGGGGCTTGGTGATCGTCGCCATGAGGAGGGTGATCGCCTGCCGCTGTCCGCCCGAGAGAAGGCCGACCTTGCTTTTCATGCGAGTCTCAAGTCCGAGGTCGAGGGTGGCGAGCTTTTCGCGGTACATCGATCTTTCCTGATGCCTGATTCCCCAGCCAAGCGTACGCCTTTTGCCTCGCCTGAGCGCGAGCGCAAGGTTTTCCTCGATTTCCATATTTGCTGCGGTGCCGAGCATCGGATCCTGGAATACGCGGCCGAGATGTTTTGCGCGAACATGCTCTTTCTGCTCGGTGACGTCGATGTTGTCGAACAGGATGCGGCCTGAATCCACCTCGAAGACGCCGGCTATGAGGTTGAGCAGGGTGGATTTCCCCGCACCGTTACCGCCGATGACGGTGACGAAGTCTCCTTCGGCCAGCTGGAGATGAATGTCGATAAGCGCTTTCTTTTCGTTTATCGTGCCGGTGTTGAATGTTTTCGAGACTCCGGTAAGCTTGATCATCGTTGTCCTCCTTCGCTGAGTGCTGCGCGGTTTCTCAGCCGGTTCCCGCGCTTGGTTATGTCGCCTCTGACGACGGGGAGGGCGAGAGCGACGGCGACGATGACGGCGGTCAGGAGTTTGAGGTCGGTCGATTTCATGCCGAGCTGGAGCACTACGGCGATGATGATGCGGTAGATGACCGAGCCGAAGACAACCGACATGAGGCGGTACCAGAACGAAAAGCGTTTGCCGAAGACGACTTCGCCGATAATGATGGATGCGAGGCCGATGACGATGGTTCCAGTTCCCATGCCGACGTCTGCGTAGCCCTGGCTTTGCGCGACCATGGCGCCGGAAAGGGCGACGAGGGCGTTTGAAAGCATCAGGGCGATATTTTTCATATTATTGGTGTCGACGCCAAGTGCGCGAACCATGCGTTCGTTGTTTCCTGTCGCGCGGATGGCGCTGCCCAGTTCGGTGCCGAAAAACCAGTACATGAGCGCGACGATAACGGCCGAGAATACAATGCCGATCAGGAGGGAGCCGATTGTTTTGCTTAAGCCGAGCTGGGTTGTGATGTCGAGCATTGTCGGTTCGCCAAGGAGGGGCGTGTTCGCCTGGCCCATGATGCGGATGTTGATAGAATATAGGGCGATCATGGTCAGGATGCCGGCGAGTATGCCGGGGATGCGGAGCTTGGTGTGCAAAAAGCCGGTGACTAGTCCTGCCAGGGCGCCGGCTGCGAAAGAAGCGGCAAGCGAGGCGTATGGATTAAGTCCGACTGTTATGAGAACGGCACTGACGGAGCCGCCGAGGGCAAAGCATCCGTCTACGGTCATGTCGGCGAAATCAAGAATCTTGAAAGTGATAAAAAGTCCGAGCGTCATGATGCCCCACAGCACGCCCTGCGAGGCTGCACCCTGGACTGCAAGTAAAAAACCCATCTGTTCCTCCGAGGCTCTTTCAAAACTCGGAAAGTTTTGAAAGAGCAACCTTAGATGTATATGGAGAAAAATCACAAGTCTTTATAATAGAAAGACTTGTGATTTTCCTCCAAAAGCCGATTTCAAAAGTAACCGACTTTTGAAATCGGCTCCTCCGAGTATCGGATTATTGTAGCAAAAAAACGAGCCTTGTAAAAGTGTTGTCTTTTTGGCAGAAGCCAGGTGCACTGCTGCGGCGGACCCTGCGGGACCAGCACCGGTGTGCTTGGAGATCGAGGATCGCCCCGGTTGGAGCGATCATAAGGAGGGGGGGGCGAGGGGCGAACCGGAGGTTCGCCCGGCGTCGCCCCGCTTTGGTTGTGCTGTTTCAGTCTGTTATTGTTTGATCTGTGAAAGGAGGTCTTCGGGAATGGTGATGCCGATGGCGGCTGCCGTGTCCATGTTGACGGCAAAGTCGCAGGTCTGGAGGTACTGGATGGGCATGTCGGCGGGTTTTTTGCCGTCGCGGAGGATTTCGACTGCCATTTTTGCGGTTTGCTTGCCCAGCTCATAGTAGTTGATGCCGAAGGTGGCGAGTCCGCCTGCTTTTACCATGCCTTCTTCGCCGCAGATAAAGGGAATTTTGGCGGGATTGAGGACGCCTGCGACGGTCGGGATACCTGCTGCGATCATGTTGTCGGTGGGCGAGTAGACGGCCTGTACTTTTCCGACGAGGCTCTGGGCTACCTGCTGGATTTCGTTCGAATTCGAGACGGTGGCGTCGATGTAGGCGATGCCGAGCCGGTCGCATTCCTTTTTGGCAAGGTCGATCTGGAACTTGGAGTTTTGTTCGCTCGAGTTGTAGATGAACCCGACGGTTTTAATTTCGGGGACGATTTTTTTCATGAGTTCCATCTGGGCGGCGACGGGGGTAAGGTCGGAAGTTCCCGAGACGTTGGTGCCGGGCAGTTCGTTCGATTTGACGAGTTTTGCGCTCGCAGGATCGGTGACTGCGGTGACGAGCACGGGGATGGTGTCTGTAAGGTTTGCGACTGCCTGCGCTGCGGGTGTTGCTATTGCAAGGATGAGGTCGCTGCGGTCGTTGACGAGTTTCTGCGCGATGGTCTGGCAGTTGGCCTGCTCGCCCTGTGCGTTCTGGAAATCGATTTTGATGTTTTTGCCGTCTTCAAAGCCCGCTTCGCGAAGGCCGTCGACAAAGCCGGTATAGGATGCGTCGAGCGCGACGTGTTCAACCAGCTGAACGACGCCGATTTTCAGTACGCTGGTTGCGTCTGTTTTTTTGGCGGTACATCCTGAAACCAGGATTCCGGTGAGCGCGACAGCGGCAACGGATGTCGCGATGAGTGCGATGTTCTTCATAACTTTCTCCTTCAGTTCAAGTCTGGCTTGAAGCGGTTGAACACTATGAAAAGCATGGAGAAAAGTCAATATGAAGAAACATTTTCTGACAGTAAGTGCTATACTTATCCCATGGGGGTTGCCATGTACGATCCGTGGTTCTACTGGGCTTTGGCGGGTATCGCATGCATCGGAATGGAGATGCTGATGCCTGGCTTTGTCATTTTTTTCTTTGGTATGGGTGCACTCGCAACTGCGCTGTGTACGCTTATTCCGTTTGTCGGCGGCGCATTGTGGTTTCAGATTGTGCTGTTTGTCGCTTTTTCGATTGTCTCGCTGGTGTTTCTGAGAAAAAAATTTGCGAAAGTGTTCGCCGGTACGGTATTCGATTCCCGTAAAGGGTCGGCAACGCAGGAGGACGGTGTCGGAGAGATTGTCGATGTGACTGAGTCTATTGAGCCGCCCGCCGATGGCCGTATTCGTTTCCGCGGAACAACATGGAAGGCGAGGTCTGTCTCCGGTGCGATATCTGCTGGCGAGCATGTCCGGATTGTGTCCCGCGAGAATGTTACGTACATAGTCGAAAAAGCTGATCAACCGGTTAAGCCGGAATAAAGGAGAAACGTGATGGATGTAATTCTTGTCTATCTTGTCGCGCTCATTTTTGTGATCGTGTTGTTTAAAATTGCTGTTGTCGTTCCCGAGCAGGAGGCCTATGTTGTCGAGCGGCTCGGAAAATACACGACAACGCTGGAAGCAGGTTTCCATCTGCTTGTACCCTTTGTCGACCGCATTGCGTACCGGCAGAATCTGAAGGAGGAAGCGATCGATGTTGATCCGCAGGTGTGCATCACGAGCGACAACGTACAAGTCGAGGTGGACGGGATTCTGTACCTGAAGATTTTCGATCCGGTCAAGGCAAGTTACGGCATCGACAATTTCCGCTATGCGGTTTCACAGCTGGCGAAAACGACGATGCGGAGCGAAATCGGAAAGCTCGAGCTGGACAAGACGTTTTGCGGCCGTGAAGGCATTAACGATAATATTGTGCGGGCGCTCGACGAGGCTTCGGACAACTGGGGCATTAAGGTGACCCGGTACGAGATTCGGGACATTACGCCGACGTCGACTATCCTGGAGGCGATGGAGAGCCAGATGCGGGCCGAGCGCATCAAGCGGGCAAGCATTCTGGAGTCGGAAGGAAAGCGCGAGGCGCGAATTAATGTGTCCAGGGGAGATCGCGAGGATGCAATCAACCGGTCGATGGGCGAAAAGCAGCGTCGCATCAATATTGCCGAAGGTCAGGCGAAGTCGATCGAGATTACCAGTACGGCGACGGCGGAAGGTTTGTCGATTGTCGCCGAGGCTCTGTCCGTTCCCGGCGGAAAAACGGCGATGGGCATACGGCTTGCGGAAGGGTATATCAAGCGGTTCCGGTCGGTGCTCGAGCGCTGCGATGTAACGGTGTATCCGGAGGAGCTCGCCGGCCTTGGTGTAGTTGCCGATCTTTTGAAAAATGTGCCTGGAGGTAAAAAATGATGAATCCATTTGTTCCCTTGCTGTTTTTGCTTGCGGTTTTTGCTTTCGTGTTTGTTATTACGCTGTTCAGGAGCATCCGTGTAGTGCCCCAACGGACGGCGCTTATTGTCGAGCGGCTCGGCCGGTACAGCCGGACTCTTGAAGCGGGATTCCATGTGCTTTTTCCATTTATAGACAAGGTGCGCTACCGGCAGACGCTCAAGGAGCAGTCGATCGATGTGCCTGCGCAGGACTGTTTTACAAAAGACAATGTGCAGGTGCGAGTGGACGGTGTGTTGTATCTGCAGGTGATGGATCCGAAAAAAGCGAGCTACGGCATCAAAAATTACAACCTGGCAACGGTGCTTTTGGCGCAGACAACCATGCGTTCGGTGGTTGGGCAGCTGGAACTGGATAATACGTTCGAAGCCCGGGAAATGATCAACGCGCAGGTCGTAAAGGCCGTTGATGAAGCGTCCGATCCCTGGGGCGTCAAGGTGAACCGTTACGAAATCCAGAATATCAGGGTGTCGGATTCGATCATGGATGCGATGGAAGCGCAGATGAAGGCGGAGCGCGAGAAGCGTGCAGAGATAGCCCGGTCGCTTGGCGACATGGAAACAAAGATCAACCTGTCCAAGGCTGCGTACGAAGAAGCCGTGAATCTGAGCGAAGGCCAGAAACAGCGCATGATCAACGAGGCCGAGGGTGAAGCGTCTGAAATTGTCGCAGTCGCCAGGGCAACTGCGGAAGGAATCCGCAAAGTGGCTGCCGCGGTTACTATGAAAGGCGGTCAGGAAGCCGCGAACTTGCGGTTGTCGGAAAACTGGATTGATGCGATAGGCGGCATTGCAGTAGACGGTTCGAAGGTGGTGCTGAGTGCGGACCTGACAAACTTCGGCGAAGTTACCGCTAAAGCTGCGCGAATGCTTCCGAAAGCGTAATCGGACTTTATGCATCGGCGGAGCGTTTTTTCTGCCCGTTTCCTGTCAGTCGTTTTTGCGGTGCGATGTGCTGGTTATCTGAGTTCTGCTCCCGGGATGAGCGATCGGGCAAGACCGACCAGCGCATCGAGCTGAGACGGCGGGTAGCACTCGCGTTCGTTCCAGGCGGGATCGAGGCAGGTCCCAGGGATGAACTGTGCAAGCTTCCAGTCGGCGTTTCGGGGCAGGAGGGTAGCGATCCGTCTGATCTCAGATTCGCCGACGAGACCCGGCACCAGTACGGTCCGGTACTCGACCCGTAATGCCCGGCCTTCCGGTTCGGAGGTCTCCCGTTCGAGCAAGTCCAGGGTTTTCAGCAGTTCGCTTCCCAGATGATGTCCGGCGCTTTCTTCGACGGCAAGTTCGCCGTAGCGTTCGGGCGAAGTTTTGACGTCTATGGCAATCATGTCGGGCCGGAGGTCCGGATCGGCCAGAATCGAGCGGAGACGCTCGAAAAGCGTACCGTTTGTGTCGATTTTGACTGCAAGCCCCTGCTCGCGAGCCTTGTGTATCAGTGTCGGGAGTGCGCTCGACAGAAGCGGTTCTCCCCCGGAAATTGCAAGACCTCCGAGCACCTTAGACCGTTTTTCTAGATGGGCGAGCACTTCATCGAGTTCTATGTACGCATTGCGGTCTGTTTCTTCCCCATCCTGGACCGGTTTGGGTCCGGTAACGACGCTGGCGCGCACCAGTTCGCCGTTATGGCAGAACGGACAGCGGAGATTGCATCCCGGCAAAAAAACGGCCGCTGCGACGCGGCCGGGAAAGTTTACCAGGCTTGTTTTCTGCAAGCCGACGAACATTTCGTGCTGCTCCCGTCGATCTCAGAACATGGCCAGCATGGGTTCCGCTTGTCCTGCCAGAACCGGCAAAGATCGTACTTCCTTGACGGAATGAGCTCTGCCCGCTTCCGCCCCTGTTTCGTCAAAGAATATGACGGTCGGAGCCGAAAAAACACCAAGAGCCGAAGCTCTGGCGAATCCTTCGGGAGAGTCGACATCGACGAGCTCTCCGGAAACGGGCAGATGAGAACAGCATTCCTTGACGGGCGGGCAGTTGGGACATGTCTTTCTCACAAAGAGTTCGTAGCGGACCTTTCCCCCCGGGGTCACTGCTTCTATCTCTGCGGAATCTATTGCAACCGGCCGGACTGTACAGTCGCACGAGTCGGCTGGAAGGTGTTCGATGATTCGCGCTTCGTCGGCGACAAAGAGCTTGCGATGGTTGTATTCTTCGCGCTTGCCGCGGTTCCAGTTCCGGACGGAGCGGTAGTATCCGACAATACGTGCATATACCTCGGTTGTTGTTCCATGCACGTCCTGCAGTTCTGCCTGAACGCGAGCGATGTCTCCATCAATTTCTGCAATGCTTCTCATTTTGTTCTCCCTCCCAGGATAACGGTGGCCATGTCGGAGGTTGTTCCGACATTGGCCGGTTGGTAGTGTGTCGCAGATGAGCGAAAACCAGGTTTTCCCGCATTTGCGATTCCAATAATCCGGAAGATCAGGCTGACAGCCCGACTGTCCGGATTCTGCGTATGGTGTACGTGCCACAGTCCAGTTCAATTTCCGCTGACGGCAGCTGCTTTTCGTTCTTCGCGCAGCATCTCGAGCCTGCCGACAAGAACTTCTTCGCGTTCGGCCCGGCACCGGGGACATTCGAAATGTTCGCCCTGGATATACCCGTGAATGGGGCAGACCGAAAAGGTCGGAGATACAGAGAAATAGGGAATGCGGTAGTTCGAGGCCACCGATTTGACGAGGTCCCGGCAGGATTCCCAGTCTTTTACCGCTTCTCCGAGGAATATATGAAATACCGTTCCTCCGGTATACTTGGTCTGAAGCGCTTCCTGATGGTCGAGCGCCTCGAAAATATCGGAGGTGTATCCCACCGGAAGCTGACTTGAGTTTGTGTAGAACGGATCGGCGTCTCCGGACGTGATAATGTCCGGATATTTTTTCTTGTCGTGACGTGCTAGCCGGTACGAAGTGCTTTCCGCCGGAGTCGCTTCAAGATTGAACAGCTCTCCCGTCTGTTCCTGGAAATCGGCGAGTTTTTGTCTCATGTGAGACAGCACCTTTTCTGCAAAAGCTTTTCCCCGCGGGTTCACGATATCCACTCCGAGGAAGTTCAGGCACGATTCGTTCATGCCGCAGATGCCGATTGTGGAGAAGTGGTTGTTGAGGTGCGTCAGGTATCGTCGCGTATAGGGGAACAGCCCTCCTTCCAGAAGGCGCTCGATAACCTTGCGCTTCATCTGGAGGCTAATGCGGGCTTGATCCATCAAATAGTCGAGCCGTTCGAAATATTGGGCTTCTGTTTTGGAAATATAGCCGATTTGCGGCATGTTTATGGTAACAACGCCGATCGAACCGGTAAATTCGTCGGAACCGAAAAGCCCGCCGCCGCGTTTTCTCAGTTCCCGCTTGTCCAGCTGCAGCCGGCAGCACATGGAGCGCACATCGCTCGGATTGAGGTCGGAATTGAGGAAATTCTGGAAATAGGGCGTTCCGTAGCGCGCCGTCATTTCGAACAGAAGTTGCGCGTTCGGGCTCGACCATTCGAAATCCTTGGTGATGTTGTATGTCGGAATTGGATACTGGAATCCGCGGCCTGCGGCGTCTCCTTCAAGCATCAGCTCGATGAAAATGCGGTTGATCGAATCCATTTCCTTCTGGCAGTCGCCGTAGGTGAACGGCATTTCTAGGCCGCCGACCACGGCAGGTTTGTCGGCGAGATCCGCCGGGCAGTTCCAGTCCAGGGTTATATTGGTGAATGGAGCCTGGCTTCCCCATCGGCTCGGCGTATTGACGCCGTAGATGAAGCTCTGCAGGCACTGTTTGACTTCCTTGTCGCTCAGATTGTCCTTTTTGACGAAGGGTGCGAGATAGGTGTCGAAGGAGCTGAACGCCTGAGCGCCCGCCCATTCGTTTTGCATGATGCCGAGAAAGTTGACGATCTGCTGGATCAGGGTAGAAAGATGGCGCGCTGGTTTGGAGGTAATCTTGTCCGGCACACCGCCGAGGCCTTCTGCGATCAGCTGACGGAGGGACCAGCCTGCACAGTAGCCCGAAAACATCGAAAGGTCGTGGATATGGAACGCCGCCGAGCGGTGCGCTTCGGCTACTTCTTCGGGATAGATGTTCTTGAGCCAGTAATGTGCGGTGATGCTTCCGGAATTGTGAAGGATCAGTCCGCCAAGCGAAAAGTTGACGTTCGCATTTTCCTTGACGCGCCAGTCCGACTGCGAAAGGTATCCGTTCATTGTTTCGTCAATATCCAGCAACAGTTTCTCCGCATCCCGGATTGCCTCGTGGCGTGCACGATACAGAATGTACGCTTTTGCGACGGCTACCTGTTTTTCTTCGATCAGAACCGATTCGACGATATCCTGAATTTCTTCGATCGCCGGGATAGAATGCGCATGGCGGCCTGCCATCATGCTGCGCAGCCGGTCTTCAACGCAATTTGTAAGCTGCCTTGCCAGATCCGGATCTCCGGTTCCGTTTACTGCTTCCAGCGCCTTGAAAATTGCCTTTTCTATCTTTGTCCGGTCGTAGGCGGTAATTTCGCCCGACCGTTTGACGACGTTCCGTAAAAAAGTGGCTGTTTCGGGATCTTTCGAGGTTCCCAGGAAATGTTTCCATTCGGGGAAAACTCCCTGATCCTTCGAGCCCGACTCATTGATCTCCGCCATGTTCCCCTCCGACTTTATTCACTTCTGCAATGAATTCTTCCATGTTTTCAAAATGCCGGTATACCGAGGCAAACCTGATATACGCAACCTTGTCGACTGCTGACAATTTTTCCAGAACGAGTTCGCCGAGTTGCCGGGTAGAAATCTCGTGGGCTTGTTTGCCGGCCATAACCGCCAGATCCTCGATTTCGTTCACGATGTTTTCTACCGTCATCATGGAGACGGGCCTTTTTTCCAGCGCCCGTTCGATACCGTGTTCGAGTTTTTTTCGGTCAAAAGGCTGCCGTCGTCCGTCTCGCTTGACAACCATAAACTGTTTTTCTTCGATTCGCTCGTAGCTGGTAAAACGGTAGCCGCAGCCGAGGCATTCGCGCCTGCGTCTGATGCTTTCTCCATTTGCGAGCGTGCGCGATTCGATTACCTTGTCGTCGAAATTCCCGCAATGGGGGCAACGCATAAAGTCTTACCTCTTTAGTACTTTTATGAAAATGTGCTCTGCAGTATACCGATTTTGGGCGGTGAGTGCCCAGATATGGTGTACCATGTGCATGAGGTACACTATATCACCCTTTTGTTCGCTATGCAATAAAAAATCTGGAAAAAAAAACAGGTTTCAGCGGCGGAGGCTGGATGCATGCTGGAATCAGGCTGGATTCAGGCTGGAGTTCGGTTTTGCATCGCGCGAGCGGTATCGCGGGCAGTCTCCAGAAGTACTGCGATCAGTGCCGGGACAAGAAAGACAAGGCGGCGCCACAAAAGTCCGATTCGGGGCGCTGTCGTTTTTCCGCCCCGGGCTTCCCAGGAGCGGTTGAGCGCATTCCAGGCAGAAAAGACCCGGGGTATGAAAATGAGCGTCAACGTCAAAAGCAGGGCAAAGGAATTGTGTTTTGCATCCCCGTTCGGCTGCGCGGTTCTGTTATATCTCCGGTACAGCGCGTCGGGTACGGAGCAGATTGCGTCGACCGCATCGCGGATTGCAAGCGTTCCGGTTGTTTCGTAAAAGACGGTACCGGCAAGGAGTGCCGCCGCAAGACGCCATAGATACAGTCCGTGCATGCCGAGAAAACTTTGCGCTGCGAACAGAATGATTCCCGGTGAAAAGAAATCCCGAACGCCAGAGGCAGTCTCAGTTCCCGGGGCTGCCTGTAAGCCGGGCTCCGGCATCGCGCCGCCACCCGCGCCGCCAGTGGCGCCGCCAGTGGCGCCGCCACTGGCGCCGGCAGTGAAAAAAAGAATGAGCACCGCGTACCAGAGAATCCAGAAAGCGATGCGGCGGTAATTCGCAGCCGGGATCCGGGCGATCAGGGCGAAAGCCATGATGCACAGGCTTGAAACAGCAAGAAGCGTCAGCGATCCGGAAAAAACCAGACTGGTGAAAACGGCGAGCAGGATGAGTTTTACCCGGGAATCGCAGCGGTGCACCCACGTGTTGCCGCTCCGGTACGCAAAAAAAACGGGGACAGTCTTCATTCCGGATTTTCCCACACCAGGTCTTCGACCGAGCGGTATGCGCCCAAGGGATTCCTGATGCCCCAGGATTCCAGCGGGGCTTCTGTTACCGCCTGAACGGGTTTCCCCTGCCAGACAATCCGCCCCGCATGCAGCACAAGCAGCCGGTCCGCGCGGGCAAGAATCTTTTCCAGTTCGTGGGTCAGGACAATTACGGTCTTCCCGGATGCGCGCAAGTCCGAAAGAACAGCGTTTACCTGCAGGACACCGGGCCAGTCGAGATTAGCGTAGGGTTCGTCGAAAATCACCAGATCGGCATCCATCGCCATAATTCCGGCAACAGCAAGCCGCCTTTTTTCTCCGCCGGACAGCGACCGGGCCGGATGGTTTTCCTTTCCGGCCAGTCCTGCGTCCGCCAGCGCGCGCCTGGCGGTTTCGGACGCCTCTTTTTTGTTCTGCCCCAGATTTCGGGGCCCGAAGGCCACATCTTCCAGCGGCGTGTCCCCAAGAATCTGCGCGTCCGGATTTTGGAACACCAGACCCACCCGGTTGCCGCGGAATTCGATGCGCCCGGATGTCGGCTCGTCCAGACCGGCAATCAGGTGCATCAGGACGCTTTTCCCCGATCCGTTCGCGCCGCTGATTACCAGGAACTCGCCCTTGGGCACCGAAAACGACACGGCATCAAGCGCACATGCTGTTTGCCCATAAAACCGGCGCGAAATGCCCGACACCTCAAGTACCGGCAACTGTGTTTCGCTCCGCTCAGGCATCGGCGGAAATATACCGGGCAACAATCGGCCTGAGCTTGAGCGTCACCGGCACCAGCGCGGCAATCTTGATCGCATCACCGATCAAAAAGGGAATAAAGCCCTTTGCGATCGCATCTGCCAAACTGAGACCCAGCACCCGCTTGAGGCCCAGCACGCCGGGAATGTAAATAGCGGCAAAAGCGGCCACAGTCGCCGAGATCACGATCGGAACCGATGCTTTTACGTCGTCGGCCGGAGCTCGTCTGACTGCCAGCCCTGCAACCAGGGCTGCGAAAAAATACCCTGCAAGATAGCCACCAGTCGGGCCCGCAAACACGGCGAAGCCGCCTTTTCCCCCGGAAAAAACCGGAAGGCCGAGCGCTCCGGCGATCAGGAACAGGCCGACTGCGCCTGCTCCCTGTATGGGACCGAGCAGCAAACCTGCAAGCACTGCGAACGCGTTCTGGAGGACTATCGGCACCGGACCTGCCGGAATTGCGATAACCGAACCGGCGCAGATAAGCGCAGCGAAAAGTGCAGTAAATACGGATTTGAGCGTTGCTGTATTCATTGTGATACTCCTTTGTGCTGTATATGAATGCTTCCCGGAGGAAAGCGTTTTTCCGTTCCGTCTTCGTCTGTCAGAACAGCCCATCCGGCGCGGTCTATTCCGGTAAACATCCCTGAACCCGGCGAACCGTCGGCGTCAAGCGTATAGCAGACTTTCCTTCCAACGTCCGGGCACAGCGCTGCCCATCTGGCTTCAAGAGATCCGGATTCCGCGTCGCCGGATTTGAACAATTCCAGAAACCCGGCAAGCACATCGCGCCTTCCTGAGTTAACCGCAGCGAGCCCTTCCTTGCCTGTTTTTCCGCCGGTATTGACTCCAATTCCCAGATTCTGGAAAACGATCGAGTTTCCCGAATGGAAGGATTCGGCAAGGATGCCTGAAATCTTTCCCTCCGGCGTACGGACATCATTCGGCCAGCCGGCTGCGACCGGCGCGCCCGTCAGGGTGCGTACTGTTTCTACAAGCGCGCACTGGCAGGCGATAACTGCCCGATGCGCATAGGCGCCTGAAAGCGCAGGGCGCGTGATTATCGTAAAAAAAAGTCCGCCTTCAGGCGAAATCCAGGACTTGCTTCCGGTGCCCCGTCCGCTACTCTGTTTTTCGGCCAGAATGACTCGTCCGGATTCGGCCCCCCTGAACGCTTCTTCGCGCGCCCTGTTCATAGTGCTGTCGGTTTCCTCAAAATAGCTGATGAACCGTTCCCGTGTTCCGAATTCCCAGGGCCGTACACTGTCGGCAAGATCCCCCGCCAAGCGGTATCCGGCAGGGCTGCTTTCGATCCCGTACCCGGCCTCCTTGAGCATCCTGATATGCTTCCAGACCGCAACCCGGCTGATTCCCGCAGCGGCGGCGATTGCTTCCCCGGAAACCGGATTTTGCCCGTTTCTGAGAATGTCGAGTATCAGTGTGCGCTTCGATCCTGTTTCTGTCGTGTTGTTAACCATGTGCAAAAGCACGTTAACGCATGGTGCGCCTTAGTGTCAAGCTGGACTGTGCAGTCTGGAACACTTCTACAGGTGCTCCGGATGTTCCCGGGGATTTGTAAGCAAAAACAGACTGAGCAACACTGCGCCAAGCAGAGCGGGAAGCCAGTCGCCAAAGCGGGCGTAAAACGTCGGTGTACGCGGATAAATCGCTATTCTGACAGGCAGGGAAGCCGGCGTAAACAGGGGCAAATCCGCAGCTATCCGTCCGGACGGCTCGACAACGACGGTATATCCGGCATTTGTCGAACGGATCAGCGGTCTGCGCAATTCGACCGCGCGCCACCATGCAATTGAAAAATGCTGGTATTCGGCGCTTTCCGTTTTGGACCAGGAATCGTTCGTCAAATTGATAATTAGATCTGCACCTTCGCCGACGAGTGCCGACACGTGGAAGGCAAAGGCATCTTCAAAGCAGATCGGGGCGGCAAAACGGATTTCCCGGCCCGATTTGAGCGTGAACGGCAGCGCCACAAGCCGGTCGCCGGGTTTCCACCCGGAAGAAAATCCGACGATTGCATCGAAGAACTTCCGGACAAACTCGTATTCGGTAAACGGCATGTATTCAGCAAAGGGAACAAGCTGCATCTTGGCGTACCAGTCTGTCTGCCTGCCGTCGGGAGCAAGACAGATAACCGAATTCGAATAGTCTTCACGGACTTCGTCCACCAGCACCGGGGAGCCGACCAGAAGGGGAATCCCGATTTCCTTCAGAAAGGGTACAAAGGGATCTTCTGCAGGGTTACGTCTGTACCAGTCTTTGTTGGGCAGATACGGGTAGGCGAGCACCGATTCGCTCCAGACAACCAGATCGGGACGGTCCCTGCTTTGCGCAATTCCCTGCCGGGTAAGGCTCTGGGAAGCGATCAGGGCGTTCCTGACTCCGCCGGATTCCCAGGAATCGGCGTTTTGCTGGACCAGAACGACATCTGCCGTGTCGATGCTTTCCGGAAGCGTCTGCAGCCTGACGATGCCGTACAGCGTGGCGGCGGCAAAAAGCACAACTGCGAAGGCGCTGTTCCGGGCAACGTGACCGAATCGTTTTGCAGGCAGCGCGAACGTCAGTTCTGCAAGGCATGCGGAAACATAGGCGCACAGGAAGCTCATTCCCCACGCACCGGTGATGTCTGCTATTTGCGAAGGAAGGTACAGGTTGCGCGCCCCCATATAGAGCGTGCCCCAGGGGTATGCAAGAAATCCGGACGATTTGGCGAATTCCCACACCGTCCAAACCGCGGCGAAGACCGCAGGCCGGTACGCCGGTTTGAGACTTGCCGCTTTTTTTAAACCCCAGCCGACCGGTATTCCCAGAATACAGGTGACCAGTCCGGACCCGCCGAGCGTAAAAATGGCAAATTCCTTGAAATTGGCAAGCCAGAAGCTGGAAAGAAGATGGACGACCAGCATCATCAGTCCGCCTGAAAATCCTGCCTCGGACCATTTCCGGGTTCGCAGCAATGCGGTAAACAACGGAACGAGGGCGATCAGGGTCAACAGGGCCGATCCGTGCTTGAACACTTCGTTCGGAATGCCGAGCGAGAGAAGAACCGCAGAAAGCAGGATACAAAAAAGGCGTAGTGGGTAGGTCATAATGCTTTCTATTTTATTCATTTTTCTTGAATTGTTTCAATAATGACTTTATTATAGTGTTATGCATAAAATTGTAGCCCATCATACCGGAGAATATGAAGCCGGCCCTGATCTGACGGTTGCGGTTCCGGGGCGCTTTCACCTTTTGGGCGACCATACCTGGTTCGCCCGCGGCAATACGCTGTCCATGGCTATAAACTATTCGCTGTACCTTTCGGTGTCTATACGGCCCGATCAGAATTATCGACTCTATTCGGTGTCTCTGAACGAGCGAAAAAAAGTGTCTGCGTCCAATCTGAAATTCCGGAAAGAAGACCGGTGGGCCAATTCGGTAAAGGCGGTTATCTCGTCGTTTATCGAATTCGGTATTGCCATTCCGGGACTCAATTTTACCATTATGTCGGAAATTCCCGCAGATGCGGGGCTCGGCACGCCGAATGCGCTCAAAGTCGCTGCCGGCATCGCGCTTGCCCGTCTGTTCGCTCCATCGCTGGACGAGTCGACTCTGGTTGCCGTGCTTGAACGCGCCAATACGCATTTCCTGAAAACCTATGCGCACCGTGCCGATATCCTGTGCGCACTGACGGCACAACAAAATCATCTTGTACGCACCGACCACAACAAGATAACCGCCGATCTGGTCAAATTTCCCGTAGAAGGCCATTCGATCATATTGACCGACTCTCGTGTTCCGCGTCTTTTGGCCCGCGAAGAGCTGTCCTATAGAATACAGGAGTGCATCCGCGCCTACGAGCTCGTCAAGGCTTCGCCGGATGCCCCTGCGGATTTTAACCACATGACCGAAGAAATACTCGAAGAAATCGACGGAATACCGGAATCGGTGCGTCGCCGGGTGATTTTTATTATTCGGGAATCGGAGAGCGTGAGGGAAGCTGTTTCCGCACTGAACAGCGGAGAGCTGCTCGCTTTTTCGCGGATCGTCAACCGGTCTCACGAAGGGCTTCGCGATCGGTTTGAAATATCCTGTCCGGAATTGGACTGGCTTGTCAAACGCGCTTTGGAGTTTATTGTTCCGGATGTGCCGGAGCTCATCTGCTCGCGCATGACCGGACGCGGATTCGGCGGCTGTACCTATGCCGTCATCAAATCGCAGGACAGTGCCCAGTATGCGCACAAACTGGATGAATACGAACGCATTTTCGGGTTCAAGCCGGTGCAGTATCCGGTTGTTCCCTCTGACGGTGCCCGCGTTTTATGATATACTTCCGTCCATGAAGATTCTTGTTACCAATGACGACGGTCTGGACTAGGAAGGCTTGCAGGTTCTTGCCTCCGTGTTGTCCCGCAGGCACGAGGTATGGATAGTCGCGCCGAATTGCAACCGTTCCGGCGTTTCTCACGGCATTACTATGAGCGAACCTCTCCGGTTTCGGGTATTCGGTGA
>Ga0116149_1001329_pt1 | contig 30148 bp, 20 predicted proteins | sample AD_UKC057_MetaG_FD_89787 | JGI IMG/M metagenome (GOLD analysis project Ga0116149, IMG submission 89787) | Active sludge microbial communities of municipal wastewater-treating anaerobic digesters from USA - AD_UKC057_MetaG | ecosystem: Engineered > Bioreactor > Anaerobic > Digestate | place: USA...
CGGCGTGCGGCGTGAGGCGTGCGGCGTGCGGCGTGAGGCGTGAGGCGTGAGGCGTAAGGCGTGAGGCGTAAGGCGTGAGGCGTGAGGCGTGAGGCGTGAGGCGTAAGGCGTGAGGCGTAAGGCGTGAGGTCGCCGGAAGCCGGAATAAAAATTGAAGCTTTGAATAAAATCGTAACAACAGGCGACGGATCTCATACGATCTATGTTCCTGAGATTAATGAGCACTATCATTCAATTCATGGTGCAGTACAGGAATCGGAATTTATTTTCATAAAAAACGGCCTGGACCTCTGTAATACCGACCCGGTTTGCATTTTTGAAGTTGGTTTCGGGACTGGTCTGAATGCGCTCCTTACTTCAGTAAAAGCTTTCGGACAACGCAGATCTGTTTTTTATACTGCCATAGAGAAGGATCCTCTTGATAAAAATACAATCAGTTTACTGAACCACCATAATTTTGCCGGTGAAAACGGGAAGGAAATCTTTGAACGGATACATGGTGCCGGATGGGGCGTTATGAGTCGTATTTCGCCTTATTTCAGCATCCATAAGATCAAAGGGGATATGCTCACTGAAAAGATAACCGGAAATTATGATCTGATATATTTCGATGCCTTTGGTCCGGATAAGCAACCGGGAATTTGGGCCAGGGAAATTCTGGCAAAAATATCGGAAGCAACTGTAAAGGGAGGGATTTTTGTGACCTATTCCTCAAAGGGTGAAGTGAAGCGTAACCTTAATGCATGCGGTTTCAAAGTAAATGTGACTGAAGGTCCTCCCGGAAAGAGACATATTATCCGGGCAATAAAAATCTGAAAAAAAGTAAGCAATCCTTTTTTACAAGGCTCAAAGTATTATCTTTGCGCAAACTTAAATTAAAAAATTATCTAAAATGAAAATCAGGGGAATAGTTGTTCCAATTTTATTGATTGCCATAATGATGGGATCATGCGGCAAAAATGCAATTCAGGGTTCAAAGCTTAAAACAAAAGAAGATTCTCTTTCATACGCTTTTGGCATAGTAAACTACAATGCACTTTTAACAGATAGTCTGAAGCTTAATCCGATGGTCGTTGCAAAAGCAATGTCTGATGGAGAAAAAGGCAAACCGGAAATGTCGGACGAGGTTGCAAGAGGATTTATAATGATGTTTTTAAACCAACGTGAAACTGAAATGATGGCAAAACAGGCAGAACTTAACAAGGAGACATACAAAGTCTATATTGCTGAGAATGCAGCATTCCTTGCTAAAAACAAAGAAAAGACAGGAGTTATTGTTACCCCCAGTGGATTACAATACGAAGTCATTAAGATGGGAAGCGGTCCCAAACCGACAGCTGAAAATGAGGTAAAAGTTCACTATACGGGAACTCTGATCGACGGGACAGAATTTGATTCATCGGTTAAAAGAGGCGAACCTGCCCAGTTCATGGTGTCGGGTGTAATTCCGGGCTGGACTGAAGCATTACAGCTGATGCCTGTCGGATCAAAATTCAAGCTCTATCTTCCTGAGAATATAGCTTATGGCGCTAATGGCGCAGGTGAGATGATCAAACCATTCTCAACCCTTATATTTGAAGTTGAACTTCTTGATATTCTTAATTAAGAGATCATTCATTAAAAATACTTACCAGGATGGCATTTGAAATAAGCGGTAAAGTCATTGAGATTTTACCTGTTAATCAGGTAAGCGATAAATTCCGTAAACGCGAATTTATTATCGAGAGGAAAGAGTCGGGCGGAGCCGCCCTGTTCATCGATTATATAAAATTCCAGCTTGTGCAGGATAAATGTGACCTTATAAATGAGTCGTTCCTGAATGATGAAGTTAAGGTCACCTTCAATATTAAAGGCAACAGGTGGGAACGGGATGGTAAAGTAAACTATTTTACAAACCTCGATGCCTGGAAGATAGAGCGGGTGTCAACTGCGGAAAAACCCCAGGGCGCTCCTCCGCAGCCTAAACTTGAGGACCTTCCACCGGATATTGACGACCTGAGCGATCTGCCGTTCTGAAAGGAATATGAGACTGAACCGGAAATTCAGTCTCTTTTTTTTATCTTTAAAGCTTATAATCCTGTTGGAAATTGAAAGCATCATCCTGTTTAAATGCATAAACTGAACGCAATGAAATATAAATATGTATTATTCCTGTTGCTGATCTTCACTGAGATACATTCACAGGTCGCAGTTGTTCCAGGAACAACCACAAATTCGAGACAATTTCAGCTTCCTTATAACAGGCTTGTCAATCCTGCCGGTCTTCAGATTGTCTTTGGCAACGAAGCACGGGAAAATCACACTATGGATCTGTCACTTTCGCCAGACGGCAAATGGCTGGCTGTTGAGGAAAGATTCAGCATCGTTTTCATAAGTACTGCGGATAACAAGATAAAATACACTTTGTATAATGACCTCAATCCCGATCTGAGGGGTGGCCGTAATACCTACTCAGGAATTATCTGGGATACCGATGAAGGCGTCAGCAAAGTCTACTGGAGTTCTGTGGGAAGCGATAACAGGTCATTTGTCGTATCGGCCTTCTGGAACGGGGTGATCGCCGGATTTGAAAGGATCTTCACTTATATGCCGGATCAGGGAGCAGATTACGCTCTTGCAAATGAAGTTCTTATAACAAAAGAATCGGGCAAAAAATTCATATATGTAGTACTCAACGGAAATAATAAAGTCATTAAGCAGGATCTTGTAACAGGCGATACGATCTGGACAGCTTATCCCGGAGTCGCTCCCTACGGTATTGTGAAAGCAGCCGGAAAAATATATGTGACAAACTGGGCGGGAAGGTATCCTGAGGAAAATGATAAGGATATTGCCGGGGTTCCCTGGGGTGCGGCCAGGGTGGACAATAATGCAGGCGGGGCTACCAGAGAAGGAAGTGTAGCAGTGATCGATCCTGCCACAGGCCTTGTAATAAAAGATATCATAACAGGATTACACCCGAATGAAATAATCAGTGACGCGAAAGGAAGATATATTTATGTAACCAATTCAAACAGCGATAATGTTTCAGTAATAAGTACCGTAACAGACAAGGTTACGGAAACTATTAGTGTCAGACTTCAGCCTGAGATCAATCCCTGGTTCGGAGATTCTCCAAACGGATTATGCCTGTCTCATGATCAGCATACACTCTATGTTGCAAATGGAATGGACAATGCCCTTGCAGTAGTTTCTCCTGGTAAGAAAGCCGCCAGGAAAAGCAGGTTAAAAACGAGCACCGTCACCGGATTCATTCCTACAGGAGCTTATCCGTCAGCTATTTGTATCACTCCATCCGGGATGATATATGTAGGAAATATTGAGGGAAACGGCATACACATAGGCCTCAAAAATCCCGACGGGGATAATATTATTTATAATTCCCACCACATGATGGCTTCGGTATCTGCATTTCCTGTTCCCGGGAAACACGATCTCAAAGCATATACAGATACAGTTATTGCTGTTAACGACCTTTCAAGAGCAGTCCTGGCAAGGGAAGCTCCCAGACAAGGTCAGCCACCCAAACCTGTACCTGACAGGATAGGTGAGCCCTCGCTGTTCAGGCATGTACTTTATATTATTAAAGAAAACAGGACGTATGATCAGCTCCTTGGTGATATGAAAGAAGGCAAAGGAGATCCGTCGCTATGTACATACGGAGAAGAGGTAACCCCGAACACTCATAAGCTTTGCAGGGAATTCCTTCTTCTCGACAATTTCCATGTATCGGGAAAATGTTCTGCAGAAGGTCATCAATGGACTGATGCATCAATAGTTACTGATTATATCGAGAAGAACATGTATGCATGGTTCAGAAGCTATCCGCATGTTCAGGAAGATGCTCTTGTATATGCCCCTACCGGATTTATCTGGGATAACGGACTTAAGCACGGAAAATCAGTAAGGATATATGGCGAAGCGGCATCGCCATATTTTAGCCAGGATAATGTGACATGGACAGATGTTTACAGGAAATATACAAATGGTGAAAAAGTCGAATTTGAAAACCGTACGACTCTGGAGCCGGTAAAAGACATCCTTTGCCCTTCCTATCCTTCTTACGGACCCCATGTTTTCTCCGATCAGATGAGAGCCGACGAATTCATAAAGGAGCTCAGAAAATTTGAAGCGATGGAAGGTGATCAGCTGCCTGAACTTATGATAATGGCTCTTCCTAATGATCACACGGCCGGAACGAGACCAGGCTACCCCACTCCACGTGCCTTTGTTGCCGATAATGATCTGGCGCTTGGAAGAATTGTCGAAGCTGTATCAAAAAGCAGATTCTGGAATAATACTGTCATCCTGGTTGTTGAGGATGATTCACAGGGCGGCTGGGACCACGTTTCCGCTTATCGCACTGCCGCACTTGTAATAAGCCCCTATTCAAGGCTGAAGAAAACGATCAGTACTTTTTACACACAGCCTTCGATGGTCAGAACTATCGAACAGATACTTGGAATTCCACCAATGAACATCCAGGATGCAATTGCCAATCCTATGAATGATTGTTTTACAAGCAGGGCAGATCTTACCCCTTACATTTCAGTCCCCAATAACATTCCATTGGATGAAATGAACAAGCCGTTGTCCTCACTTTCCGGCCGCGAACTGCACTTTGCCAGAAAAAGCATGCTCCCTGTTTTTGACAGAGTAGATTCAGGCCATGATGACCTCCTTAACAGGATCCTCTGGTATTCAGCCAGAGGTAATGCCCCCTATCCTGCAAAATATGCCGGAGCCGTCGGCTCTGATGAAGAAGATGAAGAAGAAACCGAAAATGGCAGGTGATCCATACCTTTCTGATCAGATGATTTGCATATCTACGTATTATAATACGTATTTTAATACATATTTTAATACGTTTTTTAATACATATTTTTTTATAAATCCTTAAACGTTTTTTTCTATTAATCCTCCTGAAAGAATGATCTTATTTTTTGAAAATCACAGCAAGACGATTATTGCGGCGGGAACATCGGTTGAACCCGACAAAGATCAGATCTCAAAACTTGAGTGGCTGTTCGGAGATGCCAGGCTGCTTGGTAAGAGCAGGCTGACAGGCAATTTCAGAGGACCCCGTAAAGAGATGATAACTCCCTGGAGCACAAATGCAGTTGAGATAACCCAGAATATGGGGATTGAGGGAATTTCACGGATTGAAGAGTTCGTACCCGTATCAGGTAAACCGGTCTGGGATCCTATGCTTCAGGCTATCTACGACAGTCTCGGACAGGATCTGTTCACCATTGAGAGAAAGCCTGACCCGGTGCTGGCTGTTGAAAATATCCGTGAATACAATAAGTCTGAAGGACTTGCTCTGAGTGAAGAAGAGATAGATTACCTTGAAAGACTTAGTATAAGCCTTGGAAGGAAACTTACAGACAGTGAAGTATTCGGATTTTCGCAGGTCAACTCGGAACATTGCCGTCACAAGATATTCAACGGGACATTCATAATTGACGGTAAGGAAATGGATAGCTCACTGTTCCAGTTAATAAAGCTTACAACAAAGACCAATCCCAACAAGGTTGTCTCGGCATATAAGGACAACTGTGCATTCATTGAAGGACCGGTTATTGAACAGTTTGCACCTGCCACGCAGGATAAACCGGACTTTTTCAGGATAAAAGACTTTAAGGCTGTTCTGTCACTGAAAGCCGAAACACATAATTTCCCTACCACCGTGGAACCCTTCAACGGAGCTTCCACGGGAACAGGCGGGGAGATACGGGATCGTATAGCCGGGGGGAAAGGTGCATTTCCTGTTGCCGGGACTGCTGTATATATGACCTCATATCCTCGTCCTGAAGGTGGCCGGCTATGGGAAAAAGCCATAAAAGAACGGCCATGGCTTCATCAGACACCTGAAGATATCCTTATAAAGGCATCGAACGGGGCCAGCGACTTCGGCAATAAATTCGGACAACCTCTAATCTGCGGATCATTATTCACCTTCGAACATAAAGAGAACAATAAACTGTATGGTTATGATAAGGTCATAATGCTTGCCGGAGGGATAGGAACAGGGAAGCTGGCTGACAGCGAAAAAAACAGTCCGCAAAAAGGGGATCTGATAATACTGCTTGGCGGAGACAATTACCGGATAGGAATGGGCGGAGGGGCTGTATCATCAGTGGAAACTGGCAGGTACGATAGCTCCATTGAACTGAATGCGGTTCAGCGGGCCAATCCCGAGATGCAGAAGAGGGTTTATAATGCGATACGGGCCCTGGGAGAAATGGATAAGAATCCTGTAATCTCGATACATGATCATGGCGCCGGAGGACATCTTAACTGCCTGTCGGAGCTTGTTGAAGCGACAGGAGGAAGAATAGATATCAGCAAATTACCTGTAGGTGATGCGACATTGTCGGCAAAAGAAATAATAGGTAATGAGTCGCAGGAACGGATGGGGCTCGTAATGAAAAAACCATCGGCTGAAATCCTCAGAAAGATCGCTGAGAGGGAAAGAGCGCCATTTTACGTGATTGGGGAAGTAACCGGCGACCATCAGTTTACACTTATAAACCCTGTTACCGGAGAAAAACCCGTTGACATAAAGCTTGAATCACTTTTCGGCGATCCTCCTAAAACAGTAATGAATGATGTAACAATTCCTTCATTATTCAGGAAAGTAGAATACAAGCAGGATCTTATTAATGAGTACATTGAAAGGGTTCTGAGCATTGAAGAGGTTGCCTGCAAAGACTGGCTTACAAATAAGGTTGACAGGTCGGTAACCGGCAGGATAGCGAAACAACAATGCGCTGGACCGCTTCAGCTTCCTCTTAATAATCCGGGGGTTATTTCACTTGATTATAAGGGCAGATACGGAATGGCAACATCCATAGGCCATGCTCCGGTTGCAGCTCTGGCTGATCCGGCAGCGGGGTCGGTCCTGGCAATTGCCGAAGCTTTAACAAACATTATCTGGGCCCCTCTCACCGACAGCCTGAAAAGTGTTTCCCTTTCTGCAAACTGGATGTGGCCATGTAAAAACAAGGGCGAGGATGCAAGGCTATATTCAGCAGTAAAAGCTGCCAGCGATTTTGCAATTGCTCTGGGTATAAATATACCAACTGGTAAAGACAGCCTTTCGATGACCCAGAAATACAGTGATGTGGTTGTCTATTCACCGGGTACTGTCATAATTTCCGCTTCAGGGGAAGTAAATGACATAAGAAGAATTGTCGAACCGGTAGTTGTAAATGATCCGTATTCAAGCCTCCTGTACATTGATATGAGCAGGGATTCCTTCAGGCCGGGAGGCAGCAGCTTTGCCCAGGTATTGAACAGTGTCGGTGATGAAATCCCTACTGTAAAGGACCCGGGATACTTCGCCGAAGTATTTGAATGTATACAGGAACTGATCCGTGAAGACAAGGTAATGGCGGGTCATGATATTTCTGCCGGAGGCATGGTGACAACCCTTCTTGAAATGTGTTTCTCAAACACAAACGGAGGATTATCTGTTGATATTTCCGCAATTGATGAAGCTGATACAGTTAAGATACTTTTCAGCCAGAATCCAGGAATTATAATACAGGTAAAGGATGTGAATGATGTCTCGGAACGCCTTCTTGAAAATGGAATATCATACTATGCAATAGGTCATCCAGTTAATGAAAGAACCCTGACTGTCACCCATGGCGCTTTTTCGGAAACATATGATATTGATGTCCTTCGCGATATCTGGTTCAAAACATCATATTTTCTCGACAGGCGGCAGACCGCACCCGATCTTGCCCTCGAACGATTCCTGAACTATAAGAATCATTCCCTCAACCTCAACCTCGACCTTAACCTTAAACATGACTGGACTTTCAGGTCTCTCGGTGTTTCACCATCACGGAGGAAAAAGAGTGGTATAAAGGCTGCAATAATCAGGGAAAAGGGAGTTAACGGAGACCGTGAGATGGCTTATGTGCTTTACCTTGCCGGGTTCGATGTGAAAGATGTCCATATGACAGATCTGATGTCGGGCAGGGAGACGCTTGAGGACATCAGCATGATAGTTTTTGTGGGAGGATTTTCAAATTCCGATGTCCTCGGTTCAGCCAAAGGATGGGCAGGAGCTTTCAGATATAACGGATCTGCCGGAAAAGCACTTGAGAATTTTTACAGAAGAAGAGACACTCTTTCACTGGGAGTTTGTAATGGCTGTCAGCTTATGGCTGAACTGGGACTGATATGTCCGGATCATGAAGAGATGCCAAAACTCCTGCATAATAAATCGGGGAAGTTTGAATCAATATTTCTCAATGTAAGGATACAGGAAAACAAGTCTGTTATGCTCGGCAGTCTGTCCGGTATGGAGCTCGGCGTCTGGGTTGCACATGGGGAAGGGCAGTTCAGGTTGCCGTACAATGAGGAAAAATATAACATTCCTGTTAAATATTCCCATCATACTTATCCGGCCAATCCGAACGGTTCTGATTATGATGCGGCTGCGCTTTGTTCTGATGACGGCAGGCATCTTATAATGATGCCACATCCTGAAAGGGCTTTCTTACCATGGCAATGTGGCTGGTATCCGGCAGACAGGAAAAAAGATGAAGTCACTCCCTGGTTAAAGGCATTTGTAAATGCCCGCAGGTGGATAGAAGAGAACATGTAGAAAAAAAAAGGGCTGCCATTCGCAGCCCATCGCCAGGAAATTTACCTTTTATCTTTTGACAGGAGTGAATGAAACAGAGAGGAGCTTTGATAAATCCTCTTTTGAACCATCTCCCATAGATGCATCCTTTGGCAGGATCTGTTCGCTAATGACCTGTATCTGAAATTCTCCGGTATCTTTAATATACATTGATCCGATAAATGAATCTGCTCTGTAGTATGGATATGATACCTCGCTTGAATTCCTTATTATCTTATCCGGGGCAGGACGGCCTTCAATCCTGGTCTCATGAACACTGACAAGTACTTTATTCTTGTAATTAAGATCAGTTGTATCACGTGTGGCACTTGACAGCCATACATTGTACCTTCCGGATTTTGAAACAATAACGCTCCATTCTGCAGTATTTTCTGAAGGATCCTGTGTGTCACTGTAACAATCAGCATTATCCAGCTGTAAAGAAATGGTACCGTCGGGCTGCTGAATGATTTTTTTCACCGTTGCATTTTCATCTGCAGTCTTTGTATCATTATTCCCGCATGAAGATAAAATGCCAAGTCCTGTTATTGTCACAATAAAAAAATAGAATAATCTTTTCATGCCTTTTTTAAAGATTTTTTTGGTTTACTGCATATAGAACGTTACAAAAACCATTCCATTGTACACGAATAAAATTTTAAATTATTAAATAAATTATTTAAAAAATAAGGGGCTCATTTTGACACGCAAAGATATAAATGTAAAGTATAACAGATGAAGATATGGTGAAAAAATCATCAAATGATTGCAGTTGCCTTGAGTCTGGATAATTTCTTTTCAGATGTATTTTTTACCGGATCCTGAATAACAAGGGCTTCGGCAACAATTTCAGCTATATCGGCCACTTTGGTTTCAGTAGCTCCTGCAAAAGTTTTTTTACACAGAGGACAGGCAGTGGCAAGAATATCCGGATTATCTTTTGTAAGTTCAGCAGCTGCGTCAGATGCAATCTTATTCTTCTGCTGATAACTTATCCTTGTATTTCCGAGGCTTCCTCCGCAGCATAGTGAATTTTCATCGTCAAATCCGGTTTTCAGAAGACGGGCGACATGCATCAGTACCCTTTTCGGATCATCATAAACACCGGATCGTCTCCCGAGTTCGCAGGGAGTATGATATGCAATTGTTTTACGAAGGAAATTCAGCTTTATTGAACCTTCAAGGATAAGACGTCTGATGAACTGTGTATGATGCAGAATTTCAACATCGAGATAATAGCTTTCCCTGAATACTTTATAGCAGATCGGGCATGAAGTAACCAGTATCTTTGCTCCTGATTTCCAAATAGCCCGTGAATTATAATTAATCAGCTCCCTTGCTTCCCTGTCCTGGCCGGCAAGCATGAGAGGGCGGCCACAACATACTCCTCCGTCTTCATCGATAAAATTATAATTTACGCCCGATGCTTCAAGAATCTTTTTCATTGCAATCTTAATTGCCGGAGTAAGATGTGTCATACATCCTGCAAAGTATATTACATCGGCTTTTGCAGGGTCTGTTTCGGGAAGCCAGTTATATGAAGGACTTGTTGCCGGTTTGGATCTTATATTGAAGGAGTGGTCGGGAAAATATCTTTTCAGGAGACCCGGATTGCTTACAGGAGTTTCCGTTATCCTTCTTGCGTTCATCCTGATCGGAGTGAGTTCTATTCCCACAGGACATTTCTGATCACATCGTCCGCACATCAGGCAGTTATCAGCAATATTGCTCACATCAGTTTCATTTCTTAATCCTTTCAGCAGGTAAGCTGACTGAATGTTTATTATACCGGCAGAAAAGTTAAGCTGGCAGGCATCGATACAGATACCGCATGAGGAGCATGAATAGATCTGCATTTCCTGGAAAGCACCCGGCTGGTCGCCTGTTCTGATACCTGAATTCCTGGCAAAAATAAGGAAGAGCTCAGTCGGAATATGCATATAACGGGTGAGAGGGAGAAGGACGAAGAATGTTCCAAGTGAAAGTGAATAGAGCCACCAGAAAGGGTAAGCCATTTCTATTGCAGGGAGAAAGGATGCCAGGGCAGAACCGAGAGTTCCCGTAAGAAAGCTGCCCGTTCCGTATGCCCCGCTTGTGAAACTTTCTGCAAGGAGCCGGCTTGGGAAGATGAGCCACAAGGATGTAAGAGCGACCTTGTCGAGGGGTTTCAGCTTTGTTGTTCTTTTCATTCCTACTACCGGTGACCAGAATCTTTTAATGACTGCCAGGATAAGACCGGAAAGAATGAATGCCAGGATAAAATCCATCAGGAAACCATAAGCAGCTTCTATTCCCATTCTTCCGTGAACCGGATTAAAGAACTTGAAAAATATAGCCTTATACGGAGAATTGAGATGTGATTCTCCGAAGACGTCAGCTTCTATTGTCCCGAACAAAATAAGAAGGAACCATCCGAAAGCCAGGCTCATATGCATGTATCCCAGCCGGAAATTGGTTTTAAGTATTTTCCTGTGGATAAGGCTTTCGAGGAATATTTCCTTAATGCTCTGGCCGAATGCCCGTCCGAAGAATCCTCTCTGAAGTCTGAGCTTGTCGGAACGGGAAAGTGCCCTGAACCAGATTATACTTCTGGCCACCGCATAAATCAGGATGAAATAGAGGCCAATATTAAAAGGTATTATAAAAGGATCAAACTGCATTTTTCAATCTTTTTTGAAAAGCTTCCCTTGCAAGTAAAATCACGTTTCTTGTATTGACACCGCGGGGGCAGGCAAGAGTACATTTACCACATAGCATGCATTTATTGATGACCTCGCGTACACTCTCATTTTCACCGCGTTTAAGCAATATCTGAAGTTCCCTCAGACTGAACCGGGTAAAATTGCCTGTCGTACAGGTAGCAGTGCAGCATCCGCATTCAATACATATCCTGAAACTTGGTTCCCTCTCGGAGATGTATTCAGCAATACTCTTATCATTCGAATCATAATTGATATGTCTGGCTTTCAATATAGAAAATCCGAATTTCTCCATCAGCTTTCCTGGTTTCTGAAATAATCTATTACATCTGCAGCTGCAGCCCGCGCATGAGAAATAGTATCGGTGATATTCATGGGTGCCGTGCAGGCGCCTGCATAAAATACACCGTCTGTTTTGCTTTTATTACTACCGAAATGATGATCGGCCGGTGCGAAAAACCGGTTCTCGCCTGTCTGAAGTCCTGATGATCTTGCCAGATCAAGACCGCTTTTAGACATTTCCATCCCGGCCATCAGCACCAGCATATCAAGTTCCATTTTCAGGGGTCTGCCGGCCAGAGTGTCTTCAACTTTCACAACAAGTTTATTTTCAATATTCTCCGATACTTCCGATAACTTCCCCCTGATATAATTTATCCCGTATTTTTCCTGGGACTCCTTGTACAGTTCTTCATACATGGCTCCACCCATTCTCATATCCATGTAAAAGCAGAAAACTCTGGCATCAGGAATATGTTTCTTTACCTCCATTGCCTGCTTGACTGCTGTTATACAACACAGCTTTGAACAATATACATTACCGACCTTTTCATCTCTTGATCCCACGCAATGGATAAATCCGACTTTCCGGGGTATTTCTCCGTTATGCCTTCTTATTTCATTCTTCCTGAACAATGTTTCAAGATCGGCTGAAGTAATTATATTATCATAAATACCGTAGCCATATTCTTCCTTCCTCTCGCTCCGGAAAAGGTCAAAACCTGTTGCGACTATTATTGCATCAGACTTTATTTCACCGTCACCGGATGTTTTTATCACAAATAAACCGTTATTTTTCTCAAGGCGCTGAACGGTAATTCCTGTACGCAGAGTTACATTTTTATGTCCGGCCTGTTTCTTAAGATACTCAATAACCTCCTTGCTGTCGCGTCTGTCGGGGAACAGATGATACCAGTCCTTGACGTGTCCTCCTGTCTGGCCATCTTTTTCAAGCAGAGTAACCAAATAACCGGATCTGGCAAGCTGGCCTGCTGCTTCCATTCCGGCAGCACCTGCTCCAATTACTGCAATATGTTTTTTCTCAGGCATTGATCAGATTCTGTGGAACAGGCATCTGCCTTCCGTCCTTAGTTTTGAATTTATTATCAGGATCATATTCGATACCGATCTTTTTCAGAAGAGGTTCAGACTGTACCATATGAAATTGCAGACCCAGGTCCCATGGATTGATTCCCAGAACAAGCCCGGCAAGCTCCTCATATGTAAGAATGGGAATCGACTCACCGTTTTCTCCATATACGGTACCTTCCATTTCCTTCATTGTATATTGCCATTTATCCATGAACATGTTACAGCCCGGACAATTTGTAAGGACAAAGTCGGGTTTGAACGGTTTCATCGATTCGAATTTCTTTACTGTATTTGAAAGTGAATACCCTCTGTTAGCCTGGACAAGATACTGTCTGAAGCCGAATCCGCAGCAATGCCTTCTCTCGGGATAATCGATAACCTTACCTCCCCAGCTGTCAATCATACCTCCAAGCACGTTCGGGAATTCTGCACCTCCCACGCCGTATTTCGGGAACATCTTGGAATAATGACAGCCGATATGTTCAACAACATTCAGTGGTTCTCCGGTTTCCTTGTTTATAAGCTTATATTTAGCCTTTTCTGCTATTTCATTCCTGAATTTATAGATAATATCACTTGTGTGTGCCATATTCTCAGGAACATCAAACTCACGGCCTGTAGCTTTATAAAGGTATTCGCGTGTCTTTTCAAGCTCTTCGGGAAAATGTTTCCAGGTTTCTATTATTTCGGTATAAATACCAAATGATGTTACACATGAGATGGCAATATTTTTGTACCCCGACTCTTTCATCAGGGCAAAATGCCTTGCTACAACAGTCATTATTGTTGCCAGAGGAACAACATCACCGTGGTAACCTATTCCGGTGCATGTTGTATGAGAAGGATTTTCATAAACGTCTTTCCCGAGAATATCCCTCATGAAGTGAAGGAAAAACTGTTCGGATCCGGGGAAGAAGCTTTGTCTGATACATGATCTCACATAGAAAAAATGATCATCTGCTATTTCCTTCTGATAATCTGACCATATCCTTTTCTTGCCATCCTGTTGCATAAGTGAATTATTTATTATGATGATCTTTTTTATTTGCAGTGAATACTTCAATGAAATATTCGTTGTCTATTCCTTTGTCACTGAACTGAAGTCCCATTTCCGCAGCTTTTTTCTTTGAATGTCGTTCAATGTCATTATAAAAATCCATTCCTCCGGTGACTTCAAATATCTTCTTCAGTTCTGTTTTGGCATCCTCCGGGATCTTTCTTAATGGCCCTGCACCGAGCTCATCTATATGTCCGCCCATTCGTTCAAAAACATCTGTGCTGTTATCGAGGATATATTTCCAGATCGGGCCCTGTTCAGCGTGCATTTCCGGGCTGACAGCATAGCTTGCAACACAATAGCCGTATTTGAAGATATTTTCACCGACGGTACGTTTTATTGCGAATTGTTGTCTGCCTTTTTCAGATTCTGTAAAGAATCCGAGCTTCTGGGAAAGAGTTCTTAGCGCCATTACAACCAGAGCCGGGGTATTACCTCTCGGGCAGCGGGTTTTACACGACATGCACTCTCCGCAATACCATATGGTCTCCGACTTCAGAAGCTTTTCAATTTCTGCATTATCACCCGACTGAACCAGATCTACAATTTTTCTCGGATCGTAATCATAAAATTCCGCTGCGGGACAGATGGCTGTACAAACACCGCAATTCATACAGGCATTAAGTCCTTCTTCGAACCTTATATCCTGCATGAGCATTTCATGGTAATTCTGCATTCCCTGGATTTATTTCCTTCTGATTAATCAGAACAAAAGTATTGATATACTGAAGACCAGGTAAGAGGATTAAGACCTATTTTGAATGGGGTATAAATACGTATCGGCGCAGGGGTGCAGGGGCACACAGGGGCACAATGGCGCAGGGGCGCAGAGGCGCAACGGCAAAACGGCGCAGGGGTGTTAGGGCGTTAGGGTGTTATGGCGTTACGGCGTTAAGGCGTTAAGGCGTTAGGGTGTTAGGGCGTTAGGGGGTCAGGGGGTTAGGGGGTCAGGGGGTGCGGCATGGCTGTCAACCGGAGTTTTGGGGAGAAAAGTTTCCCCTCCTTTTTTTTAAGGAGGGGTGGCCAGACCACAAAATCACCTAGTGTGTAGAGATATATATTCTGGCCGGGGTGGTTTATATTATTCTGAGAAAAAAAGTTTTACGTTTACTAAGTCCGTTTTAACCACCCCGGCCGGGAAAGTATTCTTGTAAACGTTTCAAAATCAGCAATCCCGGCCACCCCTCCTTAAAAAGGATGGGAAACTTACTTACCAATATTGCAAATGATTACAATAGTTATATTTATTACAATATTTCTTAAGTTAACGGCTATGGGGGGCACTGTAAGGATTTAATAGCTTATTGAGTCGTTTTTACGGGTGATCTGATTTATCTTATGGTCAGGATCAAGTTCAAATTTTGCGGCAGAATGACCGTTCCCCGAAGGAATGGCGATCCTGATATCTGTATGCTTTGGTTTTAGATCGGCCGGTGCATCAATGGCAGGTACTGATGCGGAACCAATCCGTTTTCCTTTCGCATCCGTAACAGCTATTTCAGTTTCCGGAGAAATTATTGCTCCGATGTTATGTACACGAACTGTAATTTCATTTTCTGAAACCGTTATATCCTCTTTGCCGATGGCAATATCCGGAAGTTCCCAGTATCCCTGATCCGATGGTTCTTTAAGCTCAAGTATTATTATAGTGTTTCTTCGGGGCACAAAATTAAGTTCCATAGACTCTCCCCTGCCTGCAACAACAGATGATTCACTGAGGTCATAATCGGGTTTCTGATCATCATCCGTATCAATGCCCACAGTCATGCTCCACTTTCCCGGAATAACATCCCAGAGGGTCATTTCAGCCTTCACAGGATCATTTTCCAGATTATATGCTATTATCTTTAACTTTTCCGGTCCGGACTCCTGAACAAATACAGCTGTACTTTCCCATGAAGCCGGCGCCTTAAATTTCCAGCTTACACGATTCATGGGATAAAGGATATTTGTTCTTGTTAACGCAACCCCTCCCAGACGGTCTTCCTGAATTACCGGGTTGAATGATGATATCCTGTCGATCCATACGCTTCCTTCAGTATTTATATATTCGCGGATCCCGAGGTTTGATATTTCATTCCTGTAATTATCTGCAATTTTTTTCCTGTTAAATTCCCGTTTGTAAAAGAAGTTCTGTGGAAGAGGTTCCATGTATTTCTTATCACCTGTGAGCTTCCATGCTGCCAGGAATAACGACCATGGCTTGCCCCTGTTTCCCGTATCGTCCCTCGACTCATCGGTTGAAAAATTAATTTCGGTAAGTAATTTCCCGTCTTTAGAATGTTCAAGCAAAGCATCAGCAAGTTCAGTGATCATTTTTATAAGCTGCGGGTTGCCGTTATAGCGGGCAAGCAGATATGCAGGCTGGAGGACGTGATAGGAATGATTAACGGACCACTGCCATGGATCTTCTCCGGCAATTCGTGTTCCGCTGTAAAATCTTGATCTGAAGTGACGATGACCTTTTTCATTAACCTGTGTAATATCGTTCAGCATCCTGGAGGCTGTTTCCATTCCGCGTTCAATATGCAGAGGATTTCCGTAATCAAGAAGCATACATTGAGCGACTACCTGGATTCCTTCTTCAAGCGAATGCAGTTCATCAGTAAAAATGGTAGCCAGTCCGTTTGTAAACAAAGGCAGACTACGCTGTTTCAGTCCGGATTCATTTGAAGGACGGTCCTGATCATAGTAGGCTGACATTTGCAGCAGGAGCGATTTAAGTAATTTATCAGGATCAATACCCAGAAAAGCCATACCCGGCCACATATTTGTCAGATCACCGTCATCAGAAAGGCCGCCCCCGAATTCCCCGTTGGCTATCTGCCTGTTATCAATATAATATGATGCTATCTTTTCAAGCTTTTTGAGATATTCTATCTGAAGGAATGCCCACTCAGGAATACCCTCAGGGACTTCAGGAATTTTATATTCCGGTCTGTTTTCCCCGGTGAGTGCATACCTGTATGTCTGTGCAAGCCAGTGATCGGGTTTTACCGACAACAGGTCGTTACAATCCGCTATAAAACGGTTATAAAGATTTAATCTGGGGGTAACAGGTCTCTCTTCAACAATATGTGCATACAGATCACGTACCTGGGTGAAACGATCCGTAACATGTTCATTTAACGAGTTCTCTGCAGTTTTAAATACCAGCCTGACCTTTGTTCCTGAAAGCATTTCAGCCGTAAGATCATCCCCGGCTCCGGCAATGGTCAGGTACAGAGCCTTATCCGGAGGCAGTATCCTGTCGCGTGTATCTATCCATAATACGGGAGCCTCACCTGGTCTGACAGAGAAACTGAAATCAGCCAGATCGCGCATTGGCCATAAAGGATCCTTTATCCTTATATTAACAGGATATACACCACTGTGTGTCGGGCTGACATTCAGCGAAGGCAATCTTATTTCAATCCCGTCAAGTCCTCTGTCCTTATTTGCTGTATATGGTATCAATATATGTATAAAAGGCAGCATGTCATTATCCGGATTTCCTTTTGCGGATTTACCGGCACTTCCTTCCCGCACGCCGGTCATCATAGCCCTTTCATCTGCCGGATACCGTCCTTTGATGAAAGAGATAACCTCATTCAGGGATTTATTTTCAGGGGTCACCATAAAAGGTTCTGCGATGAATGTTTCACTTACAGATCTCTCCGGTGCGCTTCCACTAGAAATATTATAAACTTCAAATGACCCGATTGGTTCTTCGATAAGGGCATTATCGAAACGGACAACACCGCCCTTTTGCGGTTCAGAGAGATGATGAAATGATTTTATCTGATCCTGTCTTCTGACACCGAAAGTAAAATCGGGCTCCTTATCATCTTCCAGGGTAAGCTGGCCCCAGGCTTTGCCCCACATCTCGATACGATTCCACTGCTCGTCCGGAAGAGTGAACCTTACTGTCTGGCCGGAGCCGGAATAACAATCCCAGTCGGGCAGAACAAAATAATCATATCTGCCCGGCAGTCGTGACATATTATATACAGCCGGCCATGTTGTTTCCCTTATACCGTCATTCGCTTTCCAGTACCAACGTTTTATGTCAAGTGCATCGTGTATATCGACCTTCCTTACAGCTGTTTCTGATGAAGGAAGCAAGGGTGGCGGCGGATTCGGAATGTTCCATCCGTTTCTCAGCCACCATTCACCACGCCATTTTTCTACTGAAAGATCACGTCTGAAAGGCGCTAATTTTCTCAGGCTTTTTCCGGCAGCAAGTAAAAGGATACTCTCATCAGGAAGCATTCTGTCATAGATCCTTATCTCATCCACGTCGCCTCCGCGGGAAAAGCAGTAGGCGCTCTGTACCTGGTAGGGGCTTATAATACGGGAATGGGGACCAAACTGGTCAAGACCGGCATCATAAACAGATCCGTTAACCGTTTGTCGGGCGACCATTTTCCCGTCGACATAGAATCGTATGCCTTCAGTCTCATCCCATGAAAGGGCTATATGGATCCATTTATCTGCAGGAGGAAAATTTTCCGTGTACCACGACACGCGTGTCCTTGCAAGGCCGATATCTGTAACAAAGGCATCGAAACCGGAGCCATTATAGTCAATTCTCAGCCATATCATATCCCAGCTTGAGTGATCGGCATATCCGACACGAAAGACAGGGAAAGGAGTCGGTCCGGCGGGATAATGTGAACGCCAGAAAAAAGAGAGCGTTCCCCGCTGGGCGAAAATATTTCCGGGAGCCCAGTATGACATGAGTTGAGTATCCTCAGCCCTGAATCCTTTTCCGACCGCCCCGTCAGGAATGATAGTGACATCCTTCAGAAAATTTGGATCCGTTTGTCCCCCTGCAGCAAAGTTTGCGCTAAACTCCTGATCGCCGGACAGATAAAACAACAATCCGGGTTCTTTCGATACCATACTGTGTACAGCCTGTCCTGCCATAACTCCGGGTTTTGGCTCGGGCGATAGCTGTGCACTCACAGGATAGCAGAACATTATAATCCCGGGAAGTATTAAGAACAATGTGATCGCTGAAGATCCGAATTTATGTCTTTTCATAACCTTTTAGATTTTTACCATGGAGGAACACGGAGTCATCACGGAGTTTACACGGAAGTTCATTATTTTAACTCCGTGCCATACTCAGTGTAACTCAGTGGTTAATAACAATTTTACCATTAATCAGACTAATCTTCTTTTGAGCGTATTTCGAAGCTTCCGGACTATGAGAAACCAGTAAAATAGTACCCCCTTTTTTGTTAAAATCATTCATAAGTGACATTAAAATCTCACTGTTTGCAGGATCGAGATTTCCGGTTGGTTCATCCGCGAGGAGTATCTCGGGTTCAGTAATAATTGCCCTGAGGAATGCAGTGCGTTGTTTCTCGCCGACGCTCAGTTCGGAGGGATACTTATCCCTGAGGCCCGTTAAGGAGCATTGCTCCATCAGCGTATCAATTTTGGCACACAGAGATTTTTCATAACAGGCCAGCATAATATTTTCTTTAACAGTCAGAAAAGGCATCAGGTGAAATTGCTGAAATACAAATCCGACATGTTTTTTCCTGTATTCATTTTTTTCTTTAGCAGCCAGGTTGTATATATTCCCGCCATTATATAAGACCTCACCCGAATCCGGACGTATCATTCCGCCGGCTATATACAGAAGAGTTGACTTCCCTGCCCCGCTTGGTCCTGAAATTACTATATAATCACCCTTTCTGATCTCCAGGGATACATTATCCAGAGCTGTGAACTCCATCGCTCCTTTGTAGTATTTCTTAGTTACTTTCCTTATTCCCAACATATCTTAATTAGTAAAGATCCATCCTTGTTCCCGTCATTGCGAGGAGTCCCGCCATACGCCTTCGGTAAACCTACGGCGTATAAAAGCGGGACGACGAAGCAATCCGTTTCCAACATTACTATTCCTCGCTCAAAGTCCTTGCCGCATCAATCTGAGTAGCCCTTAGCGCCGGCACCCAGCTTGCAATCATCCACAATACCGGGAAAATAATTATTGTATAAATGAAAAGATTCCATAAAGGTTTAATATCCCCGGCTGTAAACATGAATATCTCTTTACCGAAATATTCTGCAATCCATGTGCCGGCAAAGAAACCAATGATCCCGCCAATCAGTCCGAGTATAAATGCCTTTGTGAGGAACATTATCAATATACCGTCATTACCGGTACCCATTGCCTTCATCAGACCTATTTCATGCCGCCGGCCTGTAACATTCTGATAAAAGAGCAGCCCGGTTATAAGCAGACATGTAATAATTATGAACGGAATAATAAATGCTCCGTACTTATTCATCATTAGCCTCTGGTTCTCACGGGCATCGGCAATGCTTGACATTTCAGTCACTTCAAGATCGGCAAAAATTGCCTGTACCTGTTTACGGGCATTATTGATACGGCCGTCATGACAAACACAACCCAGAGCTTCAATTTTGTTGATCTGTCCTTCCATGCCCAGGATTATCTGCAGATCATGAAGGTTGAAAGCTACTCCCTGATCGATCATCCCCTTCCCTTCAGTAAGTCTTTTTGCTATTTCAAATGTGTATTGTTTACCGTCATTCCCGGTTATTGTAAAGGGTGATCCTTCAGGAATATTTCTTGACAGAAGTGAACCTGCATGAACTGTTCCTTTGGCCACATCGGTACCCATTATCTCCTGTTTAGGAAGGAATCGCTGCATCGCTTCATCCCTGTATCCAATGAGCAGAATCTGATGGACTGATCCATTCGGATCTCTCCATCCCGGATATTTAACCTGAAGCATACCCGTAAGATGCCGTACAGCATCGAAAGTTTTTGATTCAGCAAGAACATCTACATAGTTTTCAGGAAAGGTCGGCGTATTGTTTGAAGAATAGAAATCTATCAGGTTTGTTCCTTTCGGGAAGATATAAAGGTTGAGGCCCTGCTCGCGCATTATCTTCCGGGTCTCATTTTCACTGGCTTTGCTAAGGGAATAAATTGCAACCGACACGGTACTGGCGATTATAACTGTAAGCAAAATAACAAGTGAGCTGCCTTTCCTGTATAAAAGCTCTTTTATTATCAGTTTTAATGGGTTCATATATATAACTATTATTCACTTTCAATGTTTGCGAACACCTGTAAAATTCTTAGTTGACCGCAAAGTACTCAAAGAAGGCGCAAAGAACGCAAAGCAGAAGAATGGGAATGCATAGCTTTGCGACCTTTGCGTAATTTCTTTGCGACCTTTGCGGTTATTTCTTCTACCCACAATGAGCACCAGGGACACAAAGGGAAGAAGAGTATTATTTAAATATTTCTTTTTTTCCGTAAAACCATTATAGTCAGAAAAACCACAGCAATCAGTATCACAGTACCTGTTATCATGAAGGATATACTGAGTGACCTGTCGTCCTTCATGACTTTTATTTCCGGCTGATACTGGTTGAGGCCGTCTCTCTGATCCGTGAGCCATTTCGGCAGCGGTCTGTTATCCAATGATTTGTATTGAGCAGAATCCTGATCCATCAGTGGTGAACAAGTATTGGATTCGCATCAAGTATCTGGTTCACCATTGCCGGCATAGGATTCTCCCAGTTTTTCGTAAACAGGATATCAGTTCCGGGCAGGTCATCTTTAATGAGACAACTGCAATCGGCAGTCAGGAAGTCGATCATCAGGTTGATGTTTTCTTCTGTAATCCCTTTGCCAAGAAGTGGTTCGAGAGCTTTGAACCTTGCAAAAACCCCGAATAGCATTGGCTCATTGATCTCTTTCAGATCATCCTCCACATTCAACAGCATTGAAACCAGATGTTTCTCTTCGACATTGTTTCTGTCGAGTTCAACCACAGGTATTATCTCCCTGAAGGGTGATGCCGTGATTGTTCTCTTAATTATCTGCAATTCAGGGTCATCCTTTGCAGGGATCCCCGTCTTGAGATAAAGCATCACGCAGAGCTTTCCGGACATCAGTTCAGCGGCAATTTTTTTCCTGAGCGGCGAAACTGAGAGGTCATTCAGTTCCTGTGGATTATAGTATTTTGAAAAGAGCCTGTTATTGTAAATGAGTGCATAATAAGGTTTTTCAATATCTTTCTTTAAAACACTCCTGAACTGAATGTTGGCTGAGCTTATTTCGCGGGCTATTTCAGAATTCTGTTCCCTTACTGTTTCAGACAATGGATCTTTGTGGTAATAGGCAAGAAGATACTCATTGGGCAGACTGTTTGTAAGTACCCATTCCGACACTTTGGTAGTGCATGCAAGACTGAGGATCCCTGCAATAAATATCGTTTTAATGAATATTGGTTTCATAACGGGGCTTTATTTTGATGCCAGGATTTCTTCGATCAGTTCAATTCCGGAAATAATAGTATTCCCGTTCACAGGTACAAGTTCAATCTTCAGGGTTTCCCCGGCGACAATTCCGGAGAAAGTCTTTACTATCTCCTTATCGGTTCTGCCTGCTTCCTTTACTATATCAAAATTATCAAGAACGGTCTTTCCCTGTATTTTTACATCGAAAATGCGTTCTCCGGCTTTTTTGTTTTCAAGTTCTGAAAAGTGAAGATTTATTTTGTACGATGTCTCTGCCATATCCGCTTCTGTTGAGAGGACAATTTCCATCGATCTTATTCCTCCAACGGCGCTTGCGCTGATCCAGGGAGTCTCTTCAGATGTGACAGAAACCGGTTCCTTTCTTATCCTTGAAAATCCGGAAGTATCGATTTTTATAGGTATTCCCGGGTCATATCCCTGAAGAAAAGGGAATTCTATCCATAATGTTTTACTATCTGATGTTCTGTCGCCGGGAGCGTTCATATTCAATCCGAACTGTTTTATTCTTTTTCCTGACCATTTGTAGTTGCTGTTGGTCCAGTAGCTCATCCAGGGCATATAGACCAGTGCAAGTGAAGTCTGGTTCTGATAAGGGCACTGGCATGTCCTTGTATAGTCGGGGGAATTCAGGACACCGTCGGCAGCAATAAGGTTTGTGGAGCAGCTTGCCTTCCATCCTCCGAGGCTGCCGGTACCTTCAAAGACATCGAGGTTAACAAATCCTGCGGAAGCGGAGCGGAAAGTCAGGAGGTGTTCACTGGCAGCCACGATCCCGCAACCATATTCACGTTTGAAGGTCCACTTCAGATCTTCGCCCGTTATCGGATCTCTTTCAAGAAGCGGATCACCGGACAGCAGGTGAAATCCCTCACCGTTTGTGTATATCTTATCATTATGGATTATCGGTGGATTTGCATACTGAAGTGCCCTGTCCCATATTTTTTCTCCTGTAACAACATTGTAGGCAATCATCCTGCTTCCTTCTTCCCCGTTAAGCATGTCACGAGAAGGTCTGGTCGCCTGGAGAAGGAGTTTATGCTCAGAGGAATATCCCAGCCATGTCCCGAAGACATCTTCTGTCACTTCATCCTTTATCTTGCCTGTCCTGATGTCAATATACAGTAGCCTGGATCCCTGAGGCGGCGCCTCCCCCCTCCTTCTGAGCTTTGTCTCGAGATACTGTGGAAGCTTATCAAGGCAAAACAGCATGCCGTCTCCAGCTATTACAGAATTATGTATAAATCCATGGTTAGCGGAAACAGTCCATAGTTTTTCACCGGTAAATCTGTTCATTACTATCAGTTCACGGCTTGCAGTGAGATTATAGTCGGTAAATTTCGGATTTTTGATCCTGATGGAATCATTCTCCATTCCGGTAAATTCGGCAAAATTATTTCCGAGAATTAACAGATCCTCATAAACCCCGATATATCCCAGCTCCATTGTTTCGTCATCACCGGTATCGATTGTTTTAACATGCTCCCCGGTTACTATGTCCACCACGTGGCATACATTTCCTTCAATAATATAGACATATTCTTTTGTAGCAATGAAATTCGTACCCCTGGCGTTTGATCCGGGAAGATGTACCTGATTATACTTTGTATCAAGCGGATTTTCCTCATCATATGATTCATCATAGTAAACCAGCCATGAGTCTTCGACAAGTTTTTCAAAATCCCGTTTCCAGAGTACTCTTCCGGTATAGACATCCCGGGCGCTTATTCCACTGATACTTTCAATTATCAGCCGGCCGTCAATGACCTGTTCCCCGGGTCCATGTCCATGGCGCGGCAGGACATCCATATTTGAATTTCCCCCAAACCACAGGATACCCAGAGGAGCCTTTACCATCTTATCATCCGATTTGACTGTATTTTCAATATCGCCGTAATTATGCGTCCAGCTGGCAGCGCCCTCAAGAGCGCCCTCCCGTGTAACAAGTGAATAAGGAGTCCCTGATTCAATTACCGCCCCGTACAGATTGAACTCTCTGAAAGTTCCGGTCAGATTATCATTTTGTTCAACATCTTTATTGATCACAATCTTCCCTCCATATGGCCGTGTAGATTCATAGATCATTTTCAGGAACTCACCGTCGAACCCGAAATTCTCGTTAATGACAGTGAGTGATGAGAAGTATTTTGGAAGGACGGGGTTTGGTTTTTCATATTCCAGGAACATCAAACGGTCGGCATAGATCCCCAGCTTATTGAAATATTCCCTGAGTGCTTTGACCTGAGATGCATCTTTTTCGTAGGCAATTATTGAAAGAGAAGTACCGGCGACCAGTCCTTTAAGAAGTTTGATATCCGGTCCGAAGATAAGGGCATATCCCCCATCCTGACCTGCCCGGCTGATGAGTCTTTCCGCTTTTAGTGTCACTTTTTTTATTTCAGAGGCAGGAAAATCGTATTCAGTAATTTTGTCCACAGGTTTATCCCCGAATGTCATTATTGTCCCATCGTTTGTAACTGCGATCAGTTTCCCGTTTGAAGCGATCAGGCGGTCGATGACCTTATCGGAAGAGTATTTCCAGATAAGTTCGGGCTTAGAATTTTCTTTTATCCTGACAGCATAAATCCCTGTTGTATCGGCGGCATAGAGGCAGTTCCCGGCTTTTATAAGATCGGTTGTTGCAGGAATGGCTATTTTCCACAAAGTATCAAGCTTTTTTGCGTCATTAAGATTTACAGCAGTAATTTCCTTTCCTGAAAAATATATAAGATTTCCTTCAATTACCGGATATTCTCCTGTCACGGGTATGAGTTTATTTCCGTTCTCCGAGTCGTACATTGTAGTCTGTCTTTCCCTGAAATGGTTAAAGAACACCCTGTCGTTGGCACAGGTAAATGCACCTCCGGTTTTTCCGCTGGCGGCAAGCTGGTAATAAAGCTCTTCACCTGTTTCCGCGTTAAAACCTGCCGGGACTGAGCGCCCGCCTGCAACAAGCAGCTTATTGCCGCTCAGGGTAAAGCAACCCTGAGGAGCAACGTCAGCAAATGCAGGTGATCTGTGTGGCTGGAGAATGTAGTTGCTCCCTGTGCCCTCGTTCTTCCAGATCACTGAACCATCATCAGCGTTTATTGCATATATAAATGTACCCATAAGCGGAAAGATACTGGCAGCTGTATAAATTACATTATCCCTTATAACAATTCCTCCTCTTGCAGGCCACATTGAAATAAATCTTTTGTTTCCGAGAAGTTTGGCAGATGATGGAGCCAGGAGTTTCTTCCAGATCAATTCACCGTCCGATGCATTAAGGCAATAAAGAAATCCGTCATCGCCTGTAAAAAACAGTTTTCCTTTATTATAAGCAAGAGGTAATCTGACAGGTCCGTCAGTAAAAAAGTGCCAGAGTTCCTTCCCGGAGTTAATATCTAATGCAGCAATTTTATCCTGGTCATTAAAGCCTATGAAGATCTTATTTTCAGCGACGATGGGTTCAAATATCCTGTCAAACTGCATAAGATTCTGATTCAGAGGGTCGTCCCATACCGGTACTCTCGGGGAGTAATTTACCTTCCACTGAAGATAAAGATCATCAGCAAGCTGTTCGGGAGTGGATGCAGATCTGTTGTGGTCATACCGCCACATAGTCCAGTCATGATATTGCCCGGACATTACCTGAGTGATCAGAAAAGAGATAATAAATACCTGTATTCTCATATGCTATTAAATATCTGAAATGAAATTAACAGTCCTTATCAGGAAATTTCGACCTGATTAATGCAAAATTAGCCAACAAACGGTCAGGAAATATTAATATATGTTAAATATGACTAAAAAAGCGGTCGGCATTCCTTTTATATATCTTGTCAATAACCTCTTTCGGAAGCCGGAGTCCTTTGACATCCCCTGAAATATTCTTGATTTTCTGGACAGAATCGGTTGCAAGGTATATCCAGTTTGATTTCCATCTTTCAAGCAGAGCCTGTAACCGGGCTTCAGGATCCCTTTCATCCGGACTTATTGTGATATCTGTACCGTAAGCTACACGGTCCTGGTATTTAATCAGGAAATTACGAACATGTTGCAGGTCGGTCACAGACTGGTATTGAAGGTGGGCCATGCGGGCTGACAAATCGATATTCATATTGGGGAACATATCGAGGCGGGTTGCGATCTCATCCACATTCCATTCCAGGCTCGCAAGGTGGGCTGCAACAAAAACAAGACCGGGGTGTTTCCGGAGCAGGTTATCCCTTGCATTGATCTGGTCGTCATAGGAAGGTGCTTCAGGATGGAGGTACATATGGTACTGGGGATTTGCTTTGTAATACCTGTAGTTTCCGCTGTCGGTCATTTGTTCCAGCGGAAGCCAGCAGTTCTTCGGTTCGCCGAGGTGTCCCATCACAGGGATCTTTTTTTCTTCGAGATAATTAAAGATCGAATCGAAAGAAGGATCATCGACCATGACATATCTGCCTTCAGCATCTGTCAATACCATCCCTATATTTTTCCATATTTTGATCCCGGCAGCGCCTTCAGCCATACATTTATTTATCCACTTAATAATATCCTTTGTGAACCGGGGTTTACCGAAGCTGTCGACAGAGAATGTACCGAGAAATGAAAACCTGTCAGGCCATAGTTTTTTTATACTTATTGAAGTATCAAGCTGGCGATCGACAGGCAAACGGGAATCTACATTCGGAGATATAACATTGAAATTATACCTGGTGGCCATTTCCATATAACGGGGATCTGCTGTATTAATATGAAGATGTACATCGGTTTTGGGGACTAATTCAAAATCCTTAAATGTATAGCATTCTGGTCCTTTCTGACAGGAAATTGTTATAATAACAAGAGCGAATACAACTACCAGTATAGTCCCCTTACAAATTCTATTTAAAGAAGCTGTTTTCATAAATGGAGCATTGATGTGCAATAAATTCAGGATCAAATTAACTTATTTTAAATAATTAATTCATCTGAACTGATAATTTTGCTTTCTTTTTAAGAATTTTTATAAATCCGCTTTTAAAATACAGGTTGACATGAACAGACAATTTCTTCCCTCCGGGTCAATTTATTTTTCAACTTTACTTTTCTTTTTATTTGCTTTTCAAGCTGTATTATTTCCCCAGGTTAAAGAAGATCCGGTTCTTCTTCCCGGTACTTATGAAATCGATTCAATAACAATCAGAGCCAGGATAAGGCTGGCAGATCCTGTGGCCAGGCCATACACAGAACCTGTTGCACTTTACCCGACAGTCACAAGGCTTAGTCATACCGATATCAGTAAACAAGGAGCCACCACACTTATAGATGCCATGAATTTCATTCCCGGTGGCTTTACCGAAACCAGGGGCAGACAGGTAAAACAGTTCTTTTCGGTAAGGGGACAGAAATATCCCTATCCCGATTATGCAATTAACGGGGTGTGGCAGAAGGAATTTGAAGAACTTCCTTATTTCTTTTCAGCTTCTGATATTGAGGAAATTGAAGTTGTAAGATCAAGTGCAGCACTGCTTACAGGTTTATCGGGACTTGCAGGACTGATAAATGTAAAAACAAAAGAATATACAGAATTTGAAACCAGGGCGGATATGGAATATGGCACATTCAATACTCTGCATACACATATTTCAACCGGCAATAAAATCGGACGATTCAATTATGCTGCCGGTATAGGACATGACAGGACCAATGGTCCTTCAGGAAGACATGCAAAGGAAGCAATGACTAACCTGTACACAAGGATGAACTGGAAATTATCTGATAAGCTGGGATTGAATGCCAGTCTTTTCTACCTGAACGGCGAAAGGCAAATGGCCATAGCCCTTCCTCCTGCTGAAAAAAGATATCAGGATATGATCCAGGGATTTGATCCCTATAACGCTTTGCTTTCAAATGTTAAGATGACATACCGGCCTGCAACTAATTTATCTTCTGAGCTTCAGCTATTTTATTCCATGAGGAATCCGACGTTCTATGATGAAGTTGCGGAAACAACTTCAAGCGAGAAGGATTATGAATATGGGTTGAATTTTATGCAGTCAGTCAGAATCCTTCCGTCGAACACATTAAGATTCGGAGGATTATATAATCACTGGATAGCTCCAAATGGAAAGAGATTCTATACCGGTAAGAAATGTGATACTGAAACCATTTCAGGTGTCATAACCGATGAACAGAGACTGGGGCCTGTAACCCTTGATGCAGGAATAAGGGTAACCGGAACATTCCTCAATGAATATGCAGCATTTAACATAGAAGGTGAAGGCGGCAAATTCAGGACCGTAACTCCGGTCACCGATGAATGGGAACCGGCAATCGTACAAGCAAGTTTCGGAGCGACATACAGTGCTACTGAAAGACTTTCGGCTTTCATCAATTCAGCTGCCGGAAACGTGAAGCCAAGGGTAGGTACTCTTCTTGATAATAAAGGGGCCGAACCAGTAAACGAGCCGTCAAATGAAACCCGTTACAAAATTGATATCGGATTACTACAGAATTTTGGTGACGCAGGAAAGATAACAATCACAGCGTTCGGCGTATTTCAGAAGAATGCCATAGCACTGAGCGGAACAACATACCTTGATACTGAAACCAATATCCGGCGGGAATTATACCTGAACCGTGACCAGAATCAGAAAGGTATTGAATTTGAAGTCATTTCTCCGGTCCTTTTCGATATTTTCAAACCATTCTTCAATTTCACATTAATGCAGTCGAAAATGGATGAAGCAGGTGAAATGGTCACTAATAAAGAAAATCCTGTCTGGATATCAAATGCAGGTATTTATTCTGCATGGAAGAATTTCGACCTGAATATCCTTGGGAAATATGTTTCTCCCTTTGAAAATGATCGTTTTGTCAGTGTTGCCGACGGACCCCAGCCTTTAGGGGATTTCCTGGTAATTGATTGTAACGGAGGTTACACAACAAAATGGAATATACCCGTAAGGTTCTACATTAAAGTTAAGAATCTTACCGGGAAAATTTATTCAACTGTCAATGGTTATCCGGATTTTGGCCGGATGGTTTACGGTGGAATCAGTATTAAGATAAAGGGAAGGTAGAGAAGTTTCAGGGTTTCAGGGTTTCAGGGTTTCAGGGTTTCAGGGTTTCAGGGTTTCAGGGTTTCAGGGTTTCAGGGTTTCAGGGTTCAGGGTTTCAGGTTTCAGGGTTTCAGGTTTCAGACAGTCAATCTGCCAATTGGCGGAGATGGCTGGGTTTAATGGTTTACCAAAAAGATTCCTCATTTCGCCAAACCTTCGCAAGCTCAGTTTTGGCTGCATTCGGAATGACAGTGAATTTATAGTGGAGTGGGGAGGGAAGCCGGGGCGTTTTGCAGGAACTTTTCTTCATGGAATAAATTTTATTCAAAACGCCCCGGCTTCCCTCCCCCCAATCCATCAAATCCGACCCTGTCATTCCGAACGAAGTGAGGAATCTCATAGTATTTTAAATCTGTTTATAACAAAATGTTGTAATTAGTAACCATATTCAGGAGAAAACTGGAAATTTTTAACCTTTTCATCTTCTTGCAGGTTTACCATATACTTCAATCCAGTCGAGCCGTGAACAGGCATTGCTTTGACCTCCTCTCATCAAATCAGAAAATCCTATTTCATCTATCCTGGAAAGATCTGGTCCGGATACAGGTAGTCCCTCAACAACACTATTAATATCCAGGCTGTGCCAGTTTATATCTGCAAGGTTGAATTCCCGGATCCGCCAGTCTTTTGATGCCCCGTCGGACTGGTCACTTACAAGCCACGTTCCATCAGCAAGTTTTAAGATTATGTGCAACTCCCTTAATCCAACCTGCTTTGACCGCCAGACAATTTTTGAAAAGCTGCTCAGATCAACAAATGCTTTCTTATGCTTCAATGTGACTGCCCAGTTACCCAGACACAGTCCCGACCAGATATAGTATGGATCGTCAACCGGCGTTTCATGATGACTCTTTTTAATACTGTCGCAACCCGGACCGTAAAGATTTAACAGCAGGTCATTGTTTAAAACATGCTCCTGAGTAACCGGAGTTGCTGCAGGGATCTCTTTCCAGTCTTCCCTGAAAAACAATGAAGGTCTGTAATTATTCTGTGTGGTAATATTCTGAGC